>Ga0209550_10000982_pt1 | contig 27599 bp, 25 predicted proteins | sample LauGreSuBDMM15SN_2_FD_187567 | JGI IMG/M metagenome (GOLD analysis project Ga0209550, IMG submission 187567) | Freshwater lake microbial communities from Lake Michigan, USA - Su13.BD.MM15.SN (SPAdes) (version 5) | ecosystem: Environmental > Aquatic > Freshwater > Lake | place: Lake Michigan... | reverse complement strand
AGCCCACAAATTTGTTGCTGTCTGCCAGGCCAGTGATTGCGCCGTTCTTGAGCGTCGCCGTGAATGTCCCCGCTTTGACGGCGTAGCGCGTCACGTCGCTGTGCGAGCCTGAAGCAAGCGAGGCGGCTTGATCTAAAAATTTGCGTCCGTACGCGATGACTTTGCCGCCACGCACTGGGTTGTATCCACCGGCGCGTGTTGCACCGCCGTCCTCGGAGATGGCATCCGTGCCATACAGCGCGTCATACAAAGAGCCCCAGCGAGCATTGGCTGCATTCAGTGCATAGCGAGCATTGAGAACCGGCACCACGAGCTGCGGACCGGCTTGAAGCGCGAGTTCAGCATCAACGTTCGTGGTCGTGGCTTTAGCCTTGTCTGGGATCGGCGCGAGATAACCGATCTTAGTCAGAAACGCCTTATACGCAGGCATATCCTGAATAGGACCAGGGTGCGCACGATGCCACGCGTCCATCTCTGTTTGAATCCGCTCCCGTTCGGCGAGCAATGCTGCATTTTTGGGGCCGAGGTCGTGCACGATTGCGTCAAAGCCTTTCCAAAAATCAGCACTGGTCACACCAGTGCCTGGAAGAACCTGACGTTCGATGAAATCAAAGAGGGAAGTGGCAACCTGAAGGCGGTGACAAGAAGTACGAGCAGTCATGCTAGATAAACCTTTGTTAAAGTGACTTGGAGGTTAAGCCACCAGTAGTGAAAATGGACCGATTGCGTCGAGAACGATAATTTTACTAAGGAATACTGCTCAATATAGCGGTGCCCACGCTAACCAAAGGGTTGGATTAATAAGCAAAAGTGGTGAGGCCAGAGCGGATCTGTTCAGCAGGGATATCTGAGACCCAAGCTGCAGCAGCCGCAGCAAGAAGGGTTTCGAGTATTTGAGGTGATGTTCGTAAATCAGGCGCGAGCACATCCAAAGAAAATACCTCAAGACGTTCCTCGCCAAAAATCAGTGTCACCTGTGAGTTTTGAATGGTGGCCGCGCGTTTGCCGGCCGCAATGTGTTCACGCAGTGTCTGGTTTTCAGGCGAAACCGCGTAGAAGGTAATGGCTCCATCACAATAAGCTGCCATGGCTACGACGTTCTCGTCGGCTGCGTTGAGGATGGCATGGCCTGTCGGTAAAACGACGTCGACTTGCGTCCGAAAGACCTTAATGAGGTCTTCGGCGTTCTCAAAGGCGTGATAGGCGACCTCAGGTCGTTTGTAGTCGACTGAATAGGCGACATTGGTCACAATACCCACGCTGCAGCGATCGTAGGCAAGTCCTTCCGTCAGGATTTGCATGCCTCGATTTTCAATGACAGCGGCCTCGACCTCTTTGTTGAGCAAGAGTCGTTGCCCTTGTTTCCAGTTCGCGCTGTCATGCTGGTTTAGCACGCGCTTGCCGACGTAGAGTCCTGTTGTGTTCGCCAACCCAACGCACGCGTTACTGTGCTTGAGCAGATGAAAAACCAGATTGGAAACTTCAGTCGTAGCGCTTGATCCCGTGACGCCAATCAGTGGAATGCTGCCGTTTTCGTCGTCTGGAAAAATATGATCAATGATCGCACGCCCCACGGGCTGCGACGTGCCTTCTGCTGGTTGCAAATGCATGAGCAATCCGGGGCCAGCGTTGACTTCGACAATTGCTGCACCCTGAGCCAGTAACGGCTTAGATATATCTTCTGCAACGAGATCGATACCCGCGATATCCAATCCTACTGCCTTGGCGGCGAGAGCAGCCATTGCAGCGACTTCCGGGTGCACATCACTGGTGCAGTCGAACGCCACGTTACCGTTTCGTTGGATTAATACGTCGCGCCCTGCAGGAATAATGCTGTCCGCATCAAAGCCCTGGCGTTTGAGTTCGAGTCGTGCGGCCGAATCAATGCGAACCGGATTGAGCGGTTGTCCTTCACCTCGTCCACGTCGTGGATCGGAGTTGATCTGTGATGCAATGAGTTCGGTAACCGTCTGCTTGCCATCACCTGTGACGCTCGCCATTTGTCCTTTGGCTGCCGCCGCAAGCTTGCCACCGACGACCAGTAGCCGATGTTCATTGCCGCGGATAAAACGTTCGACCAACACGCCTGAGCCTTCGTCTACCGCGACGTCGTATGCAGCTTCGATTTCTTGTCGAGTTCCTAGATTAATGAAGACGCCGCGACCATGGTTGCCATCAAGCGGTTTGACCACGACGGGAAGGCCGATCTCTTGCGCGGCCTCCCAAGCGTCAGCGGCGCTATCTACCGCACGGCCTTGGGGAATCGGCACGCCGCACGATTCGAGTAACGATTTGGTCAGATCTTTATCGCGTGAGATTGTTTCGGCAATCGCGCTGGTTTGATCTGTTTCGGCAGTCCAGATGCGTCGCTGTTTGGCACCATAGCCAAACTGCACGAGATTGCCCGAGCTTAGTCGGATCGCGGGAATGGTTCGATCGTCAGCAGCGAGCACCATGGAAGCGGTACTTGGCCCAAGGCAGAGATCCTGAGCAAGATCGCGCAGCTCTTCAAGTGCTGCATCAAAATCGTAGGGTTGGTCTTCAATCACAGCAAGCACTAAATCCCGTGCGGTGAGCAGAGAAGCGCGCGTGACTTCTTCTTGCCAGCCGCTGACCATGACTTTATAGACGCCGCGTTCTTCCGTCTCCCGGGCACGTCCGAAGCCATAGCCAGGAACGCCTGCGAGGTCTTGCAGTGCGAGGGTGACATGCTCGATGATGTGACAAGGCCACGTGCCCTCTTTAAGTCGCATCAAAAAACCACCGCGTACACCGGGGCTGCAGCGGTGTTCAATCAGGCTTGGCAGCATGGTGGTTAGCCGCTCATAGAGGCCAGGGACGGTATGAGATGGGCAGTCCTCTAGCTCGCCGATGTCGATGAGCGCCTCTAGCGTGGCGCAGTAGGTCCAGATGTTTGGACCCCGCAAATAAGTGATTTGCCGAATGACGATGTCGCGCTTGTTCATAATGCGTGCAAGGATGTTGCCAAGCGCATATTATCGCCGTAAAAGCATCGTCCCAAATATCTCTATGGGACGACCTTTGTATTAACGTGGTTTGCGCCCTTCAATAGGGTATTGGGGGTCGACAAAGCCGTGTGTGGAGGCATAACCGGGCGGCACGAGAGAATTGACCAAGGCTTCGTCTTCTGGCTGTAATTGCACGGCCAACGCTGCCACGTAGTCTTTCCATTGCTCAAGCGTGCGGGGACCCCCGATGACACCGCTTAAAAGTTTGTTGTTCAGTGCCCAAGCGATCGCAAACTGCGTGGCGCTAAGGTGACGGCTCTCGGCATGTTTTTTTAGCGCGTTCGCGATTTCGAGTGATTCAGGGCGGAACTCTGTTTGATGGATGCGACGATCGCCTCGACCCGCTCTACTTTCAGCGTCTGGCTCTACGTTTGGCGCGTACTTTCCGGTTAAGACTCCGCGCGCGAGTGGGCTATAGGCGACAACGCCTACGCCGTAATGTTCGCAGGCTGGAATGACTTCTGTTTCGATGAGTCGCGTCACCGCGCTGTAAGGGGGTTGACAGACGATGGGCTGGGGAATCCCCATTTTTTTTGCAGTTTCCACCATGCGGGCAACGCGCCAGCCACGGAAGTTAGAGATCCCGTAATACCGAATCTTTCCCTGCTCGATGAGCCTGGCAAAGGTTGATAGGGTTTCTTCAATCGGGGTGACCTCGTCATCCTTGTGCATGTAATAGACATCGATCCAGTCAGTGCCCAGACGCTTGAGGCTATTGTCAACTTCGTGTGTGACCCAGCGGCGCGATAACCCTTTGTCATTGGGCTCTTTGCCGATTGCGTTCGCGACTTTAGTAGCGACCACCCAGCGCGATCGATCCTGCGCAATCAGGCGTCCGACCATGCGTTCTGACTCACCGTTTGCATAATTGTCAGCCGTATCAATGGCATTGAGCCCTGCATCACGTGTGACTGCCACCATTTCGCGTGCGACGCTCTCGTCGGTTTGATCGCCAAACATCATTGCGCCCAGCCAAAGTCGGGGCACGCGCAGCCCGCTATGTCCGAGAGTGATGTACTGGGGCGTCGTCGTGTTTGTCATGGCTCAATGATGCAAAAAAGGGTGGCTAGGGAGACCGGCGCTGGCACGTTATTACACGGCGAGCTTAGCAATTTTCTCGCTAATAGCCAGTACCCGTTGGGCAGCGTACACAATCGGATAGTCGATAAATTGACCGTCTAATTGGATAGACGATGATCCGGCCGCTTCAGCCTCGGCAAAAGCATCGATCACGCGTTGTGCGCGGGCGACTTGTTCGGGCGTTGGGGTAAAACACCTGTTCGCCACTGCAATTTGGTCCGGGTGGATGCACATCTTTCCCTGGTAGCCCAGGTCTTTGATATGCATGGTGGACTGTTCAAAGCCCTCTGCATCTTTTAAATCAACCCAAACCGTATCGATTGGTGGCTCTTTGCCAGCGGCGCGAGACAGTAAAGTGATTTGATTTCTGTAGGCGAGGAGTTCTAGCTCGTTGCGGGACCAGCGCAATCCCAGGTCAAGTGTGAAGTCTCCAGCACCAAAGGCGACGCGACGGATGCGTGGAGTGGTTGCAAGGATACTGGCTAGGTTCGTTAGGCCGAGCGCTGTTTCGATGATTGGCATGAGATCGATGCTGCCGGGAGCAAGTCCGCGTTCGCGCTCAAGCTGTGTGATGAGCCAGTCGGCTGTTTGCGCTTCGCCAGCGTTTTCGACTTTTGGCAAGACCACGCCATCAAGACCGGGTTGGATTGTCTCTTGCAAGTCCCCATAAGCGTATATCGTCGACAAGGGGTTGACACGAACATACCCCAGGCAGTTGCGCGGCAGCTGCATTGCCTGCACAACCTTTGCGCGGCTGGGGATTTTTTCCGACACCGCACAGGCATCCTCAAGATCAAGGATGACCGCATCCGCGCCTAAGGTAAATGCTTTTTCAGTCCGTCGAGGATGATTCGCTGGAGCGAAAAGAAACGTTCTAAAAGTCCCCATGGATGGCCTTAGGTAGAGTGAAGTGGTTGATTAGAGTTCGATGTTTGCGGCTTTTGCAACGACGGCCCATTTTTTAATTTCGTCGTCGATATATTTTTTAAATTCTGCAGGTGTGCTGCCGACTGGAAAGGCACCGATACCCTCTAATTGTTTGCGTACATCGGGCGATTTCATGATGTCAACCGTTGTTTTAGCCAAGAGATTGATGATGTCAGGTGGGGTGCCGGTTGGGGCGAGCAAGCCGCTCCACGAGCTCACTTCAAAGTCTGGAAAGCCTAGCTCGATCAATGTGGGGACATTCGGGAGTTGTGGCATGCGCTCGCGTCCCGCCACCGCTATCGGACGCAATTTGCCTGCCAGAAGGGTTGTGGTGACACCCGAGGCCGTCTTGAAACCGATCCCCACCTGTCCACCGATGACATCGTTCATCGCTGGCGAAGCCCCTTTGTAAGGGACATGCAGTAAGTCGATGCCCGCGCGTAACTTGAGCATTTCCCCAGCGAGGTGCGGCGAGCCGCCTGGGCCAGAAGTTGCGTAGGCTAACTTGCCGGGATTCGCCTTTGCATACGCAATCAATTCAGGCAGCGTTTTGAAGGGCTGATCGTTGTTGGCGACAAGGATGCTCGGGGAGGAGACGAGTTGACTAATCGGTATGAAGTCACGTTGGGTGTCGTAATTAAGCTTTTTGTATGTTGATAGGTTGGTCGCGTTGGCCACGGTACCCAAAAAGAGTGTGTAGCCGTCAGGCTTGGCACGCGCTGCCTCTTGTGAGCCGATATTTGAGCCGCCGCCTGGCTTGTTTTCGACGATAAAAGTCTGTCCAAGCGCTTTTTCCAAGCGGTTGGCAATGAGGCGGGCCACGATGTCGGTTGGGCCGCCCGGTGGAAAGCCAACGATAATCTTGACAGGCCGCTCAGGATATTTGTTTTGTCCAAAGGCTGGTGTGGCGAGCGTTGCAAACGACAGCAGGGCACAGGCCAACACACGCTGAATAAACTGGGGTTTTCCAATCATGAACGTCTCCAAAATATTTTTTGCACGATACCATGGGCGCATACTTCTTGGTGCATCGGTGTAAGAGCTAGGCCCGATCGCAGCAGGGGGCTTGGGTTATAGTCGATCCACGACTTTTCGCTTGATTTACAGCGTATTTTGGAGAAAAACATGAGCGCCGCATTGCTTTCACCCCGCATGGCCTTGGTTAGGCCATCACCGACCCTTGCTGTGACAGATAACGCCAAGGCGCTCAAGGCCAAAGGGCTGGATGTCATTGTGTTAGCCCAGGGCGAGCCCGATATGGACACGCCGGCCAATATTTGCGAGGCGGGCATACAAGCGATTCGGGCTGGGCAGACGCGCTATACGCCGGTCAATGGGACGGTTGAGCTCAAAAAGGCGATTGTTGCGAAGTTTCTGCGTGACCACGCGATGACGATCAATCCGAATGACGTGATTATCGGAACCGGGGGTAAGCAAGTTTTGTTTAATGCCTTGGTTGCTACCTTGGGAGAGGGCGATGAGGTATTGATTCCCGCGCCTTGTTGGGTCAGTTATCCGGATATGGCGATCTTGGCGGGCGGGCAGGCCGTCACGGTCTCCTGTGGCGCCGAAACCAATTTTAAAATCACGCCCGCGCAACTGCAGAAGGCGATCACGCCGCGTACGCGTTGGTTGATACTGAATTCACCCTCCAATCCGACGGGCTCGGTCTACACAGAGCAAGAGCTGCGCTTGTTGGGCGATGTATTGAAGAGTCATCCTAACGTGCTGGTGATGGTCGACGACATGTACGAGAAATTGCTGTTCGACGGCACCACCTTTTGTACGTTGGCGCAAGCTGCTCCGGCGATCGCAGGCCGGATCTTGACCGTGAATGGCGTATCGAAGGCGTACTGCATGACAGGCTGGCGGATTGGCTATGGCCATGGCCCGAGTTGGTTGATCGAGGCGATGTCAACGATCCAGTCCCAGTCAACATCGAATCCGTCTTCTGTCAGTCAAGCAGCTGCGGTCGAAGCACTCAATGGCCCGCAAGATTTCATTGCCAAGCACAATGTGATTTTCCAACGGCGACGTGACATGGTGGTGCGGATGCTCAACGAATGCGCGGGCATTACATGCTTGAAGCCGCAAGGTGCTTTTTATGTGTACCCAAGCTGCGCCGGAACGCTCGGAAAAACGACTCCCAAGGGTAAAAAAATCAATAACGACCTTGATTTTGCGACAGCGTTATTGGACGAAAAGCTGGTGGCAGTCGTCCCTGGAGAGGCGTTTGGCTTAGCGCCTTATTTCCGTATTTCCTATGCCGCATCCGATGCGATCCTCGAAGAGGCTTGCAAGCGCATTCACGCATTTTGTGCGTCCTTGACCTAGTCGCTTGCGACGGTTGTACGCTAGGTGGGGGCTCGAAAGGCCCCCATTTCTTCGAGTAACTCTTGAACGAGGTCGAGACGTAATCTCGGATTGTCGAGCGTCATGAGATGTTGTTTTTGTTGGGCGTTTAGATTCAGTAACTCAGCCCACCGATTGCTCACCCAGCCGCAATCGTTTAGACGATAGGGTTTGAAGATTGGGCGCTGGTCGTCCGGGATATCCTGCTCATCCATGGAGCGCAAGACGCGTTGCAAGGTCGTTGCACTTTTTGTGAGTTCGGGTGGGATCTCGACACTGGGGTCTTCTTCGATAAGAGTCACGTCGGCGCGCCACAGGCCATTGGGCATCTGTTCGGAGTGATCGATCTTAAAGCGTGATTGACCGCGGCAGCGAATGGCATACAAGCTAGGTTGTACTGCCTCAAATTCGCCGATTTCGGCCAGGGTTCCGATTTCGGCGAAAGAGACCTGCTTGGTCGGTTCCCGTACTTCGGATCCCCGATCCAACGTCACGATGCCAAAGGGTACGTTGTCGCGAAAGCTTGCGCGCGTCATATCAAGGTAGCGAACTTCAAAGATCTTTAGGGCGGCTACTCCCTCAGGAAAGAGAGTCATGCCTAGCGGGAAGAGAGGAATATTCATCATTAATACTCGGACTTGCCTCTGAGCGTTTTAACCTCAGAGTGCTTGCGTTTGCTATCTAAACGACGCTGGCGTGACCCGAAGGTTGGCTGCGTCGCATGGCGTGTTTTGGGTGGCCGCGCGACACTATTGACGAGTTCGTGCAGACGGGTAATGGCATCGGTACGGTTTAAATCCTGACTGCGATGGGATTGTGCCTTAATAATAATTGCGCCGTCTCGGCTGATTCGACCATCCTTAAGTGCGAGTAAGCGCACCTTGACCCCTGCACCCAGGGTGGAGGTCGGAATATGAAATCGCAAATGAATAGCGCTTGAAACTTTGTTGACATTCTGACCTCCGGCGCCTTGGGCGCGCATGGCAGTGATCTCAATTTCGGACGCAGGTATGCAAATAGACGCGGGCATTGGGAGTTTTTTCGATTGACCTGTACACTAGATTATCGTTTAACTCTCGGAGACATTCATGGCTAAAGGTCAGCAAAAGTCGAGCAAAGAGTCCAAAAAGCCAAAAAAGGACACTTCTACCCCTAAACCAGCGAGCGGGCTGACCGATCCGGTGCGGGCAACTGTTGTCAATACGGTGTACACCCGGATTAAAAACAAGGACCGTTGATTCCGACGTCTGAGTGAGTTAACACGTGTCAACCAAAGCAGGGCAGAGTCACCGGTCTATTTCGCCGAGTGACGCCATGAAGGCACAAGCCAAGTTGGAACAAGGGTTGGCAGCTCACCAGCAGGGGGCTCTTGAGCAAGCGCGCGCGCTCTATGAGCGTGTGCTCAAATTGCATCCGAACCACTTCGATGCGGTGCATATGCTTGGCCTCGTGGCGTACCAGCAAGGGCACTTGGATCGCGCGGCCTTACTAATCGCTAAGGCTTTAAAAATAGATCCTGACACGGCCTCGGCACACAATAACTTCGCCAATGTGCTCCAAGATCAACGCAAGCTGACTTCCGCCCTCGCGAGCTATGACCGCGCGATTTCGTTAGACCCGCAGTATGCGGAGGCTCACAATAATCGAGGTGATGTGTTGCAGGTCATGGGCCGTTTACCCGAGGCCTTATTGAGCTACGCTCGCGCGCTTGAAATCTCCCCTCGCTATGCCGCCGCTTTTTATAATCAGGGGAACGCCTACGGTCGATTGGGACATTGGCGCGAGGCAGTCGAAAGTTACGATCAGGCGCTATCGATTGAGCCACAGTATCCGCAAGCATTAATGAACCGTGGTAACGCACTGGTCGAGCTGCGAGATAACGAGGCGGCTGCTCAAAGCTACAGTCAAGCGTTATCGATTGATCCCACGATTCCTTATTTGGCCGGTACCTTGCTGCATGTCAATATGCAGCAATGCAAGTGGGCAGACGATCGCGCGCAGCTAGAGGCGCTGCTCAGTGATCTGCGTGCCCACAAAGCTGCTTGCCTACCTTTCCCCTTGCTTGCACTGACTGATGACGCCGCGCTGCACAAGCAGGTGGCGCAAGCGTGGATTGAAACGGCACACACAAAGCCTCGTGCCGCATGGGTATCAACAGATCGCCCTCGGAATGCAAAGCTGCGCATCGGATATTTTTCTGGAGATTTCCGTAATCACCCCGTGGCCTATTTGACCGCAGGCTTATTTGAGGCGCATGATCGCTCGCAGTTTGAGATCTTTGCATTTTCTTTTGGTCCGGACACCCGCGATGACATGCGGTTGCGTCTAGAAAAGGCCTTCGATCATTTCGTGGATGTCAAGGACTGCACTGACGCGCAGCTGATTGCGCGTGCGCGCGAGGCTGAGCTTGATATCGCGATTGACCTGACGGGTTTAACCAAAGGGTGTCGCCCCGGGGTCTTTCTGGCGCGCGTTGCACCTGTTCAAATAAGTTATCTTGGCTATCCGGGCACAACGGGTATTGCCGCAATGGATTACGTCTTAGTCGATCAGACCATTGCCGAGCCCGCTGATGCAGTGCATTACACCGAAAAAATCATTCGCCTTGCGCATAGTTATCAAGCAAACGATCCCAGCCGTAGACCCTCTTCGCGTGTTTTTTCTCGGGAAGAGCTAGGCTTGCCTCCCACCGGTTTCGTATTCTGCTGTTTCAATAACAGTTACAAGATTCATTCCGCGATGTTCGATTGTTGGATGAAGATCCTGCAGTTGGTTCCTGGCAGCGTGTTGTGGTTAAGAGAAGCCACTGAGCAAACCTCGCAACATCTCAGAAACGAGGCGCTGGCACGAGGGGTGGAGGCGACGCGACTTGTATTTGCTGGTCGAATCGAGTCAATGGCAGATCACCTTGCAAGGCAACGCGCTGCTGATTTGTTTATTGACACCTTGCCGTATAACGCACACACCACGGCCAGTGATGCGCTTTGGGCAGGCGTGCCTGTCTTGACGTGCAAGGGCCGGTCTTATGCGGGCCGTGTGGGCGCTAGTCTTTTGCGCGCACTCGATCTTAATGCGTTGATTACAAACGATTTAGACGAGTATGTGCAGGTTGCTGTAGCGTTAGCGCAAGATCCTGCGCGACTCGCAGCGGTGCGCTCAGCATTGCAGAAAAAGCTGTTAAATGAGCCGTTATTTGATCTCAAACGCTTTACGCGCAATATCGAGCAAAGTTTCTTAACAGCGATCGAGCGGAAAACTGCGGGCCTTCCGCTCGATCATTTTGATGTAAACGACTAGCGTGCTTTCTCTGGGAAGGGTAAGGGCTTGCCTGCGGGGATAGGCTCTTCGCCGAGACTCAGCAGCATCGCGATCGTGACATAGGTGCCACTCACTGCAATGAGGTCCACGAGCTGTTGCTCGCCAAGAACTGCTTTGGCATGATTGAATAACTCATCGCTGATCTCATAATTTTTTGTCATATTCATGCAGACGTCATAGACAGCGGCTTCGTCGGGCTGCATGTTGCGTGGTCGAATATTCTCTTTAAGGTCGTCAGCAACGTGGGCGGGCAAGCCATTACGCAAGGCAATCGGGTAGTGGGCAAACCATTCGACTTGCGAGGTCCAAATTCGCGCTTGAATCAAAATCGCAAGTTCGTTTAGGCGCATCGGAAGTGACGAGCCAAAGCGCAAATAGTCCAGCAGGCGCTTGATGCGATCCGCAAAAACAGGGCTGCGTAACATCACGTTGTACGGGCCGGCTAAACCGATGCTGGATATATCCAAAATCTCTTTCGCGAGTCCAACGGACTCGGGAGCAACGGTTTCAAGGGTCAATTGAGGGAAACGTTTTGATTGGGGTGTAGTCATTTGTGGTCCGAGGGTGAATAAAGTGGAAGAATTAGAAATAGGGTTGCTTGCTTCACTTGATGGTTGTCTGGGTTTTTCTCAAAAGGGATTGGTACTCTAAAGACTCGGCAGCGAGGCGCGCACGCATCTCTTCCGGGGATGAAGTTTGAACTTCCATTCCTTGCGCGTTGAGCTTCTCATAAAAAGTGGGCGTACTCGTTGCTTTTTTAATCGCAGTATTCAATTTTTCGATCGTTGAGGCAGGTGTTTGAGTTGGTGCAATGACACCTTGCCATGTGTAGGCTTTGTAGCCGGGGAGGAACTCTGAGACGCTCGGCGTGTCAGGTGTGGCGCGACCTCGTTTTTGGCCTGTGGTGGCAATCATAATTAGGCGGCCTTGTTTGATGTGATCAGTATTGCCAACGAGGGAAGTAAACATGATGTCGACACGTCCTCCAAGAAGGTCAATCAAAGCAGGGCCTGCTCCCTTGTAGGGGACATGCGTGATGTCAATATTTGCTGCGTCGCGAAATGCCTCCCCCGCTAAATGCTGAGCCGAACCATTGCCTGATGACGCGAAATTCAGTTTTCCTGGGTTAGCTTTCGCGTATTGCACAAGCTGCTCAACTGATTTGATGTTTAAGCTTGGGGAGACCAACAAGGCAAGGGGTTGTATGGTCGTGAGCGACACATGGGAGAAATCTTTGATCGGGTCGTAAGTTGGCGCATTGTGCAGAAGTGGCGTGATGATGAAGGCATTTGTACCAAATAAAAGCGTGTAGCCATCGGCTGGTGCACGCCTGACCGAATCCGAGCCGACGAGTGTTCCCCCGCCTGCCTTGTTTTCAACAATGACGGATTGCCCAAGAATTTGTGTGAGCTCTTGAGCCAACATGCGCGCGACAATATCGGTGGCGCCACCCGGTGCGTAAGCCACAACGAGTCGCAAGGGTTTGTCGGGAAACTCGCGTGGTTGAGCCTGCGCGATCAATGAGGTGGCGGCGCAGAGCACGCTTAGGCAAGTGATGAATAATGTTTTTTTCATACTGTGTTTCCTGAGGCGAACATGATGGGTTGTGCGGTGCCGCGATCATCGTACAGTCTCGTTGCCATCACCTGACATCTCTCTATGTATCTGTGCTCATGAGGCTCGTAGTCCGCGACCGCGTTGTGGATGGTGCCGATGTTGTCCCACATCAGCAACGAATTTTTTTTCCATTCGTAGGTGTAAAGGAACTTGTCTTTCAGTTGATGTGCGAACAGAAATTCAAGCATCTCAGTGCTTTCTTGCTCAGAAAGATCACTAATTTGGATCGCGTAGCCGGGGTTTGCGTACAACACCTTTTTTCCTGAAATAGGATGAATGAGCACGGCAGGGTGCACCGCTGGCGGGCGTGCTTGCCGCTCATGCTCGCTCAGCGCAGGGCGCGTGCTCCCGGGCCTGGTGCGCATCATCTCCCAAAATTTATTGAAATCATGGGTAATGGTTTTGTCTGCGAGCGTTTGCTTAACGTCAGTCGGCAGATCTTCATATGCGGCATGCATGTCTCGAAATTGCGTTGCACCTAACGGTTTGCCATCGCGGTGCGGGATTGTTGTGCCATAGAGAACATTCGCAAAGGCAATCATTTTGGAGTAAGACATATCTGTGTGCCATGACTGGCCTGCGTCTTTGACGCCTAGCGCTTGTCCCTCCTTCAGTATGTTTGACAAGATCATCACTTCCGGATGCCCGTCTGCTTGTGCTCTGCCACCAGGGCTGATGTAGAGCTGTCCAAAGCGCTCGCTAAATGACTTAAGCTGGCTCGTCGAGAGGGATTGATCAGGGAACTCTAAAACACGATGGCTTCCCAGGGCATGCATCAATGCATCGATCTCACTGTCTTTTAGTTTGATCGATAAATCAAGTTCAAGGACGCGAGCGCCCAGGGTATTGGAGTTTGGTTCGATGATCATGTCAGTTTCGAAAAAAAAGCACTATGACGAGCATAACGCTAGAACACACGAAAACGAAATGATTGTGTCAAGACGTGTTGTGCAGTGCATTAAGGAAATGGCAGGCTCGACTGGAAAACTTCCGGTGTTTGGTTTGCTTCACTTTCGGCCGTGAGGCTGCCAGCACGCACACCGAGTAGGCGTAGGCGTTGCTCCAAAGGGACGCGCTTTAGGCACTCGGTGGCTGCTTTTCTGATCAAATCCCCTGAGGAAATATGGTTTGTTAGGGTGATATCGCGGGTGATTACTTGAAAATCCGCAAATTTAATTTTTATCCCGATGGTTTTGCAGACATAGCCCTTACGGGACAAGTCTTCGGAAAGCCTTAGGCAAAGCTTAGTAAATGCTTCTGAGAGGACGGCGCGATCATGTTTGGGATGTAGGTCGCGTTCGAAGGTGGTTTCGCGACTGATAGATTTGGGTTCTGACCAGGTGACCACGGGACGCTCGTCAATGCCGTGGGCAGCTTCGTGCATCCATGTCCCGGTCGCACGACCGAAGTTGGCGACTAAGAGCTCAGGGGCGGCTGCAGCAAGCTCGCCTACTGTGACAATGCCTAGTCCACTCAGTTTCTCATTTGCTTTAGGTCCGATACCGTTGATTTTTTTTGCAGGCAGTGGCCAGATACGGTCTTTTAACTTGTCGATCGACAGGATCGTGAGGCCATTGGGTTTTTCCAAATCTGAGCAAATTTTAGAAAGAAGCTTATTTGGGCTAATGCCAATCGAACAGCTTAAGCCGGTCGCTGCAACAACGTGCGCTTTTATTCGCTGGGCAATCGTGAGCGTGTCTTCTTCGAGGTCACTGAGATCGATATAGATTTCGTCGATACCACGGTCTTCAATCGCAGGGGCGATCTCGGCGACTGCCCGCTTAAATAGTTGTGAATAGTGTCGATAGGCTTCAAAGTTTGCAGGCAGCAATATGGCGTGGGGGGCCAGTAGGGCCGACTTCATGAGCCCCATCCCTGAAAACACGCCGAGAGCGCGTGCCTCATAGGTCGAGGTCGTCACGACGCCTCGTCCCGCATAGTCTTTGAGTCGAGTGAAGCGTTCGATGCCCGAAGCACCGCTCGCCGCATGGGCACTGGCGTTTCGCCCACCCACGACAACGGGCATCCCACGCAGTTCCGGATAGCTCAAGAGCTCGACTGACGCAAAAAAAGCGTCCATATCGAGGTGAGCAATGCGTCTGGTTCTTGTCATTGCATTAGTTTAGGTGAATCTTCCGCAGATCGTGAAGCGGCCGAGCGCTTACGCGGTGTACTGGTGTGAGTACGCGAGTCAGTCAAAGCCATACAGTGCGGCGGGATTGCTGACCAGGATTTGCTTCATCACCGCCTCGCTTTCGGTCCAACGCATGATCAAGTCTAGCAATTTTGCATCATCAGGCTTTTGAGTCTCCGTGGGGTGAGGCCAGTCGCTTCCCCATACAAGTCGTTCAGGCGCGGTGTTAATCCAGTGTGTGGGCACATCATCGATGTCGCGAAATTCGCCTTGTTCGCCTGCTTTGCTGTCCAGATACGGCCCCGAAAGCTTTATCCATGTTCGTCCACGATCGAGCAGTGTATGCATGAGGCGAACAGCTGGATGGTTGATGCCTGCTGGTTGTGGGAGTCGTCCCATGTGGTCGATTACTAAGCGCGAGGGTAATCGTTTGAGCATCGCTTCGTACTCAATAAACTGATTCGCAGTCCAGTGCAGTTGCAGGTGCCAGCCAAAGGGCTCAACGCGATGCGATAGTTCTTCGACCATATCGAAACTTGCAGCTGCATGTGTTGGGGTATAGAGGGAAAAGCGAATGCCTTTAATTCCGGCCTGATCCAATTGCTGTATCTGCGCATCGGTCACGTCTGTACGCAATACAGCCACGCCACGCGCATGGTGGATGCCAAGCTGATCGATGGCATCAACCGTCACACGATTATCTGTGCCATAGCTGCGAGGGGTGACGATGACCGCTCGCGTCGTGCCTAGTCTTTGTTGAAGTTGGCGGTATTCGCTGACAGTGGCCCGATCAAGCGCCTGTGCGGCGTCGACGACGGTCGTAAAGCGCGCGTCGTAGATGTGTAGGTGAGCGTCGCATGCGTTGGCGGGGACACGTAAGGCAGGCGGGGCGGTGCCGGCCGTGTTGGGGATGTTCATTTCTGCTTGTGTTTTAGTCGCAAGCGCTTTACTTCGGCGCGTATCAATTCGGTATGTTGCCCGAGTGTTGGAGCAGAGAAGGGGTCTGGTCCGGGTGTGCGACTAAAGCGAAGTGAACGTTTGAGTCCACGGTATCTTCCCACGACAGGATGTTCAAAGGTTGTGATCATGTCCTGACTTTGCACTTGGGGATGATCAAACATATCTTCAACGCTTCGAGCCGCAGAACAAGGGACTTCTTCACCAAAAATAGTCTCCCACTCGAGAGCGGATTTACTGCTGAGGGCACGGTGAATAATAGGTACGATCTCCGCTTGCTGCGCAGCACGCTTGCGCACTGTGTCGTACCGCTCGTCCAAGCCTAGATCATCTAGCCCCAGCTTTTTGCATAAAGCTGTCCAAAAGTGTGGAGTGTTAGCTGAAATATATAAGTAACCATCTTTCGTGGGATGCAGACCGGTAATGCCGCCCGATCGCATGTCACGGCCCACGTCACGACCTTCATTGTCGGCCCAAACCAAGCGTGCAGACTGGAGGGTCATCGCCGCAGACAACAAAGACACACTGACAAACTGTCCCTCGCCAGAACGCTCTCGTTCAAAGAGTGCCGATGACACAGCGCCTGCAACTAACGCGGACGCGTAGTAGTCAACAATGGACCCATACAAAATTTCGGGTGGGCCGTCCTTTTTTCCCTGAAGCGTACACATGCCTGTCATGGTCTGTAACACTTGATCAAAGCCGGCTTTGTCTTTTAATGGCCCCGTTTCGCCATATCCACTAACGGCGCAGTAAATAAGCCTAGGGTTGATTGCTTTGAGTTGCTCGTAGCCGATGCCAATGCGCGGCGCCACCGTTGGTCGAAAGTTATGGACCAGCACATCGGCACTTTCAATTAAGGTCAGCAGCGTTGCGAGGTCATCGGCTTGTTTTACATCAAGCACGGCGGAGAGTTTGCTGCGATTGACGCCTAAGAATGCTCGACTTTCAGATTCCAGTGTTGAAGGGTATTTCCGTAGGTTGTCGCCAATAGGCGGCTCGATCTTGATGATCTCCGCACCCTGATCGGCGAGAAGTGAGCAGGCGTAGGGGCCCGCGATATACGCCGACATATCTACGACGCGTACGCCAGTGAGGGGGCCGAGAGCGCCGGTGCGGGCTGGCAGCTCGGAAAATGCGTGGGAGAATTGCTTGTTCATGAGCCGTGTTTACTCTGCTTGAATATTGGCATTCTGGGCAATGACCTTCCATCGTTCGAGCTCAGTCGCCAAGTGACTCGCAAACGCACCTGGACTCATCGCGAATGGGGAGGCCCCTTCTTTGATAAAAAATGATTTCATTGCGTCGGAAGTGATGATCTGGTTGATCGACTTGTTGAGCTTATCGACGACCGGCTTAGGTGTCCCGGCGGGAGCGAGAATTCCCCACCAGACGTCAACAGCGGCTTTCGGTAAGCCTGCTTCTTTTAGTCCGCGGATTTCCGGCGCAACCTCAGAGCGCTCAACGGTTGTGACGGCCAGCGCGCGAATCTTTTCTGCTTTAACTTGGGATAACAATGAGGGTGGGCTGCCGATGATCATGTCAATGTGCCCACTCAGCAAGTCTGTAACGGCGGGCCCCATGCCTTTGTATGGCACATGGGTCATTTTGATATCGGCAGCCTCTGAGAGCAGTTCGGAGGCAAATTGGTTGATGCTACCGACACCCGATGTGCCGTAGTTGAGTTTGCCTGGATTTGCCTTGGCGAACTTGAGGAGGTCCTCGAGGGTTTTGTATGGCGTGTTATTGCCTACAGTGATGAGCATGGGACCTTTGGCTAGCATTGCAATCGGTGTAAAGCTTTTGATTGCGTCGTACTGAAGGTTCTTGCGCACAGCCGCGCCAGTCGTAAACGTTGAGGACAGCACCACTAAGGTGTATCCATCAGCGGGCGCTTTGGCTAACAGGACGTTGGCCAATATACCGCCGGCCGCAGGCTTATTCTCTACCACCACTGATACGCCAAGTACGTCTTGTAGCTGTTTGCCGATGACGCGCGCAAATACATCGTTCGATCCGCCGGGAGCGCTTCCAACTAGCAGAGTGATGGGCTTGTTTGGAAACTCGGTCTGCGCCGTGGCTTGTGCCATGGCTGTCGTAAACAAGAGGGCGGTCATTATGCGCACAAACTTGGGCAAGGCGAACATAGTTGATTTCCTTAAAAGTTATCGGGTGGTTTAGGAGATTAAGCCCATGCTTTTCGCATTGGCCAGCAGAGCTTGTGCGCTCTTTAAAAAGGGTGGGTCGATCATTTTTCCGTCGACGACATAGGCCCCAACGCCATCTGCTTGCGCTTGCGCGGCAGCTTTCACGACACGCAAGGCATGTGCGATCGCTTCATCGCTTGGTCGGAAGGCGTCGTTGGCCATGACGACTTGGCTGGGGTGGATGCATGTCTTGCCTGTGTATCCGAGACTGGCCGCAAAGGCGGCCTCGTGTTTAAAACCATCGGCATTTTTAATGTCGGCGTAGGCCGCATCAAACGCAGCAACGCCCGCTTCGGCCGCGGCCATTTTCATTTCCATCATGGCGTACTGCACCGCAAAAAGTTCTTTGCGCGATACGGCAATGGGTTCGAAGAGATCTGCGAGACCTAACTGAAGTCCGACGACACGCGGATGAGCGCCTGCAAGCTCGAAGGCGATGCGCAGGGCTTTGGGTGTCTCCACATTGAGTAATACTTTGATGGCAGATTTTCCATCGGTGTTCACGCCGTTTGTGCGCTCGGCCTGTTCGATCAGGCTGACCGCTTGCCGCACTGCCTCGGCGTTCTCTGGCTTGGGGATGTTGATCATGTCGAGCCCGGCTCGCACCACTTGGGCAATATCTTGCTCAAAAAAGCGGGTGTCCATCGCATTGACGCGAACGATCACGCATTTTTTTGTTTCCGCCGCTGCAGGCGATGCCATCCACGTCGCGAGCGTTGCGCGAGCGCTTTCCTTCTTCGGTTCGGCCACCGCATCTTCGAGGTCGAATGAAAGGGCGTCTGCAGCGCTCGCCAATGCTTTGTCAAAAAGCTCTGGTCGCGAACCCGGTACAAAAAGTTTACTTCGCATAGGGGCACTCGTTGTTTGCTTCGCCACATCGGCGGTTGTCTAACTATAGTGGATCAGAAAAACCGATATTAATTGTGTTGCGGCGCAGCAAGCCTGATGCGTATCCGGGAAATCGCATTTTTAGGTCCGCCACGCTGTAGTATTCCATTATCAAATTGAACCTTTGAAATAACGCCTCGGAGATCTGATGAACGTGACTAAACTTTTCCAAGTAAGCTTGCTCGCACTATGCCTGAGTGCGTCGGCCTCGAGCTACGCACAGGGGGCTACTGCGGCAGCCTATCCAGCCAAATCCGTTCGCTTACTGGTCGGTTTTGCCCCAGGCGGTGGCACCGATTCGGCTGCGCGCACCGTCGCGGTGAAGTTATCGGAATTACTCGGCCAGACGGTCGTTGTTGATAACCGTCCCGGAGCGGGTGGAAATATCGCGGCTGATGCGGTCGCCAATGCCGCACCAGACGGTTATACGATCGGCTTGTCAAACATTGGATCGTTAGCGGTGAATCCGCACATGCCTGACGGCACGCCGTACAAAACATTGAAAGACTTCGCCATGATTTCCAATGGGGTGACGTTCGGAAATATTTTGGTGGTCCGAATAGACTCGAATATCAAAACGTTGGCTGACTATATTGCGGCGGCTAAGAACAAAGAGAAGCCGCTATTTTATGGATCGCCCGGGTTAGGTAGTGCGGGACATTTGGCCGGTGAGTTACTGCAAGCGCGTACCGGTACGTCTGCAGAACACATCAACTACAAAGGTGGTGGCCCTGCGATGACGGCCTTGCTAGCGGGTGATATTCAAGCGATTTTCGCAAGCGCGCCGACGGCTATCCCGCAGGTCAAGGGAGGGAAGTTGCGCGCAATCGCCGTCACCGGCGCGCAGCGGTCAAAGGCCTTGCCTGATGTGCCTACCGTGGCCGAGCTCGGTTTTCCAGGATACCAGGCAACCAACTGGTATAGCTTCGTCGCACCAGCGCGCACGCCAGACGCGATCGTCAAAAAACTCAACGAGGCAATCGTAGCCACGTTGCGCGACCCCAAGACGATTGAGCGCTTAGAGACTCAGGCGATGGAACCTGATCCCTCGACGTCTGAGCAGATGCGCGCTTTCGTGGAAAAGGAATACGAGACTTGGGGTGACGTGGTACGTAAGCTGCAGCTTAAGCGGTAACTTTTTCCCCTGCGTATTGTTCTTTAATTTTTTATGTTGAGATGACGAATGGGTCGTACGATTGTTGAAAAAATTCTCGCCAAACATGCGGGATACGACTCGGTCAGTGCGGGAGAGGTTGTCGTCGCACATATCGATTTTGCGATGGTGACGGATACGCGTGCAGTCAACACGATCAAAATGATTGGTAAGTTTGGCGAACAGCCCTTGCAGTTTGCAAAAAATACCGCATTGGTGCTTGATCACTATTCGCCGCCCCCAAGCGTAGAGGCTGCTCAAATCCATAGCGAGATGCGCAGTTTTGCCGCGCAGCGTGGCACGAAGCTTTATGACATTGGTGATGGAATCTGCCATCAAGTTCTGCCTGAAGGTGGGCACTTAACTTGCGGAGATCTCGTGGTGGGCACCGATACGCACTCTGTCACATATGGAGCCTTTAATGCGCTTGGTACCGGCATTGAAGGAACCGATGTGTCGGCGGTGATGATGAGCAGCAAACTTTGGTTTCGCGTTCCGCAAAGCGTTCGTATCAATCTGCGTGGCCGTCTTGCGCCTGGAGTGTGGGCCAAAGACATTACGCTCGCGATGTTAGGTCGTTTCGGTGCTGAAGGCTTAAATGACATCGCGATTGAGTATGTCGGTGAGGCTGTCGCTGCGATGGATATTGATGACCGTATGACGCTTTGTAATCATGCCGCGGAGTTGGGTGCCATGGCGGCCATTCTGGAGGCAGACGAAAAGACGTTTGCTTGGTTACAGGCGCATGGTGCAAAAGCACCCGCGCCAGTGTTCGCGGATCCAGATGCGCGGTATGTAGAGCAGATCGACTTTGACGTGTCGAGCCTGACCCCGCAACTTGCGCGTAAGCATGAGGTAGACGACATCGTTTCCGTCACTGAGGTCGTAGACCAAAAGATTCAATTTGCGTTGATTGGAACCTGCACAAACGGTCGCCTGGACGATATCCGTCAAGCTGCATCGATTCTTAAAGGACAGAAATTAGCACCAGGCGTACGCATGATTGTCACGCCAGCCTCACGTCAAATTTATTTGGCTGCGTTACGAGAGGGGTTGATTGAGGTGCTAACTACGGCGGGGGCTTCTTTTGAATCGGCGGGGTGTGGCACCTGCGTGGGCATCACGAATCGTTTGGTGCCGGGCGACGGCGACACGGTTATCTCAACGGCCAATCGAAATTTTAAGGGCCGCCTAACTAATAAAAATGCGGATATTTGGTTAGGATCTGCGGCAACGGTGGCGGCTTCAGCCTTGACCGGCCGCATTACGGATCCGCGCGATGTGGTGGGTGGCACCTGGAGGTCTGCAGCATGACGACCGCACAGACTTTACAAATTGCTGGGCTCAGCTTTGTGCTCGGTGATGATGTCAACACAGACATACACTGTTCGAACAAGTACTTGCCAGGTAAGGATGTCGCGTATGTCGCACAACACGCCTTTGAACAACTCTCGCCAAATCTCGCGACTCAAGTCAATGCGAGTGCGGGTGGTATTTTGATAGCAGGACATCACTTTGGAATCAACTCGTCGCGCGAACAGGCCACGCATGTGCTGCATGCGATGAACATCCGCGCGATTGTTGCAAAATCTTTCGGAAGACAGTTTTTCCGCAATGCAATTAATAATGGATTGCCTGTCTTTGAGTGCGATACAGATCAGATTGGTGCCGGACAGACTATCAGCATCGATTTTGAAAAAGGTGAACTGTTTGTGGAGGGTCGGACCGTACGGCAAACCCATCTGTTGCCAAAAGAGATCCTTGCAATTTTGTCGCTGGGCGGTTTGATCCCTTTTCTTAAAAAATATCCTGACTGGAAGTTTGCATGACTACCGTGACCGCGACGCAAAAAAGACGTGCTTTACGCGAGTTATTGCAGGGCAAGCAGGCTGTGCGCGCACCTGGAATCTATGATGGTTATGGGGCGCGCTTGGTTGAGCAAGCCGGATTCTCAGCGGTATACATGACGGGCAATGGCGTGTCTGCGAGTCTTCTTGGGCGACCCGATGTGGGCTTAATCGATTTGACCTTGATGACAGATCATGCGCGCCGGGTCGCAGGGTCTGTCAGTATTCCCCTGATTTGTGATGCGGATACAGGGTATGGCAATGTGGTGAACGTGCGTCGGATGATTGCAGAGTTTGAAGCGGCCGGTGTCGCGGCCATTCATATGGAGGATCAGATCTCACCCAAGCGCTGTGCGCAGATGCCTGGTGATCGTTCGGTGTTGGATTTTGATGAAGCAGTCTCAAAAATCGCCGCGGCCAGTGCGGCCCGCTCCGATGCTGAATTTGTGTTGATTGCGCGCACGGATTCGGCGGGTGCGCTTGGCTTGTCTGAAGCAATCCGTCGAGTGCGTGCGTTTGCCCAAGAGGGCGCGGATGCTGTCTTTGTTGAGCTGAAGGAGAGTCCTTCACTCATGGAAGACATTGCCACCATTAAGGCTTCAGTCTCTGTGCCTATTGTGGTGAATATGGACAGTGGTGGTGGGTTAGCTGAGCTATCGTTTGAGTCAATGAAAAATGCCGGTATTGATCTGGGCATTTATCCGGCCATGGCGCGCGGCGCTTTTGGGTTTGCGATGACGGCTGCACTCGGGCATTTGTCGAAAGAAGGCAACATGAAGGGTTTTGCAAAACAAATGTTCAACTCCGCCCAGTACAACGCAGCACTCGGTATCGATGAAATCGAAGCGTGGGAAAAACGCTTCGATCGTTAAGTGCTGATGCGCTTGCGCGATCCTAGGCTCAATCCAGAAACTTCACAAAGTTCGAGACGGGTTCGCGCTCACTCACCAATGAGTTTTCGATTTTGCTCCTGTCCGCGACGCCAAGTGCAAGTCCGCACATGACGATTTCGCTCTCTGGAATTCCAACGATCTCTCGAATCACGGGATGAAAGCGATTGAAGGCGGCCTGCGCACAGGTATCAAGATTGCGACCACGCGCCGCCACCATAAAGCTCTGCAAGAAGCAGCCAAAATCGAGCCAAGAGCCCGTATTCATCTTTCGGTCGATCGTAAAGATGATACCCACAGGTGCACCAAAGAATCTGTAGTTTTTTCCATGCTGGGCGTGCATGCCGGCTTTGTCGTCGCGCCCGAGTCCCAATAACTTGTAAAGGGCTAAGCCGACTTTACGACGCCGGTCAATGTAAGGGGACTCCCATTCGGTTGGGTAATAGCGGTAATCTTCTTTGAGAGCTTCGAAGCGTGACTTGTCGTTGTAGATGTCCACGATGGCATTGGACAGGCGTTCTTTGATCGCACCGTTCAATACATAGGCCTTCCAGGGCTGTGTATTCGAACCCGAGGGCGCACGCGCGGCGACTTCGAACATCTTTTCAATGTCGTCGTGGGACACAGGCGTGGGCAAAAAGGCACGCATTGAGTGACGAGACGTCATGGCCTCGTCAACGATTTGTTGTTGTGTGGTTTGGATCATTTGGTTACCTTCATCGGATCATTTTTAAAGCAAGACGGGTATTTTGCCGCATTTTTTTGAAACTTATACAATCAAGACGGCCAATAAAGGAGATTCTTAATGAACACTGACGCGATCGACGCATTTAGTGACAGTGCGCGTGATTTGTTAAGCCGCAATGCAGCGGTCGCGCGGTTGCGGCGGCTCAGTGATACGCAAACGGGATTTGATCGTGCGGCGTGGCAAGAGATTGCGAATGCAGGTTGGTTGGCTGTGTTGGTTTCTGAGGACGATGGTGGGTTGGGCTTGGGGTTGCGGGAGATGTCTGCCATCGCACAAGAGGTGGGGCAAGCGCTCTTTCCGGAACCCTATATCGCGGGAGCAGTGCAGATCGCGACTGCATTGACGGGGTGCTCATCGAGCGCTCTGCGTAGTCAGCTGCTTGAGTGCTTAGTGGATGGTTCGTGTGTGGCTGGCTTGGCTTGGCAAGAAAAGCTTGGGCAAATGCAAGCTGCGCAGGGGCAGGCTACGCAGCTGATTGCACAAGGCGACGCGTATGAACTGACTGGCAAAAAAATGTTTGTTAGTCCGGGGCATGGTGCCGATGGCTGGATCGTGCTGGCGATGCGGCAGTCTGAACCTGTTCTGGTGTGGGTGCCTGCCAAGGCAGCGGGCGTTGGGTGTGAGGACCTGCAAGGCGTGGATGGCTTGCCCTCAGCTACCTTGAGTCTAAACAAGGTGACCGTGACTGCATCGCATGTTCTGATGCAAGGGCACGAGGTTTTTACGCTTGTGGATCGTGCGAATGACCGAGCACGTCTGATTCAGTCGGCAGAGTTGCTGGGCGTGATGCGACGGTCGCTCAGCCTGACACTCGATTATCTGGGTACGCGTAAACAGTTTGGCCGAGCGATTGGTAGTTTTCAAGCATTAAAGCACCGCGCGGTTGATGCGTACATTCAAGTCGAGTTGTCTTCTGCGTGTGTGCAGGACGTTCTTGGACAGATTGAGCAAGGCGGTGATCTGTCTGTCTTAGCGAGCCGTGCCAAAGCGCGGACGATTCACGCAGCGCTTTTGGTGACACGTATGTCGATACAGTTTCATGGCGCGATGGGCTTTACCGATGAGTGTGACATCGGCTTGTATTTTAAACGGGCACTAAAACTATCGACGCATCTTGGAAACTTGAATGCGCATCGGCAACGTTATCTTGAGCAGTTGGCGCCTGAACCCGTGACCACATCAACGGACACTACAACAGATTTCCCAGCAGATGCAGACTGGGACGCAATGTCGGAGACAGATTTTCGACAAATGCTGCGTAGTTTTTATTCCAAAAATTACCCTGAATCGCTGCGCAATGTGCCGCGACGCCTACATTGGCACGAAATCAAAGATTGGTATTTGACCTTGTCTAGCCAAGGGTGGTTGGCTCCGGCCTGGCCTAAGCGCTTTGGTGGAATGGGCTTGTCTCCAGAAAAGATGATTGCCTATGTGGAAGAGCAAGAGCAGTACGGTGTTGCGCGTGCCCCGGATATGGGAATCGTCATGATCGGACCGTTATTGATCCAACGCGGAAGCCCGGCGCAACAAGAAAAATTTTTACCAAAGATTATGGCCGGCCAGCATGTATGGTGTCAGGGCTACTCTGAGCCTGGTGCGGGATCGGATTTAGCTTCGTTGCGGACTGAAGCCGTGCGAGAGGGCGATTTATTTGTCGTAAACGGTCAGAAAATATGGACGACGCTTGCGCAGGATGCAACGCATATGTTTGCGTTGGTACGTACCGACAAGGACGCGAAAAAACAGTCTGGCATCAGTTTCTTGTTGATTGATTTGTCGGCTCCGGGGATCACGATCAGGCCGATCAAAGATATTGTGGGTTACGAGGAATTCTGTGAAGTCTTCTTTGATAATGTACGCGTACCCGCTGAGAATTTGGTCGGGGAGCTTAACGACGGTTGGGCCATCGCAAAGGCTTTGTTAGGATTTGAGAGAATCTTTCTTGGTAGCCCCAAGCAGTCGCGCTACGCGATGAGTCAGCTCTCGACGATGGCAGAGCATCTGGGCTTATTTGCAGATCCGGTTTTTTCTTCACGCTACGTTGAGCTGATGTTGGATGTTGCGGATCAAGTCTCAGGCTACACGCATTATGCGGATATGGTGAAGCGCGGTGAAGTATTGCCGCCCAGTGTGTCTCTGTTGAAAATATGGGGGACGGATACCTATCAACGGATTTGTGCACTGATGGTGGAATATGCGCAAGAGCATGGCGCCTCGGGGCTCAATGCGGAGCTAGCGCCCGCGGGATTGAATGTTCCCGCTATCATGCTGAATTCAATCCCGTCCACTATTTATGGTGGCAGTACCGAGGTACAAAAGGAGATTCTGGCCAAACATGTACTGAAGTTGCCGGATTAAGTGCGGTCAGATTATTCAAAAGGCGCGCAAAAAAATTGCGCGCCCTAAATAGGAGTGCGAAGTTGGAAACTATTCAATACGAAGTCACTGGCGGCGTGGGGACCTTGACCCTCAATCGTCCGCAGCGCAAAAATGCGATCGACGCTGTGATGCGTGAGGAACTCAAAGAGGTGGTGGCGTCCATGCCTGGTCAGCGAGATTTGCGTGCCTTGATTATCACGGGTGCGGGTGCAACCTTCTGTGCCGGTGGGGACATCAGTGCCATGGGGGCGGGGACACTGAGCCCTGAGGAGGGTCGGCATCGCATGCGTCATGGCTATCTTTCCTGGATCGAGACACTCATTCGGCTGGAGATCCCTGTTATTGCCGCAGTTGAAGGCGCGGCTTATGGTGCGGGATTTAGTTTGGCGCTCACGGCAGATATCGTGTTGGCTGCGCCAAGCAGTCGGTTTTGCCTATCGTTTATGAAGCTCGGCTTGATTCCCGATTGCGCTGCGTTTTATACGCTGCCTCGCGTTGTCGGATTGCAGCGCGCCAAAGAGCTCGCTTTTTCGGCCAGAGACTTGAGTGCACAAGAGGCCAAAGATTTGGGGATTGTCCTAGAGGTGCTCCCAGAGGGGCGCGTGCTCGAGCGCGCGCAACAGATGGCGCATTGCTTCGCGCAAGCGGCTCCCGCTGCACTCGCCATGACAAAACGAGCCTTCAATGCGTCGTTGAATAGTTCGTTGGAAGTCATGATGGATATTGAGGCGGATGGCCAAGCGGTGGCGCGCACGAGCCAGTGGCACACGGATGCTGTGCAGCGATTTTTAAAGAAAGAGCCCTCCGCATTCAAGTGGCCTCATTCGCTGGATTGATGTTTTATTCCTCGTCCAAGGCAATCGGGCGCGTGCCGCTCACGTTAGTGTGTGGTGAGCAGAACGCCCTGAGACGCTTATTCGTGAGCCGCTGGTTGAGGCAGTTACCGCCGCAATGCTTTAAGTTGCTGGCGCAACGCCCCGAGTCTGCCGATGCTTTTCATGGGCATGCCGTCCAGTGGTTTGATGGCGCCATGGGGGCAGTAGATGAGGACTGCCTCTGTTGTGGGTTGCGTAGTGGTTTGGGCGACGCGTTGCGCAGTATATTTCTGAGCGCGTTGTCTGCACGCGGTGAAGGGCTTGAACGAGGGTTAATCGATTCGGGCAATATTCGTGCCGAACAGCTCCAGCAGACCTTAAAGCACACGCCTTTTCTAGGGCAGAGGTTTGTGTATCAAGCCACCCTATGGGTGCTCGATCCGTCGGAGTTTGCTGTGCAGCGCCTGAGCGAAATCCTGTTCGGTGTGTCAGGCGGTTCTGTCGGCGCGCGCCGCGATGCGCCGCCTGTAGGCTGTTTGGTTGTGCATCAGCCCGCAGGCTGGGCAATCCAAACGTTTGAGACTGCTTTCGAGAGGATTCAGAGCGCTGTCTTAGCGGTTTCTCCAGAAATTGGTGTGGTACGTTTGTTTTCTGAATCCCTTGCGGCTGATCTGAGCCTTTTGCCGAGCCTTGCTAAATCACGGTTAGTGGGTAAATAGCCTCAGTCTTGATCAAAAGGCTTGAGATTAGCGGGCGAAGTGCGTTACACTTAACTTCAATCGTTGTACAAGTATTGGAGTATGTTCATCGCGTCACGTGGGTTAAAGCGTGGAATCAATGCGCGTGAGACGAAATCGCTCGTGTAGTTTGAAAGCACAGGCGTTGTAAAAAATATGTATGAACCAGGTTCAGCCAGGTTGCCAGTTTATCTACTCTGCGCAATCCTAGGCGTTAGCCATGCACGCTATGCGTGAGGCGTTGGTTCTAACCGTAACGATTCAATTGCACCGATCTGATTAAGACAGCAAGTGTGTCCACAGAGACTTTTTCGTCTTGTCGCTCAATTCTGCGATGAGGATTGTTGCGCAGTCATCCAGTTGGATAAATATTAAATTGACAGCTGAACGGGATCTACAAAATAAAACTGGCCGAGCGCCAAAAGCGATCGACCAGTTGTATTTGGTTGCGGGGGCAGGATTTGAACCTACGACCTTCGGGTTATGAGCCCGACGAGCTGCCAGACTGCTCCACCCCGCGT
>Ga0209550_10000981_pt1 | contig 27618 bp, 22 predicted proteins | sample LauGreSuBDMM15SN_2_FD_187567 | JGI IMG/M metagenome (GOLD analysis project Ga0209550, IMG submission 187567) | Freshwater lake microbial communities from Lake Michigan, USA - Su13.BD.MM15.SN (SPAdes) (version 5) | ecosystem: Environmental > Aquatic > Freshwater > Lake | place: Lake Michigan... | reverse complement strand
GGGGGGGGGGGGGTCGTCGGAGTTTCGCCCTTCTTCGGAAAAATACCAAACATAATAACTATACAATAACCACATAAATAAAAACAAAACAAACTAAAAACAAAAATATACCAATATTATAACTAAATGCTATCCAAAACAAAAACCCCGAACGTATTAGGAACCGGAACATACGGATGCGTTTTTTACCCCAGTATGAATGTTTGCAGCGGCCGAATCGAAGACGATATCGACAGCGACCATTATATAACAAAAATACAAAAATATTCCGACATGATAAAAGACGAAATCGATATCGGCCAACGCATACAACATCTCCCACTATACGACCATTATTTCGCCCCAGTAGTAAAAAGCTGTATTATCGAAAAGACGAACATGGATTACAATTTAGTGAGAACTTGCACCAAATTACAAAATGAGTTCGGAGAGTTTGATTCAAAACCAGCCTATGTCTCCAATAAAATACGATATGTCGGTTCACGTAGTATTTATGCCTACATAAACACATTATCCAAAAACCCCACCAAACAATATCGCAAACTCGTGAATACTCATTTGCACTTATTAGATGCATTGCAAATACTCAAACAAGAGAACATTGTCCACTTTGACTTAAAACCGCCCAATATTATATTCGATGATATACAAAGCGTTCCTATTATAATCGATTTCGGCCTTTCGCGAAATATGACACCTCTATTAGCGTGCAGTTTTAATCCCCTGAAAAATGAACAACTGATACGGAGAACCTTGATAAGCGAACTCGCATATGACTATTGGTGTATAGATATTTATGTATTATCCAATATTGGAACCAATTCACTCTATTTAGATAGCCCGGTTTCGGAAACCCAAATAAAAATATTGGTGCGCGGGTTTATAACCCCCATTTTTCGGTCCGTATTATTGTCCGACGAAGTCATACAATATAAAACAAATATAACGGACTATTTTATGAAATATGTTCGATTGAATAAAACCTGGGGGGATGTTTTCCTCGATTTAGTAAAAAACTACGCATCGTGGGACAATTATTCATTGGCCATCGGATATTCTTTTATATATAATAAAATAAAACAGACCTCTCCACTCGCAAATGGAGAACACGCACAAATACAACAATATATATCACTTTTGAAAACCATCGTTCTTGTTATGCCGGATGAACGTCCATCGGCCAGTGAAACGCAAACTTTGATTCAGTCGATTTTTTATTGAGGTCGGGAATATTTTACAGTAGTTTCGAAGTCTGGAAATACGCTATCCTGCGAAACTGGCTTTATCCTTCGATGATAAACTATCTCCGGATAAAGGCAAATATTCGTCCAGATATTATAATAACATAATAATATATACTTATTTATGCCATTAGTAAAACAACGTGGGGTCCGTAATTTTAATCCCAACCAAAATAATACACAGCTATATAGTATTGAAGAAGAAGGAGAAAAAGAAGAAGAAGAAGAAGAAGAAGAAGAAGAAGAAGGAGAAACCTATGTGCGGGTTTCTTATGTCAATAATGATATGCAACCCGACGCAATAATTAAAATTACAAAAGAAACTGATACCGAATTAATTGGTATTTTGATGAATACGACTGTGAAAAATAATTGGAAAGCACTCCCAATTACGAGAACTATTAAAAAATCAGACCCTGATATAACACGGGCAGTGATAAAAATGCCGAAACAACTATCTGGAGGAAAATCTATTAAAAAAACACCAAAAAAACACCAAAAAACCACCAAAAAACCACCAAAAAACCACCAAAAAACCACCAAAAAACCACCAAAAACCCACCAAAAAACACCAAAAAACACCAAAAAACACCAAAAAAAACACCAAAAAACACCAAAAAAACACCAAAAAAACACCAAAAAACACCAAAAAACCACCACAAACCACCCAAAAACCACCAAAAAACCACCAAAAACCACCAAACTCCCCATCTAAATAACCGCAACATTTTCCGCATGTTTTCGCGTCTTTTTCATTTTCCCCGGTTCTCGAACGGGTTCGACGATTCGCACCTTTTTCGTATGTTTCCGCAACCTACCGTCCACCGTATTTTTAATAATTGATTTTATAGGAATTGCCACGATTTCTTCCAGTAAAAAAACAACGGAATGCAATGAATGAAATATAAACAGCGACGGTCGAATGACAATATCATTTTCCATAGAAATCGGTTTTAACCCCCCGCTTGCATTGCATTCTCCTTTAACATATTTTTGTATATCTTTAGGCTCTAAATCAATGGTATACAATAAACTGTCAATCAATTTATATTTCACATCAAATATATTGGTTTTTTCTTCAATAATATGCATCAATTGTTCTTTAGTAATACATTTCCGACGATTTATTGCCGTTAATTGTATATTTTCTTTCTTTATTTTCGCAATTTCTAGATTATTATCGGACGTACGTCTCAAGTAAATAGTTTGTATAGCAATATCGTCCATTGGTTCTCGGTTCATTATTTCCTGGACAGAATGGATACGCGAATATTCTTGTATCCAAGAAATATCTAAATTGTCGTCAGACATTGTTCTGAAATCATTTATATTATAAAATAATAATATAAACGAAAATAATCCTCATCACATGAGAACATAGACAATTGATTGTTATCGCAGTATAATATATGGAATCAAATCATTTGGTTTCATATACATATATTTTATATAAATATTCATATATATAAAATATGTCGAACCAACAATGGGGAACTAGACAAAATCGTGTATTAGGAACCGACACGTATAAAAATAATATAGCTACTATAACTACAGAAAATATTGCAGAATATTATAAAGCAAATGGTGGTTTGTTTGGAGAACGTGGTCCCGAAGGAGTTCAAGGTATTCAAGGCCCTACTGGATATACCGGAACTACCGGACCTACCGGATATACCGGTCCTACGGGTCCTACTGGAGACACCGGTCCCACTGGAGCAACGGGCCCTACTGGATATACCGGCCCTACGGGTCCCACCGGATACACAGGTCCCACTGGAACTACCGGTCCCACTGGATATACCGGCCCTACGGGTCCCACCGGATATACAGGTCCCACTGGAGCAACTGGCCCCACTGGATATACCGGCCCTACAGGACCTACTGGAGCAACCGGCCCTACGGGAGAAACCGGTCCCACCGGTCCCACTGGATATACCGGTCCCACCGGAGACACCGGTCCCACTGGATATACTGGTCCCACTGGACCTACTGGAGAAACAGGACCTACTGGAGAAACCGGCCCCACTGGCGCAACCGGAGAAACCGGTCCCACTGGATATACCGGCGCAACTGGTTATTTAGGTCCCACTGGATATACAGGAACTACTGGTGAAACCGGTGCTAGTGGAGCAACCGGACCCACCGGTCCCATTGGACTAAAAGGAGATAAAGGAGATAGTGGAGACTTATATGCATGCTTCGGTTCATTGGTTGAAATACCAAGTATAAATGGAAATACATATGTTATAAATACCTCTTCAAATAATCTCCAATATCAATACGGTCAACATATTGTAGCCACTTTTAGAAATATGCAAACTGGTGTAGCAAAGACCATTTATGGAAATGTCATATCATTTGCTTCCGCGTCATTGTATATAACCATTACAGCATTAAATCCGCCCCAAAATAGCTGGTATATCTCTGATATAAGCAATAATGGAACGTATGTTGTATATAGTGTAAATCTAGATGGATATGGATTAACTGGAGCATATACCGGTCCGACTGGACCTACAGGTCCAAACGGTAGTGCAGTAAATACTGGCGCAACTGGAAATACTGGTCCAACTGGAAGAGTCGGAACGGGTCCGACTGGTGTATCTGGTCCCACTGGACCTAGTGGTTATACGGGTCCCACTGGCAGAACTGGATATACTGGGGTATCTGGCGCAACCGGACCGAGTGGCTATACGGGTCCTAGTGGACCTACTGGATCATCTGGCCCTACTGGCCCGACTGGCCCCTTCGGGGCAACTGGTTTCACGGGGAGCACCGGTTCCAGTGGAGCGACCGGAGACACAGGGCCTACTGGAGACTTCGGCCCAACTGGATTTACCGGACCGACAGGACCGACAGGTCCATCTGGATACACCGGTCCCAGTGGACCAACTGGCTACACCGGTCCGACCGGGCGAACCGGCCCCACCGGTCCCACTGGATATACTGGTCCACTTGGAACAGGTCCTACTGGGACCACCGGATCGACTGGGCGCACCGGGCCTACTGGTCCCACTGGTCCGATTGGAACAGGTCCTACCGGACCAACCGGGTCGACTGGGCGCACCGGCCCCACTGGTGCAACAGGACCGATTGGAACGGGTCCTACTGGGCGCACGGGGCCAACTGGACTTACTGGGACCACCGGACCACCTGGGCCTACTGGATCCACGGGTCCAACTGGCACCACTGGATTATCGGGCGCAACGGGACCCACCGGGACTACAGGTGTAACAGGACCCACCGGGACCACTGGAGCAACGGGTTCTCTCGGAGCAACGGGACCCACTGGGACTACGGGTCCAACTGGGCCTACTGGCGCAACGGGACCCACTGGGGCTACAGGTACAACGGGACCCACTGGGGCTACGGGGACAACGGGGCCTACTGGGGCAACGGGACCGATTGGAACGGGCCCCACTGGTGCAACGGGGCCAACAGGGCCTATGGGGGAAACGGGGCCGATTGGAACGGGCCCTACTGGTCCCACTGGATATACCGGCACAACTGGCCCCACTGGTGCAACGGGACCGATTGGAACGGGTCCCACTGGGGAAACGGGATATACGGGCCCTACAGGTCCCACCGGGGCAACAGGACCGATTGGAACGGGTCCCACTGGGGAAACGGGTCCTACTGGTCCAACCGGATATACCGGTCCCACAGGTCCTACAGGATATACGGGGCCTACTGGCGCCACGGGTCCGACTGGCCCCACCGGGGCAACGGGACCGATTGGAACGGGACCTACTGGGGAAACGGGTCCTACTGGTCCAACCGGATATACCGGTCCCACAGGTCCTACAGGATATACGGGTCCTACTGGCGCCACGGGTCCGACTGGCCCCACCGGGGCAACGGGTCCGACTGGCCCTACGGGATATACCGGCCCTACTGGTCCTAGTGGATATACGGGTCCAAGTGGTCCTACGGGATATACGGGCCCTACTGGATATACGGGCCCTACTGGCCCCACAGGCGCAACGGGACCGATTGGAACGGGACCGACTGGCGCAACTGGTCCGACTGGCCCAACCGGATATACCGGTCCCACAGGTCCTACGGGATATACGGGCCCTACGGGATATACTGGCCCTACTGGTCCCACCGGGGCAACGGGACCGATTGGAACGGGCCCGACTGGTGCCACGGGACCGACTGGCCCATCCGGATATACCGGTCCCACAGGTCCTACGGGATATACGGGCCCTACGGGATATACGGGCCCTACTGGCCCTACCGGGGCAACGGGGGCAATTGGGACGGGGCCTACTGGTCCAACCGGATATACGGGCCCTACTGGCCCCACCGGGGCAACGGGACCGATTGGGACGGGGCCTACTGGTCTGGCAGGAACCACTGGTCCAACTGGACCTAGGGGAGACAATATGTTTACTGGGGGAACTGCTGCAACCGGATTTACAGGTAGAGTTGGAACTTATATTTATTACACGGGAAATATGGTGCTGAATAGCACCACAATGAATACAACTGCATGGCAACCTTCCCCCGGATTGTATACAAAAAATGACATACTCGGCGATGGCATAATTTCCGGTAATTATTTTATAAATAATAAAATTATAATACCGACCATAACAAGCACCGGGTTAACATTAAACTACAACGATAAGTGTATGATATACACCGCAGGTGCACCTGGATTCTCAACTGGTGCTAACTTTACTATAACTATAAACGGATTTCAAATATCTGGCTCGTCTCCCTCTCTATATTTTACAGCAACTATTTTATTTCAATCTAGTAGCACAGATTATAAATTGACCACTCTAACTATTGCCAACGCTGCATCTACCACTTCATATAAATCTATAATACCATTGCCCTCCGGTCAATCTACATTCACTGGTAAATATTTTAAAATAGAATATATAAAACCAGCTGGAAATCTTGGATACGCGGTTATTACCGAATCATATTGTTTTTAGCGAGAACACGGGAGGTCGAAACGACCGGAAGTGTTCGAGATTTATCCGGAGATGGTTTATCATCGAAGTATAAAGTAGCACTACCGATTTTCCAATTTTTTAACTCTCTCTTTTAAATCCTTTATTTCTTGCACTAACACACCGATGATACCTATATAATTAACCGTCTGCAATTCCGGCCCGTCTTTTACACCACTAACCAAAAACGGATATTGTTCTTGTAATCTATGTGCGATAAATCCGATTTGGTCTATATTCGCAACTGTATTATAATAATATACCGGTTCTATTTTATCTACATTGAAAGATGTATCATATAATGGTATAACATTCGTTTTGATACGATAATCCGAACCTTGCAACGACGTTCCTGAATATGTTATATTTCCTCGCACCTTTAAATTGCCAGACATATCTACATTTCCGGAAATATCCACTTTATTTGCAAAATAGGTAGTTCCATTTACAGTTGTAGTGGTTAGCGTGGTTGTTCCATTCACTAAAATAGAATTAAACTCTGCTTTACCTGCAACAATTAACGCTGGCGTAGTAGATAATCCTTGTATATACATATTTCTCATAATAAACACATTTCCATCAATTTTTGCATTTGTTCCATTTCTCAAATAGAATGCTCCATTTTGGTTTGTGTCTAAACTAACCGGTTTGAAACCATTGTCTATAGTCAATACACCATTTATTCCTTGTATATCCAACCCATGTTCAAATGCGGCGGTTGCATTTTGCACCCAAAGTGCAGGATATGATGATGACGTAGAAACAATATTTCCTTTAAATATACTATCGTTATCAACGTATAATGAATCTGCACTCATAGAAGCATCTACTCTAACAGCCGGTCTATATCCGGTAACATACAATGCATATTTAGCATCCTCGTCTCGATTCGATTCAGTTCCCCCATCAATATTTACAACTCCTAGATACGATTTATCTATCTTCATTATTTTTGCATTCACCGCACCATTTATCATATTTATATTACCATTTGTAATAGTGAGCCCATCCGTCCCGTCTATTTTCATATTATAAGATAAATCAAAATTGGAGTTAATAACAACCGAACCATTTTTATTTCCAATAGATACTTTATTTGAACCGATTCCGTCGCCTATATATGTGTATGGCGTATTGCTAGAAATATATAAATTGTTTGACGTAGTTGAAATATTGCCATTTACAGTATCAATGATAATATTTCCACCAATCGTCATATTTCCACATATATCTAACACCGAATTATTTGCCCCATTCATTAAATCGGGAACATAATTATAAACAATCTTAGCATTTCCTATATTACTAACATCCGCATTCATCTCAAAGGAAGAAATGCGACTCGACAATACAAATGCATTTTTATTAAAAATAAAAACGTCGTTCAATGATGCATCTATCAGTGGAAATCCAGACCCAGATAAATCCAATAATGTCGGCGGTATATTTTTCCACGTTGTTCCGTCGGTAGTATATATCATAGTGTTATGGTCTCCAACCGCGATAGCGTTGGATAAATCATATACATATACACTACGCAATACAGTTCCTTCTATTATCAAGTCCGCCATATTTCTAGAGATATCCGTCCAATGCAGACCTCCGTCTTTTGTATACGAAATGAGAGAAAATCCAACAGCAACAACATAACTAAGGTCATACACGCTAATAGCGGTATAATTTGGAGCTGTCTGCGGTGTATGACTAAGACCATTCATTATGAAAAGGTTATTTCCGCCTTCGGAATAGTTATATTTTTTTATATCATATTCTCCAGCAATATAAATAAACCCCTCACCGGGATTCGTTTCTATCGGAAAACGACAACCATCTAAGCATCTACCCATTATAGGAATACGTTCATATAATGACAACTTGTCTTCAATAATATTATCATCGTAGCCCTTTTGGATAATACCAGCGGCAGCAGTGGTATATTTATTTTCTTTGTATAAAACATATTTCGCATACTCATCATTATCCAAGAGACCCTGATTTATATTGTTATAATAATCAACATTCTCTCCAAATGCTGCATTGAATATTCTCAGTTGATATTGGTCTTTTGCTGGAGACTCCATAATAAAAAATACGATTGTAGATAAGTTTCCTTCACTCTCATTTCCAGAACAATCTGTTATAAACATATCTATGACAGAATAATTAAACTCTCCCTCTTGGAGATTTTGCATGTTTTTAGAATACCATTTATTATTTGATATATCGAAATAAAAGCCAACTCCCGTACCGCCATATATCAACATATAATTATTGTATACATAGGATGTTAACATGGATTGCAATTCGGGGTTTCGACCATTAATTACAAATGAGCTTTCAATCCACGAACTTGCCCCATTGGTTGTTATATATGCTTGTTGAGAATAGTATTCATTATCTGTATTATTATTATATTTATATACTCCGCCGGCAGCTATACCATAATTGGGATATTTCTTGGAAAATCGCATTGTAGTTAATTGAAATGGCACATTTGCTGCAGTTGTTATATCTATATTTTCGATATGAATCGGTCCGTTTACATCCATGGCATATTTATCTACTTTTGGAGTGCATCTATTAATACCGGTTGTATTTTTACATACTACATTACTAGACCCTGAAACGATGGTTTGTGCTGGAACGTATAAATGATTGGAAAAGTCGGTTGTTCCAAATGACATCATTTTTCGCTTTGTATTTTTAGGATATACCCCGCCATATATAGATGCACCATACTGATTATATTTTGTTATTAAATTAATACCGACATTCGATGAATTGTCGACGGCAACATTGCATATCGAATTACTATTACGGGCTGTCTTTACATTGTAGGAATCATATAAGAATATTTTATCGGTATTTTCATTGTATACGGTAACTATCGAATCTTGAACAACATTGGTGCTAATATCTGAAACAATTAGATTATTAATAATCTGAATATGAGATGATGCGTCTATCGTCATCGTTCCACCCTTCGTATATTGTATTTTCGCATCGGGATACTCAGCTAATGCGGTCATATTCAGCGAATTGTCGTAGAAAAACCCGACAGTAGCATTCAAATCGTCTATACTGAGCATAATACTTTGGTCGTTCTTATTTCGGCATAGTATATTATTGGTATTTGTCATAGTAGACTTCAGATTTAATACGCATTGTTGATTCCCGCATATATCCAACTCCGCTTCTGGATTCTCCTTATTTATAGCAATACCAGCTTCCGACCCATACATATAATGATTGTTTACGTCCGTTTGAAAATATAAATGGTCTAATACGGTTAGATTTCCATCAATCATCTGGTTATTATGAATATCCACCTGACCAAATATCTCTAAATCTTGTGCTATATTAACATACCCGGAAATTGATAAGTTTTTATTAAACGATACATCTCTATAAACGTTTAACCGGCTACTAACTGTTAGGTTTCCAGATATATCAACATCATTTGTTATTCCTTTTAGAATTGTGAAATAATTAGAAACAAATGAGTTAACACGAATATCACTACTTTTTTCAACTGCGTTTGTTCCGCCGTATTTTCGCCAAGTTGACATAATAATTATATACAATTAATATGTATTTTAATTTTCATTCAAACCAATGAATCCGTTCATATTTTTCAAGTCTATAATGAAGACAAATCATTACGACTATCATTCAATATGAATATTCATCGTAGAGAACCCGTCATTTTGCGTATCGTTTCTAAAAAAAATCGAACAATAGCAAGAACGCAGGAGGTCGGAACGACCGAAAGTGTTCGAGATTTATCCGGAGATGATTTATCATCGCAGGATAAAGCACTCCAGCTTTATCCGAATAACTCCTCATTATATCATTGTCCTCCCACATATTTCCGCGTTTTTTTGGGTATTTTATGACGGCTTGATACAAAACGGTGGATTTTACGAGATTCCTTTATCAGTATATCTAGATTATTTCTATAGAACTCTCTAAACTCATCTCTATGTTTTTTCATGTCGGCCAATGAGAACCATCGGATTTCTTCCTTTTCAAATAATTTGGTGTTTTCCAATTGCTGTTTATCCATTCTATTCCATAAAAATGCGTGATTTTGATTATAATATTTCGGCAGGTTCTCGTCATAGTTTAAACTGAATATATGCATATGATACGTTCCGGTGGTAATATTGTATGTTCCGCCATTTTTATTGATTAAACCTTCTAGTTCGGTTTCATTTCCTAAAAACCCGGTGAGTTCTTCGGCTCCTTCTCGCAAAGCGGTTTTATAGGGAGTTTCATTATTATCAACTCCTCCACCAAAGTCAGAGAACCCCGGTGTATCGGCAAACTCATTTTCTTTTCCAAATAAAAAATATAATTTATTGTTATGTAGAGCAACTGGCAATATACTTCCTGCAACCATTCTATACTATTATGTGGCATTTTATTCGTTCTTTGTATTTTCATTCACGGTTGCTATTATAACCGAATTATTTTGATGTCGTTCTCTTTCTTGGGAGAAACGTGTTTCGGTGTTCTCCTAACATGTGAATACATGTCTATATTTTTATAGAACTCTTTCACAATCGGATTTGATTTGATACGTTGTGGATGAAATGCCGTCAAATACAAGCCATCAATGGTTTGTATCCTGGATAATGCAACATATGTTTGACCGTATTCGAATATGGCATTCCCTAAATCCATTTCTGCCATAGCCATAGTAGCACCTTGTATTTTATGAATGGTCAATGCCCACGATAAACACAATGGGACCTGTGAAATACAAAGCGCCGGATAGTCATCATGTTGCCATACATGTCTCTGAATCAAACGTGTATATCCATTGGAAAATCGGACCACCGGACACAGTTCTCCAGAATTGAGATTGGAAGTGTCTTTATCCTTCGACGTCAACCCATCTCCGGAGAAACTTGCCGATAATCTGGCCGCCGGAGATGCAAAATCTACGATAATTCCTTGTGAACCATTGCAAATACCCGCGTCCATATCTAAATTGATAATACACATAACAGCCGACCCTACTTTGAGCGAGATATTTTCCGCAACCGGGCAATTGGATATCATCTGTTCCATAATGGTTTCTTTTTCTCTTATCGACAATATATCACACCGCATCATATCAATCGGTTTAATTATAGCGCCACTTTCGACATAGGTAGAACAGTTTGTCTTTTGTGTGCATTCATATAGATGTTCAGGTTCTTCTATTTTTGCATACATGATTCGATTGATATATTCAACCCTTGCACGCACCGGGTATAATTTGGTTAATACGCACCCGCCATTTTCATCCGGATTGTATTGCTTTTTTACACGGGTTTTCAATATTTCGGCATTTTCTTCGGATAGTTCTCCTTTGCGAACTTGCAATAGGATTTCTATATATTTCGGGTCAGTTTGTCGAAACATCGTAGTTAATTGTATATGATTTTCCGGTTTAAATATATCACACCATCTATCCGATTGAAAACAGAACCTTTCCGTTTCTGGTTCTCCATAGGTTCCTATCGGGGGTAATTGGTAAAAGTCCCCCGAAAATACCAATTGTATTCCTCCAAATGGCCGGTTGATTTTGCGAACCGCTCTGCCTATATCATCGCAAACTTCCATTATTTTCTCGGACATTATACTGACCTCATCTACAACTAATATTTTTGCTTTTTTCCACATCGCAATGGCGTATTTGTTTTTAATAACCCCGGCGATTATTTTATCTCGGGGACCTTTGCATAATCGGATTCCACTCCATGAATGCAATGTTTTCGCATTGCAATTGAGTAAAAGTGCGGCGCATCCGGTCATAGCACATACATCTATTTGCATACCGATACTATTTGCATATTGAACGAAATGCGCTATCAGTTTTGTTTTTCCCGTCCCACCTGGACCGGTAATAAATAGATTATGACCGTCTTTAAATCGGTTAAATGCATATTGTTGTTCTTCCGATAGTGTGGAATCGTTGGACATTTGTAAATATAATAGAAGTGTTATATTTACACATAAATCTATAGCCGACTTTTCAATTTTATGAACCGGGGTTGTGAACCGGGGGTTATTCGTGTTCAACTGCAACCGTAAAAGAAAAGTCCAATCCATTTAAATTAACCGGATTCCCCCATTCGTTAACCAATTGAATATTGAGTTTTTGCAAATCGGTTTTACCAGTATAATACCTATTATCAGACAGGAGAATCCCGTTAAATTGATTCCCTACAATTACTTCACCAAATGTATATCTTTTATAATCCACCGATATACGAGCTAATATATTTTTACTAATGAGAGATGTTGGTAATGGCGAAATAAACGAGTTCTGATTCCCCCTACTAAACTCATCCAACACTATATACAAATATCTTGGCCCGGTCAAACTAGCGAACGATTCGGAATAAATGGTTCCCCCCCCCGGAATAGAATAACTCAAATCGCGAAACCCTAACGCCCATCCCAGTTTCGACTTTATATTGTATTTGTCAAAACTGCCATCGGTGGATACCGCAAAGTCCACCGTGCATGTATTTGACCCATTGTTTTTTATAGATGTATACATACCATTATATGTTGAATCTGTAATCGCGCCATTTTTATATATGTTTGTAAATGAGGGGACAACCCACGCAACCCCGGTTGCGTTTATCGCGTTTTTTATACTAGTCATGAACGGATTCGTTCCGTCGGCTGGCAATATGGTGTAAAACCCATTTGAGACATCCACTAAACTGTCAATATTATTGGATGGAGATTTAATTCGGAAAAAATGATTGCCAAGGTCCGATGAGATATTAAATATAGATAGAGGCAATTCAATATTACATACGGATATAGATTTCACATCATTAATTCGTTCAGGAAGTGTAAAATAATAATTGGCTAAAGTGGAATAATTATATTCGTCGCGAAATCGAGAATCAATATTGATATATTTAACCTTGGTTTCTTTGACAACATTCGTTGTAACCATATGACTGCCATATTGCTTTGTAGTAGGTCCAGTAAATAATTCTGTATTATCAAAATATCGGCTCATCGTATATTATTATATACTATTATTTTATTCGCTTTATTATCAGTATATTTTATTCTTGGATGATACACCGTCTCCGGATAAATATCGAACTGCACACGTTCCGAGCTACGGTGTTCTCCAGATACCGGCCCCCTATATTTACTATTTAGGGCACATACCACATCTCGTGTTATTTAATATGCGTGCAATCATATTCGTTTTCATATAATATAAATATTCATTACTACTAGATATAGCGAGAACGCGGGAGGTCGGAACGACCGAAAGTGTTCGAGATTTATCCGTAGATGATTTATCATCGAAGGATAAAGTATTCGGCAATGATAAAGCGAGAACACCTGAGTTCGGACCGAGTGTAGGATTTGGAAGTTTCACCGAAGAAACAACGGGGGGGGTTTGTATGGGTAATGGTGGATTTCCGGTGCTATGACTATTATGTGGCAATACTATTACGTTTTGCACTCGTTTCGGTTGACCCAGGTTGCTAAATGTCATAGATATCATTTTTATAAAATTGAATAAAAAATAGAATATATTATACTTCACAAAAAGAAAATATCATGAATATTCATAAACAGCCCTATACAACAATGACCGGGTTTCAATGCAAATATTGTTTTCAAAAATGGAAAAAAAAAGAAACAATGGAAAAACACATAATAATGTGCGGGTTTTGGCATAAATCTTCGCAAATACAAGAAGACGATTATGATTCCACACCTACCATTTCCGAATTGTATAAACTGCTAAAAGAGTTTGCCTATAAATGCGATAAATTGCAACATCGCGTAGATAAATTGGAGAACCGACAAACCACGCGTCAACGGAAACAAATCATAGAACTTCTAAACGACGAGTCTCAACCGACAATAACAGCCATAGAGTTTATCCGCACATTTACTATAACACAAGAGCATTTAGACACTGTGTTTGAAATCGATTTGACCGCTGGAATGAAATCGTGTCTAAAGTCCAATATGAATCCGCAATCTACTAAACTACCTATACGCGCGTTCTCCCAAAAACCCAATACCCTATATATCTATAACGCTCCCGATTCGGAAGACCATGCATTATCAAAAAAACCACCACAATGGAGCATCATGTCCAATGCGGAATTGGACCGTATTATATCGATTCTGTCCTTTAAGTTTCTACAGGCATTTATGTTATGGAAAAAAACCCGGTTCCCGATGGATTCAGATGACTCTATTATTCATACTGATATAGAGAACCTGCGCGCGAACGCTGCGAACGAACACGCCAAACAACAATATCAGACATATATGATAAAAATAAATGGCAAACGTATAAACGAAGACAAACGTCGCACGGACATAAAACAAACTCTATACGCTTATTTGCAAAGCCAATTACCGGTCGTAATAGCGAGAACGCTGGAGCTCGGAACGACCGGAACGACCTAAAGTGTTCGAGATTTATCCGGAGAGGGTTTATTATCGAAGGATAAAGAAAGATAATCCACCTATCTCAAAAACTTATTTCATATTTAGTTATATAACAAATACGGCAATATATACACAAATACTATCAATATAATGATATTACTATTTAGATTTTTATTCGCGAGAACCGATGCAATCAAACAGGATAAAATCATCATTCCACTATCTGCTATAATTGCTAAATACGACACTTCGTTTGCATAATCCTTAAATGTATCTAGCATTTTATTTACACCTCTCGGAATGTTTTTGAACAATAGGTAAAACAATACATCATGTATAACTTGCACGATTACTGCTAAAAAAACAAACTGTCCTATTGAAAACGTATCAAAAATAGAATAGTATATTGCCCGCGTAATTACTAACACAATGAATATAATCAACACATCAGCTATAACTGCCGATAAATTGTATGTGTCATACCATTTTCGCAAAACGGACGATTTGATAATGCGGGTATTCAATAACAAAATTACGAATAAATCTGTTATGAGAACTGCGTTGAATATTGGTAGATAATCGCTGGTATTATTGAAGTTGGCTATATTTTTGAACATGAATGTATATAATAATACATATATATTCATGTTCTCTAGAGAACCTATGCACGACTGCCCAATCGACCAATGAAATGTAAAGTGTAAACGAATATAAACCTATCTCTCTGTATCTACATATATAACCCTATGTCTATAAAAACAACGCCCACTTTTTTATCCCAGAAAAATGCGCATGAACGCGACCAATATATATCTTTTGACGAAGGGCCACATATTTATACAGTTCATGGAGAACAAGGATATACCTCGGTTACTACATGGAATCATACGCATTTCGAACATTTCAATGCAGATGCTATATTGGATAAAATGTTCTCCGGAAAAAGAATGCAAGACCCCGCGTATAAATATTATGGCATGACCCGGGATGAAATTAAACAGTCGTGGGATAAAAATCGCGACTCGGCATCTTTCGCCGGAACCAATATGCACTACGATATAGAATGCTATTATAATGGCCTGCCAGTGAAAAACGATTCCATTGAGTTCCAATATTTCTTGCAGTTCGTGAAAGATTTCCCCGATTTAAAGCCATATCGCACAGAATGGTGTGTATATTATGAAGAACTTAAATTGTCTGGGTCAATTGACATGATTTTCGAGAACCCGGATGGAACCATCGTCATATATGACTGGAAACGATGTCGCGAAATATCCTACGAAAATAATTTCGGTAAACATGCGTCTACACCATGTATATCTCATTTCCCCGATACCAATTTTTGGCATTACGCACTGCAATTAAATACATATAAAACGATTTTAGAACATAAATATGGCAAAACAGTAGTAGGGCTTTTTTTGGTGTGCATGCACCCCGAAAATTACAATAAATCCTATGACAGAATAGAGGTCCCTTTTTTAGATAAAGAAATGCGCGATTTATTTGAATATCGTAGCAATCAATTGCGAGAAGCCAGTTGTGAAGACCGCGTGTAAAATACCGATAACAACAACCTACCAAAAACTATATAAATACAATTTATCATGATGTTCCATAAGTATATTATGATAAACACTGCGAAAAATCGACATCTCCATAATAGTTCTCATTCAACCAAACACAATACCGCCACCGAAAATCCAAATATACTAACCACTATTGCAAATAGAGTCCGGTATTCCGCCAGATTTACGATATTTTGTATTATACGAATCGCATATTTTATATTATATACCTATGGATTTATTCCACCACCACCTACCCCCATTACTATTTCCTCACAATCGGAGGATTATATACAATTACAACAAGCTAGATTCCTGGAAAGTTATACGCGGTTTTCACAGGAGGATATAAATAGCAATATTGATAAATGTTTTTATGATAAAAAATCATATCATATAGCTGTAGAAAATCCCAACAATGAATTGGAGAACATATGGAATCGTCGCATATTGTTCGAAAATACACCGCGAGGGTCGGTCATAATGCATTATGACGCGTATAAACAAGGATTTGTATATTATAGCGATAGTTCAAATATACCCTATTTTGTAATCAATGCAGTTATTATGAAATATGTTATTACTTTTCGATGTCGCGATTTCTTTATGGACGACCAATTTACATTCAATCATCTACCGTCCCCTTTGTTTACCATATATAACACCGATACTGAACATATAGCGAATACCCCCCAGAATACCCCACTAAAAAATAACGCATTTGCAAAATTAAAAAATTACAATACGATATCGTCAAAAGTAATGAAATTGTCAGACAATATTATAAAACAAAAAAATGATAGTCCTTCCAATGATTCAACTAACCATACTAGAAATAAGATTATTTATTCCGGAAAAATAGGTAATTTCAATGTATTGCAAAAACCGTCAAATCCCCAAAAACATATTCAGTTTACTAGTAATTTAACGGAAGAATTGACTAATAATAGTTCACTTCAATCTCAAGTATTTACCTACCGGGATTTTAAAAAAATGCGAGAAACAATACCTACTGCGAAATAATGAGTTCATGCGCGACGATACTTATTATGCAATATTACACACACGTAATTTCCATTCTATAAATCCTTTACTTTTCTCTAAACTAAATGAGCTTCCTAAATGCGATTTCGCAATTTGATATGCTACGAGCTCTTTTTCGGAAAAACTGTCAATATATTTATTGGCCCATTCGGCATTTGTCATAGGAAGCCCATGTGCACATTTATCTTGTTGGACTTGGGACATTATATTGTAAGAACTCGGTTGCGCATACAGTTTGACCGGCGTTGTCATAGTATTATTTGTTATTTGTTATTTATGTGTCTATATAAACATATAAATAATACAATCAATTTTATATTTTATATTATCGATTTCCGGCCAATGCGCATTTGTTGCAATTACTAATATTTTCAGCCAATTTAATATCATCAATTATCGCACATTCTTTATCCAATTTTAATAAATATTCCCCTTGACTTATTGCCGCCAGTTTATCGGCGGGTTTTGCAAACGTATTCGTTTGTTTTAATGGACAGTCCTGTTTTGAAACGCATTCTTTTGTATTATTGGTTGCACACTTTTCTTCTTCTTTTAATGCCGTTTTTTCTACTATTTTAATATGGTCCGATTGCGCACTTAATCCGTGATTATCATCTAACTTTACTCTAGTGCATGGATATGGTCTCCACATCCATTGATGTTTATTAACATGTAATAGCCCGTTTGTGTTTTTTGTAGATAATTTTACAACCGTATTATCCTCTGTGTCTACAATCGACGATTGTATAATCGGGCCTATTGGAAACGCACCACAACACCCCCCATAATTTTTATATCCCCCATTTTTTATCAATGTTCTCGGTAATGAGCGAGAAAGTGATGTTTGTCCGACAAATCCTTGATTGCGATACGTTCCATTTACTGAAAACAGTGGCTTTGAAACACTCATATTATTGTATTTGGCAGCGGTTTTCTTTTTTAATGTTGCGATAGACATATTATAACATGACACGAGATATTTATATTTGAATTATCCACGACTTTATATCTTTATTGTTCGGATAAATCTCGAACACTTTCGGTCGTCCCGACCTCCCGCGTTCTCGCTAATATAAAAGTTTGAGTGGGGGGTTCTTATTTGTATGGCGCAATAGTATGCGGGTTGACAAATGGGACATTTCTGCCAAAGTCATAAAATGTATTGACCGGAACGGTATTCGGCCGCGCGGTTGTATTGTATCTATCATTATTGCATAGCATATATCTTTTACATTTGTCCGAAGGAGGTTGCATATTCATCTCCATAAAGCTAAACGTCGTTGGTGAGTTTAGTTTATTATATCGGAGTTTTGAATTGGAAATCGTATTTACTAAATCATATTGCTTCAACTCTGTTCGCAATTGAGAACTGAATACTGGTGGATTATCCTCTCTGTTTATAGGTATTCTATTTTTCGTTGCCACTTGATTTGCTATTCGTTTACGATGTATATAATCACCTTGAGACATATTATATATACTATATACTACAAAATAGTATACCCATAATTATAACCATATTATCCACCGGGTTGCCAACGTATATACAATCCATCCAAAAATACTACCAGTTATAACTCCAATAATAACCTGTTCTGCCGTATGGCGACGATATTTCCATCGCTGATACATTGTTAATACGCCAATAAACATACAGGCAATCGCCCAACCACTATATCCTTTTACTAATAATAAATATAAAATAGAGAACCCTATTGCGGATGCATGTCCAGATGGCATTCCATACATCTCCGCATGTTTATAATTTTCATATTTAGAAAACGGTATTGGATTGTCTGGCCTTCTCTCTAAAATCATCAATTTTAACACGCGATTGATATAATTATTTACAAAAATACAAATAATGTATATCCACATATATTTCTGCTGTCTATACAAAGTCATACAAATAATGATTATAACTATAATGGGACCGTAAAATCCAATACCGTCGAAAAACATAACCGCCGACATCTTGTAAATTGGAATATCTTCAAATAATAACCCACCGCCAGAAATAGTATTAGCGAGAACGCGGGAGGTCGGAACGACCGGAAGTGTTCGAGATTTATCCGGAGATGGTTTATCATTGAAGGATAAAGCGATACTTCCGGAGTTCGGAACGAGCATGGGGGTGAGTTCGTTGTCAGGATACTGTATATTATCGAGGGATAAAGTATCATTTCGCAGAATACCCGAACGCGACTCTGTCCGATATAGAATATCCAAACTCATTATACAGTAATTATATATATATTATATTGATTTTTGTTGATATAATTGTTCACATTCAATGGTACAGCCCCAATCCTTGCCCTGTAAATCAACTACCTCGCCACGGTCAGTTAATAATTTAATCGTCATACGCGATATATTAACAGGTCCGAAATATAAGCGATTGTTTTTCGCTAATGTACTACTGGTTTCTGAAAAAACGGTGCCATTAGCTATACTACTATTTATTGGTATAATCGCAAATATATCTTTTGTAGATGGTGCAGACGAATATTTTTTTACTGTAGGTATAGTTGAACTTAGTATCTGATTCGCAGAATATATTTGTTTTTCCGTGCTTTTATTATTGTTATCAGACGACCCGGTAAATATTTTGTCATATTTTGTAGAAATAGGATAGCATTGTAATAATGATTTATTTACATATGAACTTGGTGAAATGGCATTTTCACCTGTGCTAATGGTTACCAATCCATTATTTAAATGATTTTGAGTATAATCGTCCAATGAAATCATTAAATATTTATAAAAATCAACGGATACGCCAGAATCTCCACTAATAGATACAATATCTGTCGAAGTATTGTATTTATAGAATGACTTTGTATCGCTATAATATGTATCTGTTGTATTTGGGTCCGTTATCTGATATTCCGAAGACAATATATATTCCGTAAGTGCACTAAATCCTAACATCCAACCAATGGTTGCATCCCATGTGGTATTTCTTAGACTATTAGATCCTGAAACACATTTAACGAAACTATATGGGTCATAGAAAACAAGTCGATAATCATTTGTTTTAAAGACCTTTCCAGAATTGATTTTAAAATATACATAATTATTTTTTGTATATATTTGAGAACCTGTCCATTTTGGGGAAGCCATCAATAAACCATTTAATGTAGTTATTAGCTTATTAATCGAATATATAGCTGGCGGAACAGTGATTGTCCAATCATTTGCGTTTTTTCCACTAGTATCCACAACACCAGATGAAGCCGCTTTTAATGTAATAGTATCATTTACGCCCGCTTTTATCTCTAGTAGGTTTTTAAATATTTTGGTTGTGCCTAAAATGTCTACAAAAGATACATCAAATTGTGGCGAAGAATCTTTAGGATAATCTTTTAAAACGTATGGGTCGTTTGATAAATATAATCCGTTTTTCCAAGTATTATCTACATTATTATCTACAAACCGTATAATATAATTGTCTGCCGTCAACCTAACCGACATTCCGGCCAATGTAATATCCCATGTTATGTAGGTGTATATATTATCCGGCTGTGTTGTATATCTAACCGTCGCGTTTTTGAATGGATATACCTTTAGGATTGGGTCAAAAAAGGTTTGTATAGTTGTATTCAATATTTGTTTAATCTCCTCTGCGTTTATTCCATTTACCGACGGTCCAGTATATTTCACAATATAAGGGTCAGCATAATAATTTCCAAAGGATACGTCAACTCTAAATTTATTTGGTTTTATCCTAAACAATGTATCACCATTGTTAATAAGATAATTATTGCCTAAAATAATATCTCGCTTTCCATTTAAAACACACGCACCACTTGTATTTTTCGATATATCGTAATTACTAATAGCATCGAACGACATAAACTTACAAAAAAAGTCGTTCTGAGAAATATCTATAACATATGAATCTACGGAAAACGTTTTATTTATATAAAAACGCATCCTCATACGATAATCAGAGTTAGAATTAATATAAAACCCGGTTATATTGGTATTTTGCAGATTATCATTATATTGCGGGTCAAATATATGATTGTTTGAAATGTCCGCTCGGCGTATAGCATTATTTAGCTCAGTTAAATAATCCGCTAAAACATAACTACCTGGAGTAATAGGTACTATTACATCATTTTTTGAAAAGTCTAGCACATTATTAGTTTCATTAAAATAACCATCCGCATTACATTCTGCTATAAAATATACATTATTACCTACTATATAATCGGATGTTTTGTATTTACTAGTAGATTTCAATGTGGATGTTTCATTCACAGATGCATCCAAATAAAAGCAGGAGGTTGGACCTATCCATATTTTTGTTTCATCTGGAACTATCATAACGGTTTTTTGATTAACCTCGTTAATGGTGTTTTTTTTATTTAAATATAATTTAAATATAAATCTACTTTTTGTATATGAATCGTTATTTGCATTATCTATATACTCTCTTTGTATTCCGCATTGGCCTGGCGATAAATAAATACATTCTTGCATTCGCGCATCAAAATCAGAGACAATTTGCTCACGCGTATGCGAAACGTTCAGTAGCAATGATGATACAATTTTGAACGTATTATAACTGAAATCATTAAAACCGATATCGCCATATTTATTCCAGTTATTGTTAGAATATCCATTATAATTAATCACCGTGAAATAATTATTGGAACTAGTCAACAAAAAAGATTCATTATTGTCAGTATACCCAATATAGTTTAAATTATTACTCGGGTGTCCTTCACCTGATAAATCGTTGGACACTACTGTTCCAATATCGATATCCTGATATTCAAACCCTAATATCGCAGGTATAGATTTGTATATTCCGTCTGCGTCTTTTGGGTATGTAAAATAATTAAAGTGCACATAATAATCGGTTTCATTATAAATACTATTAATATACAGTTGTATTGTCGATTTCATTGTGTTGTCATTATACGATATATTTGTAGTTCCAAAACTGACATCTGTATTTGTATTTTTAATAGTAGTTATACTTTTGTTTATTTCTTCAATTAATAGCAATTTATTATAATATCCGGGTGAAATAGCTATTTTATAATCATGTTGTCCGTCGTTTATTCCGGGACTATTTCCTTTAATATAAAAAAAGTTTGCGCCATAATTATTATTAATTGTGTACCATGATTTTGTTATAGAAACTGACGATAATCGTAGAGATAATACATCTCGTAATGTTTCCGATAAATTGAATGAAAAATTGGTTGCAGATGTAGTATTTTTATTACCACGACTTCCACTGTCTATACTAATCATACGAATAATCGTCTGTTTTAATATTGGATTTATATAATCTTTCGAATAATCCATTTGAGCAACTGCCTTGGTTGCAGATGCACTCTTAGGTTCCATTTGAGATGGTAATAAATCCGCAATCGGTTTCAGAAGACGCTGTGAAATGCTTGTATCGTATGTTGTCATTTCCTCAACTATTTCAAAAAAATGTTCATAAATATCCTCAAAAAATTGTGCGAGTTTATATCCCGATTCATTGTCCATTGTTTTGTATTTTTGGATTAAATGAAATATACGGGCTTCAAGTTCTCTATCACTTGGGTTGTTTAAATCTAAAATATCATATAATTCAGTATCTGTATATTTTTCCACATTGTATATATCATCACCGGTCTTTATATTTTCCATATGAATATTTTATACATACCCTTTATATTTTATTATTGTTGCAGAATATATGATTATTGATATACATTTATCGTGCCTTCGATATTTATTCTACAATGATACACATAACCTTTATCCTTCAATGATAAACCATCTCCGGATAAATCTCGAACACTTCCGGTCGTTCCGACCTCCTGCGTTCTCGCTAATTACTCATTCGCGTTTTGAACATTTGCGCAATAAATCCTACTAAATCCACCGTATGTTTGCACTTATAAAGAACTTCTATAGGAAATGCCTTTATACCTTGCCCGCGTTTCATATGTTTATTTCCAGTGAAACATAATATATCAAACACTTTCATTATACGTTCTTCTTCTTCTGTCATGTTCTCTCTCGAAATATGATTTTTACCGCTATATATATATCTATTATAACTACTCGTAGAATATACGCTGTATTTATACATAAAAGCATGATTTCTTACCATACCAATCCCGGCGATTTGATTGATATCATTATTCATCTCTAATACAAACAATATAGTGTCAACTGGAATATGTTTCGCGATAGCATCCGGACAACAATATACACAATTAACGGATTTCGTTTTCTTTACAAAATCGCGGTTTTCTTGCAATGTTTGAGTATTGAACCGTGAAGTCATTATATAGTGTTTCAGTGTTGCCTTATATTCCCGCACCTCTTTTGAAAATACGGCATATTTTATTTTTGCATCTACAGAAGCAATAGTCTCTTTTCGTAAAGCCATAATATGTATTACTATTGCTCAATGATATACTATTAAGGATGGTATTCAATTTTGTGATTCGCATGATACCAAACTCATGCGTTATTCACAGCACCTGTCATAAAATTGATAGAATACAACATCATAATATATATAACAATTCATATCCATGCAGACATCTCCATTAAATATATGTATCCCTAGAGTATCCATGACCGTATCACAAGAATACATAATCCAAACTATAGAAAAATTGTCCATTGGTTGTGTAAAATCAATACAAGAAATACCATTATATAATAATAACGCATTTAAGCGTGTTATTATTCGTATACAATGGGATATCAGTTCGCAACAATCCCAATGGATTTATAATACTCTTTCCGAAAATAAATCTATAAAAATAGTTCACAGTATGCCTTGGTATTGGATTTGTGTAAAATATGTTAAGCAAATGCCATATAAGAAATTAGTATAACTTGGTTATGAATATCGGACCAAATAAGATGCCGACAATTATTTATATTTGGGTATAATAAATCGGATATATTCATCCACGAATGGATTACAATGAGAATGGTCTATTGAAAAATCAGTATTATTAGAAAAATACATACGCATACAATTATATGTATAAAAGTCGGCTTTGTTTATTTCTACTGTCAGCAATTCTTCCATATATGAATACGCGTTTTTTATATCATTCTGTTCTTTTTTCAATGTTTTTTTAATATCCAGTAAAAAATGAAATCTCTGACTTTCCCGCGCACCCATATTATTATTGTATTTTTTAACAATATATTGCAATTCGGTGTTTAGTTTTTGCAATTCATGTGAAATATACTCTTTTTGTGTATCTACTTTTTTAATAAATGCAAAAATATTTATATTTGTCGTTATTGGATATAATTTTTGAATAATTTGTGGAATATTCATACTCGGTATATCCATTGTTTCCACAATTCTATCCTCCAAAGCTTTCATTTTTTCGGGGATAATTTTATTACATCCAACCGTATTCTCTGGAAATTTATTCGACATATTATAAATAAACTCGAATTGTTTAGATATATACAAATACAGTTCAGCCGAAGTTTCTAATTTTAAATATTTTAAAATAACTAATAAAATACATACTATTGCGTTTAATACAATTATTATTATATTTTTCCACGATGTTTCCATAAATGTAATAAATATACATACACCGGATGTAATAGATATAGTTATGCAATATATGGCGTTATGTTGATACTGTGTGATAATACTAGCTTGTTCATACATGTATTTTTGACCTTTACAATATATATTTATGACAGCAATAGCGAGAACGCAGGAGGTCGGAACGACCGAAAGTGTTCGTGATTTATCCGTAGATGATTTATCATCGAAGGATAAAGCGCTTGCGAGAACATTGGATGTTGGCGTGATTCTATGTTTTCTAGTATTTATATGTCCATGCGATGAAATAGCGCAACCACCAGAGCGAGACGCTTGAGTAGTATTCAGATTATCATCAATAGATATATTATCGCAGGATAATGAATTATGTATCGTATAATTTTCATCATAATCACTATTGATTGACATTGTCAGCGGACTATCATTTTCTCGGTAAGAACTTTCATACACTATTTCTGCACCCTGGTCGGACAATGTATTAAAATGCGATTTTTCATTATTTGTGAGTCGTTTTTCAATTTCATACAAACTTTCATTTAATTTTTCTGTAAAATGATTATCCAATTCATCTATAGTAAAATCTATATTTTTCATATATGTATTAACCATATATATACATATGGGTTATAGGATATAATACACGAAACTCGGATATTACAATGGAATAAATCATATAAACAACCCGATGTTTACTATTTATATAGTAGACGAATTTGAACAAATATGCCCATATATGTAAAGGGTTCTCCATCAATGCAAGGCACGATGCAAGGCACGATGCGAGGCACGATGGATGCGAGGCACGAGCATAGGATATTTCGACAGTATACAATGATAAAATTATATTTTTGATTTATTATAACTTAATAATTATCTATGTATTTTACATAAATATGAGTAAATATACAAGCGGGAATTATTTACAGAGTGGATATGGACGTGGTCCAATCGGACCTACTGGACCACGTGGTATAAACGACCGATATTTAACTTATTTTTCTGCAGCAATATCAGCCGAAACACTAATAGATTATGTTTTAATTGAACCCGGATTATCGTATATGACGGGAGTTAACGTATATGGACAAAGTGTAGATGGAATTAGTATTTTTAAAGGTATTGTGACAGATTATGATATTACTACCGGTATTATAGGAATAAAATATATTTTAAAGGGTGGAAATGCACCATTTCAATATAACATAACTCAAACATTTATATTAAATATAGATAATTCAGGCGCGACGGGGTATACTGGTTCTACTGGATATACCGGGGCTACTGGACATGTAGGAGCACCCAGCGTTGTTATCCAATATAAATATAAAACGAGCGGGTTTACGGACCAACTAACTAGTGGAACAATAACAGAACAACGGGCGAATGGATATGAATTGTCTATAACTCCTCAAAGCGACCAAAGTTTAATAAAATTGCAATTTCAATTGAAATATTCATGTGGAACGTCGCCTAGTAATAGATTAACCGTGCGTGTAAAATATGATATTTCTGGCGGAGAGTCCGGTATAGTAGGTGATGATATATATTTAGGTCCTACCGAAAATACAACATTATTTCAAGATGTTTGGGGGTTTAATTATATGCATAATATCAGCACTACATCATCTATAACATATTCATTATGGTATAAATTGGAGGGAACTGGTGGATATACTGCAGGAATATTGAATGCACCCTCCAATTGTATTATTTTGGAGGAATATTTAGGTTCTGGAACGGCGAATCAAGGTTCAACTGGTCCTACTGGGCGCACTGGTGCTAGTGGGACAACTGGTCCTACCGGTCCTAGTGGTGCGACAGGACACACCGGGTCCAGTGGGGCAACTGGTGTTAGTGGCTCTACCGGTCCTAGTGGTGCGACAGGACCCACCGGGTCCAGTGGGGCAACTGGTGCTAGTGGGGCAACTGGGTATACAGGACCCAGTGGGTCCAGTGGGGCAACTGGTGCTAGTGGGGCAACTGGGTATACAGGACCCACTGGGTCTAGTGGGGCAACTGGTGCTACTGGGGCAACTGGGTATACTGGCCCTACCGGTCCTAGTGGTGCGACAGGACCCACCGGGTCCAGTGGGGCAACTGGGGCAACCGGGTATACTGGGACCACTGGTGCAACCGGTCCTACTGGATATACTGGCCCTACAGGGGCGACTGGTCCAACTGGATATACCGGCACTACGGGGGCGACTGGTGCAACTGGTGCAACTGGTGCAACTGGATATACTGGATATACCGGTCCGACTGGACCAAGTGGATATACTGGACCAACTGGGGCGACTGGTCCAACTGGATATACCGGCACTACAGGGGCGACTGGTGCAACTGGTGCAACTGGTGCAACTGGATATACTGGATATACCGGTCCAACTGGGCCAAGTGGATATACTGGACCAACTGGTGCGACCGGTCCTACTGGATATACCGGTCCGACTGGACCAAGTGGATATACTGGTTCTACTGGATATACCGGTCCTACTGGATATACCGGTCCTACTGGACCAAGTGGATATACTGGACCAACTGGTGCGACCGGTCCTACTGGATATACCGGTCCAACTGGACCAAGTGGATATACTGGTTCTACTGGATATACCGGTCCTACTGGGTATACCGGTCCAACTGGATATACCGGTCCTACTGGGTATACCGGTCCAACTGGATATACCGGTCCAACCGGTCCAAGTGGATATACCGGTCCAACCGGTCCAAGTGGATATACCGGTCCAACTGGTCCAACCGGTCCAAGTGGATATACCGGTCCAACC
>Ga0209550_10000980_pt1 | contig 27631 bp, 28 predicted proteins | sample LauGreSuBDMM15SN_2_FD_187567 | JGI IMG/M metagenome (GOLD analysis project Ga0209550, IMG submission 187567) | Freshwater lake microbial communities from Lake Michigan, USA - Su13.BD.MM15.SN (SPAdes) (version 5) | ecosystem: Environmental > Aquatic > Freshwater > Lake | place: Lake Michigan... | reverse complement strand
GCCTCAAAGTAAAGGTGCGTCATCTGCCCCGGCTCGGCCGTCAGCCACAGCCACACCGACAAGCCCCAACCTGCCGAGGTGCCCACAGCCACCAGCAGGTCCATGTTGCCCGTGCCGGCCTTGAGCGCGTACCAAGCGGCCCGGTAAAAGTGCACGCCCAACACAAACTGGACCGGTGTGGCCAGCGCAAACTGCAACCATGCAGGCAGCATCCAGTGCACGCCCAAGGGTTCAGCCAGCATGGGCAAGACCAAAGGCAAAGACAAAGCCAGACCCCAGGCCACCGGCCCAAAGCCGGCCCAGGCAGGCGGTGGGGCCAGCTCATCGGCCAGCACTTGCTCGCGCACGCCGTAGCCGGCCTCGCGCACCGCCCGGCGCACCAAGGCCGCAGCTTCCGCAGAAGGCTGCATGCGCACCCGCGCCGACTCGGTGGCCAAGTTCACGCTGGCTGAATGCACGCCAGGCACTTTTTGAATGGCCCGCTCCACGCGCATCACGCAAGACGCACAAGTCATGCCGTCTATGCCCAGGTCCAGGCTGAGCTCGTCGGGCGGTGCAGGCGCATTCAAGGCGGCAGCGTGGTGGTTCATGCAGGTCAGCTTAAACCTTGACACGGGGTCAGGGTCAAGGCTTTTGAGCGCGGGTTGACGTCGGTCAAATGCCAGCCCCATGGCCCCGCTTGACCTTGCCATGGTGGCAAGCTTGAGACTATGCTGGTTTGACACACCTCAAAGGTCTTTGATGAACCAGCATTTCACCGTCACCGGCATGAGCTGCAGCCACTGCGAGCGCGCCATCACCCAAGCCTTGCAAGCCCTGGACCCGCAAGCCCAAGTCCAGATTGACCGCAGCGCCAACCAAGTGCAGGTGCACAGCGGGCTCCCGCGACTGGCCCTGGCCCAGGCCATCACCGAGGAGGGCTACCAAGTTGCTTGAAATTTCTGCTCCTTGCGATGCGCCCGTGAACATCGGCCAGGCGGCCGAGCAGTCGGGCGTGTCGGCCAAGATGGTCAGGCACTACGAGCTGCTGGGGCTGCTGGGCCGCGTACAGCGCACGGACAAGGGCTACCGCCAGTACAGCCCGGCCGACGTGCATGTGCTGCGCTTCATCAAGCGCGCCCGCGACCTGGGCTTTTCCATGGCCGAAATCGGCGAGCTGGTGGGCCTGTGGAAAGACAAGCAGCGCGCCAGCGCCAAGGTCAAGCGCATTGCCCAAAAGCACCTTGACGAGCTCAGCCAGCGCGTGGCGGCCTTGCAAGACATGCAGCACACCCTGGCCCACCTGATGGAGGGCTGCGGCGGCAACGAGCGGCCTGATTGCCCGATTCTGGACACGCTTGCTGGCCAGCCAAGCAGCGCAGCTTGCCGCTGAAGCCTTCACCCCATCTTTACATCCACTCACCGCACCCGCATGCGACAGACACATGGGCGACAGACACTGAAGGCACGGCCAGCGAGGGCTTGCCGACACCCAAGGAACAGACCATGACGCCACGACACGCTTTTACTTTTCGCCGCCACACCCTGATGCTGCTGCTGGGCACGGCCAGCTTGCTCGCCCAGGCCCAAACCACTGGCAGCACACCCGCCATGCCCGCTGGGCCAGCCCACCAAGGCGTGCACCAGGGCCACCATGAGGGCGGGGGCAAGGCTGGGCACTCGGCCCACATGAACGAACGCATGAACGAACGCATGCAAGCCCGGCAGGCCAAGCACCTGCAAGAGCTCAAAGCCAAGCTGCAACTGGCGCCCACGCAAGACGCGGCCTGGACCGGCTTCACAGGCGTGCTGCAAGCACGGCCCACGCCCCATACCGCGCCTGGAGCAGGCCAAGATTTGGCGCAGCTGAGCACACCCGAGCGCTTAGAGCGCATGAAAGCCATGCGCACCCAGCACCAATCAGAGATGAACGCCTTCATGGACCGCCGCGCCGACGCCACCAAAGCCTTGTACGACGCACTCAGCCCAGAGCAGCAAAAGGTCTTTGATGCGGAAACTGCCCGCATGATGAAAACGCGCGGGCACGGCCATGGCCACGGCATGCACGGCGGTAGAGGTCAAAGCTGAACCCGCTTGGCTCACCTTGAGCTGACACCCCGCGGGCTTTAAAAACAGCACGGGCCCTTAGTGGCGCCTTCTGGTGGCCCGTGCCAGTGGCCCGCGCGTCAGCTCAACCGGCACCCATCACCAGGCGCCATTCACATCGCGCCGCCAAAAGGCCTCACGCCTATCCACATCCCATGAAGTTTGAAGGCAAAAACGGCCCAGGCCGCCACGCCCACCACCACAGTCACCAGCGTAGGCGCCAGGCGCCCGGGTGCGTACACCGTGACCTCGCGGCGGTCACGCCGGCGCGAAGCAATAAACAGCAGCACACCCCAGGCCAAAAACGACCCGAAGAGCACCACATGGGCGACATTTCCGTTGGACAGCAAATGCGCCAAGGCCCAGGTTTTGACGCCCAGCACCATGGGGTGGTGAAAGCGCGCCTTGATGGCGTTGCCCGGCACGTAAGCAGCGGCCAGCAGCACAAAGGCCAGCAAGGTCAGCAGCGAGGCGGCGTGCCGCATGCCCACGGGCGGCTGCCACAGCACCACAGGCGTTTGCCTGGCCATGCCCCAACCCCACACCAGCAGCGCAAAGCCGGCCAGCGAGAGCACGCTGACCAGCCCCTTCCAAGGCAAAGGCCCGATGCGCGCTACCTGCTGTGTACGCCAGCCGTCTGCGAAGATGCGCAAGGAGTGGACGCCCAAAAACAGCAGCAAACCAACCAGCAGATAAGCCATTTTTCAAGTCCTTGTGAGTGAATAGATGCAGTATAGGAAAGCGCTTTGTCCAGCGCATGAAAAGCTTCAAAGCAATCAAAGATAAACCGCTTGTCCTGGGATTGGCGATGCCTGGGCGCGGCCGCTTGCTCTGAGTCCTACACGGCTTGTCGCACTTGACACGGTACAGACAAGGCATCACCGCAGCCTTTCACCGCGTCGCCGCACACAACATCCATGCTCGTCCAGCGCACTGACAAAACCGGCCAGGCCTTGGCCCTCAAACCCGTGCGGCTGGGCCAGCCACCGCCTGCCACTTCTGACTTTTCGTTCAAGGTGCTCACCGTGAACATCCACAAAGGCTTTACCGCGTTCAACCGCAAGTTCATGCTCCATGAGCTGCGCGAAGCCGTGCGCCAAGTGGGTGCTGACGTGGTGTTCCTGCAAGAGGTGGCCGGCGGTCACACCACCAACCCCGGGCGCTGGGACAACTACCCAGAAACACCGCATTACGAGTTTTTGGCCGACAGCATTTGGCCTCAGTACGCCTATGGCCGCAACGCGGTCTACACCGACGGCCACCACGGTAACGCCGTGCTGTCCAAGTTTCCCATCACGCACACCGAAAACTGCGATATTTCCATCCGCGGCCCAGAGCGGCGCGGCCTGCTTCACTGCGTACTGGCATTGCCCGAGGGGCGCGGCCAGGTGCATGCCTTTTGCGTGCACCTGGGCCTGCTGGAAGCCCACCGGCGCCTGCAAATGAACATGCTGTGCCGCATGGTCAGGCAAGACCTGCCCAGCGACGCGCCTGTGGTGGTGGCGGGCGACTTCAACGACTGGCGCCGCAGCGCGCACGACCTGCTGGAAAAGGGCGCGGGGCTGCACGAGGTGTTTGTCAAAGCCCATGGCCGGCCTGCGCGCACCTTTCCGGCACGCATGCCGCTGCTACACCTGGACCGCATTTACGTGCGCAACGCCGTGGCCTATTCGCCTGTGGTGCTGCCTCGTCAACCTTGGTCCCACCTGTCAGACCACGCCCCCCTGGCCGCGCACATCGTGCTTTAAACCACCCCACAAGGCCCCCGGGCTCTGCCACCCCAGCCATGACAACACATTGGGCCCTGGGTAGCCAGAATGAAGTGCTGGCCGAGGAGTTGAAAGAAACCAGTTGGTGGCGGGTGGTGCGCAGTCTTTTTGTATTCCGGGTGCTCAGGCACTGCCCTTTATGGACCGGCTGGCTGCCCATGCACCAGCCCCAGCATTTGGAATAAGCCCGCCCAAGCTGGCACTGCTGATCGACTTTTTTGACGGGGGTGACTGTTTGACGGTGCAGCAAGCACGGCAAATCGCGTGGGCCGAGGTCGTGGCCAGTGTGCGGGCTTATGCCTGTCTTTGGTAACCCGCTGGTTGGTTTACTTTTTATTGGCTGGCAGCTTGTTTGTGCTGCACCCCTTGTCCTTAAAAGAGGGGAAATAAGGCGCTTGTGCGGCAGCGTCTGACTGTTAAAATTTGCTTCAATTCGAGCAGGCTCATACCTATAACTCTAACGGAACACCCGTCCATACCTTTCGCCTCGAACACCTTTTCATGACTGCTGCCCACCAGGCTCCTTCTTCACCCCCTGTCTCTTTTGAAATCAAGAGCGCCAACCTGCCATTGGTGGCCCTGCTGCTGAAGACAGCCAACCTGCAAGTGCTGACCCAAGACCTGGCCCAGCGCTTTGGTGATATTCCAGATTTTTTTGACAACGACCCCCTGGTGATCGACCTCACGCCGCTGACTGCGGCCGCCAAACGCAACGCAGCGCCGGCAGATGCCATCGACTTTAAAGCCCTTTTACAACTGCTGACCAGCTACAAAATCAAAGCCATCGCACTGCGAGGCGGCACGCCGGAGCACATGGCTGCCGGTCTGGCCTGCGGCTTGTTGCCCGCACCAGATGCCCGCGTGGTGGCCAGCGCATCGCCAGCCGCCGAGCAAACACAAGCCGAGTCCCCAGCGGCTTCTCCAGCACCGGCGGCTGTATCCACGCCCCCTGAAGCACCGCTGGGCGCCATGGTCATCAGCCGACCATTGCGCTCTGGCCAACAGGTCTATGCCCGCGGCCGCGACCTGGTGATCATGGCCATGGTCAATGCGGGCGCTGAAGTCATTGCCGACGGCCACATCCATGTGTACGCCCCCCTGCGCGGCAAGGCCATGGCCGGTGCGCGCGGCAACACCGAGGCACGCATTTTTGCGCTCAGCCTGGAGGCCGAGCTGATTTCCATTGCTGGCATTTACCGCACCAGCGACGTGGCACTGCCCGCCCATGTGCGCGGCAAGCCCGCCATGGTGAGTCTGCAATCAAGCGGCGATGGCGACAAACTGGTGATGGAGGCCCTGGCATGACCCAAGCCAACTCAGTTGCCCCTTCACTTGCACCAGTTACACACACACTCAACCCGCCTGTTCATTGAACCAGCAATAAGAAGAAAGACTATCACTCATGGCACGAATCATTGTGGTGACCTCCGGCAAAGGCGGTGTGGGCAAAACCACCACCAGCGCCAGCTTTGCCGCCGGCTTGGCCTTGCGCGGTTTTAAAACAGCAGTGATCGACTTTGACGTTGGCCTGCGCAACCTCGACCTGATCATGGGCTGCGAGCGGCGCGTGGTGTACGACCTCATCAACGTCATCCACAACGAAGCCAACTTGCATCAAGCGCTGATCAAAGACAAGCAGTGTGAGAACCTCTTTGTGCTGGCCGCCTCGCAAACACGTGACAAAGAAGCCCTGACCCAAGATGGCGTAGAGCGTGTGCTCAAAGACTTGGGCGAAATGGGTTTTGACTATGTGGTGTGCGATTCACCCGCCGGCATTGAAACCGGCGCATTGATGGCCATGCACTTTGCCGACGAGGCCTTGATCGTGACCAATCCCGAAGTCTCGTCGGTGCGCGACTCCGACCGCATTTTGGGCATGCTGTCGAGCAAAACCAAGCGCGGCATTGAAGGCTCAGAGCCGGTCAAAGAACACTTGTTGATCACGCGCTATAACCCGAACCGCGTGGACCAGGGCCAAATGCTCTCGCTTGAAGACATTAAAGACATCTTGCGCATCAAGCTCATTGGTGTGATCCCTGAGTCTGAAACCGTGCTGCAAGCGTCAAACCAGGGCCTGCCCACTATTCACATGCAGGGCAGCGATGTGTCTGAAGCCTACAAAGATGTGATTGACCGCTTTTTGGGTGAAGACAAGCCTTTGCGCTTCACAGAAGCACAAAAACAAGGCTTTTTCAAACGCCTGTTCGGAGGCAAGTAAATGGCCTCTTTCCTCTCATTCCTTCTGGGCGAGAAGAAAAAAACCGCCAGTGTTGCTAAAGAGCGCCTGCAAATCATCTTGGCGCACGAGCGCACAGGCAACCGCAACCACCAACCGGACTACCTGCCCCAGTTGCAGCGCGACCTGGTGGCCGTGATTTGCAAGTACATCAAAATCAACCCAGACGACATCAAAGTCAATCTGGAGCGCCAGGACAACCTGGACGTGCTGGAAGTCAAAATCGAGTTGCCCGACGCCAAGTAAGCGCTGCGGTGCTCAAGAGCAAGAGTTCTTTGACTTCCCCTCTAAAAAGGCCTCTTTTTCAACAAAGAGGTTTTTTTTCGCCTGGGCTCAGTGCTTTTTTCTGCCTCTAGGTGCGCCAGTGTGGGCTCGCTTGTCTTTGTCGCTTTGATTTTGATCGTTGCGACGGGTTTCATTTTTTTGCATAGAAACCTGCACGTCCTTTTGTAGGGCTTCACTGGCCGCTTTGCCGCCAGAGCCTTGCCGATTTGGCGTGGATTTGGCCGAACTTTTAGCCTGTTTGTGTGCCATGGTCTTGCCTTTTCACAAGTGTAAAAACACATCCTGAAAGCTGCGCCAGTCTCTTCTGTCAGACGAAGTCGCGTGTGCTTGAAGCGCTTTATACGAGGGTCCAGGGGGCGGGTGTCAAAACTTGTTTTAAAGCGCCTGTGGGCGCTTTAAAAAGCTTCTCAAAGGCCTTTTTTCCAAAAGCTGGGGGGTCCGGTGACCAAATTTTTTGGCGAAGTGTCCATTTGACGAGTTTGAGGATGCTCTGACTTCAGCTGGTTTTTTTCTATCTTCTTATGAATTTCTTTATTGAAGAGTAGTAGTAGCTAGTAGAGCAAGCCTGTTTTTGTGGACAAGTCAAAAATCACCTGTATGGACAAGGGCTTAGCTATCTTTAAACCGTGTGCGTGGCGGGCTTGCCCTGCTGTCACGCTTTCATGAACAACTTGGTGCACACGCCTTGTGCTGTGGATAACACGGTCCTTGTCCCATTTCTGTCCACAGTGTTGTCATTGGCTCAGACTTCAAGCCTCAAAACTCAACGATTGAGCACCCGGTCTGCCACATGCGGGTTGCTTTGCCGCTCTTGGCCAAAGCTGCTTTCTGGCCCATGGCCTGGAATGAAGACGGTGTCATCGCCCATGGGCCACAAGCGCTCAGTGATGCTTTGAACGAGCTGGCCATGATTGCCCTGCGGAAAGTCTGTCCGTCCAATGCTGCCCGCAAAGAGCACGTCACCTACAAAAGCGCGTTGAATTTCGGGCGAATAAAACACCACATGGCCAGGCGTGTGGCCCGGGCAGTGGCGCACATGGAGCACATGCGCCCCCACTTTCACTTGGTCACCGTCGTGCAACCAGCGCGTGGGTGTGAAGGTTTGCGCCTCTGGAAAACCAAACATGCGGCTTTGTTGCGGCAAGCCATCGATCCAGAACTGGTCGCCCGGGTGTGGGCCCACAATGGGCAACCCTGAGCGGCGTGCCAAAGCGGCCGTGCCGCCTGCGTGGTCAATGTGTGCATGGGTCAGCCAAATTTGTCCGAGTTTCAAACCCAGGCGCTCGACCTCGGACAACAAACGCTCCAAGTCCCCGCCGGGGTCGATCACAGCGGCTTGCAAGCTGTCGTCGTCCCATACCAAAGAGCAGTTTTGGGCAAAGGCGGTGACGGGGATGGTTTGATAGCGGAGCATGGATGAATTGATTGAAAGCACGATGAACTTTGTTCATTCAGAACTTAGGCGATGGTTTTGTCGCCGCTGAGACTGCCAGCCTCCACACCGATGAACCTGGACAATTTGATGGGCACATTTGCTTTTTGAAAACGTGTGGCCTTCTCGTGCCGCAGTTTATCGGCCTGGGTCATGCGTTCACGCTGGCGAAGGTAATCTGCCCATGACGTGATGACATAGCGCTCCACAAATCTGCTGCTGTCATTGAGGTCTCTGAACACCCCCCAATTGCTGGCACCACTGCGCCTACGGGCTGGGCCCACAGCGTCCATGGCCTGTACAAATTCAGCCTGATAGACGAGGTCAATGTGGTATTCAAATTGAATCAACACGGGTCCATCCTCTGGGTCAGGTGTGTGTGTGATGCTCAGCTCAGCCACCGAAGGGTTGGGCAATGTATCGGCTTCTGTGCCAGGCTGTATACGCAGTTGCCGCAACAAGACATAAGCCACCAACAACACCCCCACCGAGCACAGCAAGGCCAAGCGAACACCTATCAAACTGGCCACCGTGCCCCAAACGGCACTGCCAATGGCCAAGCCTGCCTGGGTGCCTACAATGTAAATAGACACTGCACGTGCACGCATCCATGTGGGTGCTCGGCTTTGGGTTCCCGCCGACAGGCTGGACAACACCGCCACCCAAGCACTGCCGGCCACAAACGCACCGCCAATGATCGCGCTGGGCCAGTCGGCCCAGGCCACCACGGCCACAGCGGCGGCCCAGACCAACGCCCCCCAGTTGGTGGTGGCGTTCAGCGAGGTGCGGCGTATCAAGGCAGGTGTTAACCAGGCGCCAAAAATGGCACCCAAACCAAAGGCGGTGAACAGCAGCCCAAAGCCCCCGGCACCGGCGCGCAGTTGTTCTTTGGCTATCAAAGGCAGCAAGGCCCAAAACGCGCTGGCGCAAAAACTGAAACTCACATTGCGTGCTGTGACGGCGCGCAGCGCCTGCGAATGCCAGGCGAAGCGCAAACCTGCTTGAACACCTTTGAGCAAGCCTTCTGTGGGCCCCGGCAGCAGTTGTGGACCTGGTTGCCAGAGGTAAACGATGGCGATGGTCACCATAAAAAAAGCAGCACTGGCCAGCAGTGCGCTGCCGGCACTCAAGCCAATGACCAGCGCACCTGCGAAGGCAGGGCCCACCGCCCGTGCCGCATTGAAAGCCACCGCGTTGAGTGCCGATGCGGCAGGCAACTCTGCACGCGTGACCATGCTTTGGATGCTGGCCATTTGGGCGGGCAAGTAAAAAGCAAAGCCAACACCGACAAGCACAGTCAATGACAGCAGCACCGCGGGTGTGAGGTGGTGTGTGGATTCCATGGCGCTCAGGGCCAGCACCGCAGCCAACATGACCCATTGGGTGATCAAAATCATGCGCCTGCGGTCCATGCTGTCGGCCACAAAGCCTGCAATCAAGCCCAACACCAGCACCGGGCCTGCGGTGGCCGTCTGCACCAGGGCCACCATCACGGCCGAAGTGGACAGCGTCGCCATCAGCCAGGCCGCTAAAGTGCCCTGCATGGTGTAGCCCAAGGCGGTGCACACACAGCCGCTGTAAAACAAGCTAAATACGGGGTGGCGCAGCGGTGAATTTTGAAACATGGAACAAACAACTGTGCATCAAAGTGTGATGAATTTGCTTTGGCAGCTTCATGGGCTTGTGCAAATGGCCGATGCTTGGCTCTTGGGCGACAAGCGGCGCTTGAAGTGCTGGTCCAACAAGCTAAAATTATCGAAAAACCGAGATCTTATTCGAAACTTCGAAAATAAATCATTCATTTTCATTGCACAGGCATCAAGCCATTCAGCCCTTTGGAGGCCACATGAGCGAAAACGGAAAGTTCTCAAACGGACAGCATACAAGCGTGGACGCAATTGTCATAGGCGCCGGCTTTGCGGGCCTGTATGCGCTGCACAGATTGCGCAGCATGGGCTGGAAAGTGCGTGTGCTTGAAGCGGCTGCCGACGTAGGCGGCGTTTGGTATTGGAACCGTTATCCTGGGGCGCGCTGCGACGTTGAAAGCCTGCAGTACTCCTATTCTTTTTCTTCTGAGCTCGAACAGGAGTGGGAGTGGAGCGAGAAATACGCCAGCCAGCCAGAAATTTTGCGCTACCTGCAGCATGTCGCGCAGCGCTTTGAATTGCGCCCGGACATTCAATTCAACACCCGCGTGCGGGCCATGCGCTTTGACGAGCAGTGCGAGCACTGGCAGGTGCACACCGAGCAAGGCGAGGTGTTTGACGCTCGTTTTTGCGTGATGGCCACGGGCGCCTTGTCTGTTCCTCGTTTGCCTGAGGTTCCGGGCATCTCACGCTTTAAGGGCCCTGTCCACCACACCGGTCACTGGCCACATGAAGGTGTGGACTTCACGGGCCTGCGGGTGGGTGTGATTGGCACAGGTTCCTCAGGCATTCAGGTGATTCCGCAAATCGCCAAGCAAGCATTGCAGCTGAATGTGTTTCAGCGCACGCCGAATTTCTCAATTCCTGCGCGCAACACCCCTTTGTCACATGAGGACCAGAAGGCCTTCAAGCAGGCTTACCCCGCGCATCGCGCACGAGCGCGCGAAGTGGGCACGCTTTATGAGTTCAGCGATAAAAAAGCCTTTGAGGTGTCAGACCAAGACCGCGAGCGCGAATATGAGCGGCGCTGGAACAAAGGTGGCGTCAACTTTGTCCATGCCTTCACCGACCTCATGGTCAACAAGGCCTCCAACGACACCGTGGCCGACTTTGTGCGCGAGCGGATACGCCGAGTGGTGCACGACCCTGCGGTCGCACAGGCCCTGTGTCCCAAAGACCATCCCTTGGGTACCAAACGTATTTGCGTGGATATCGACTACTTTGAAACTTACAACCGGCCCAATGTGCGTTTGGTGGACCTCCAAGCCACGCCGATTGAAAGCGTCACTGATGACAGCGTATGGACTCGCGATGAAGCATTCCCACTGGATGCGTTGGTGTGCGCCACCGGTTATGACGCGCTCACTGGAGCGGTGCTGCAAATTGACATCACAGGACGGGATGGAGTGTCACTGCGGGAGCAATGGCGCGACGGTCCAGGCACCTTCTTGGGTTTGATGACGGTGGGTTTTCCCAATATGTTCATCATCACAGGCGCGGGCAGTCCCTCGGTGTTGGTCAATATGGTGGTGGGGGTAGAGCAACATGTGGATTGGATCGCCCGCTGTCTGGACGATATGCGGCGCGACGGCTTGAGCACCATTGAGGCTGAACAGTCGGCGCAAACGCGCTGGGTCACGCATGTCAATGAGGCGGCCGATAAAACACTGTTCCCCTTGGCCAAGTCCTGGTACTTGGGCGCCAATGTTCCTGGCAAACCACGGGTGTTCATGCCCTATGTGAGCAAGATTGGTCTGTACAGGGCCGAGTGCGATCGCATCGCCGCCAACAACTATGAGGGTTTCAAAAGGGCAGGGCTGGGTGATGCTTCTACTGCTCAAAGCCACACACCCTCAGACATGGCTGTGCGGCCATGAGCGCGGACCCTCATTTGCCCATCCCCGGCCAGGCCAGACGCGTGGCTGTCATAGGCGCTGGCGCAGCTGGGCTGTGTGCAGCCAAACACCTGTTGAGCATAGGCGCAGAAGTCACCGTCTACGAAATGGGCAGCCAAGTGGGTGGCTTGTGGGTGTATGAGAACGATAACGGCATCTCTGCGGCCTATGCGTCTTTGCACCTTAACTCTGAAAATCGGGTCACGGCCTATGCTGACTTTCCTTTTCCTGCCGATGCACCGCTGTACCCAGACCACAAGCAGGTGTACAGCTACTTGGCGGCTTATGCCCACTTTTTTGGGGTGATGCCTCACATTCGCTTTGGTGTAAAGGTCCAGCAGGTGCAAGCGCAGGGAACTCAATGGCGAGTCACGCTGGCCGACGGCAGCGACAAGGTGTTCGATGCGGTGGTCGTGGGCAGCGGCCATCAAAACCGACCCGCGCACCCTGAATGGCGCTCGCAGTTCAGCGGGGAGTATTTGCATTCACACAGTTACCGGGTGCCTGAGCCCTTCAGAGACAAGCGTGTGTTGGTGGTGGGGATGGGCAACAGTGCCGTAGACATTGCGGCTGACATTTGCACCATCACCCGCAGCACCGTGCTGTCGGCCCGCTCCCCTGTGCTGGTGATGCCGCGCATGCTCTTTGGCGTGCCGACGTCGCGCGTGCTCGGCCGGCTTGAAAAGCCCTGGATGCCTTGGCCGCTGCGCCGTTTCATGCGCCAAACGCTCACCCGCGTGGTGCATGGCCGCATGGAGCAGTGGGGGTTTGTGACGCCACAAACACGGACACACCCAACCAGCCATCCCAGCTTGATGGCCCATTTCGTGTGGGACCGCATCCGTGCACGTCCTGGCATACGCAGCGTGAAGGGCCTAGAGGTCGAGTTCAGCGACGGGCACGTCGAAGTGTTTGACACCATCATCGCGGGCACGGGCTACCACGTTGATCTGCCTTTTTTGGCGCCAGAGCTCAAGCCACTGAATGGGCACCAGCTGGACCTGTTTCTTAGAGTGGTGCATCCCCGCCACCAGGGGCTGTATTTCATTGGGATGTTCAATGTGGCCGGTGGCGGCAACATCCGAATGATGGACGATCAGGCCCAGTGGATAACAGAGCTTGTCGCAGGCACGCAAGTGCTGCCCTCAGAGCCTCGGATGCGCCAAGTCATGGCTCAGGAGCAAGACTATCTGCGGCGCAACTACCCGCAGAGCGCTCGCTATGCCTTGGAGTTGGACCCGGCTTTTTACCGCCAACAGCTCCAGCGTCAGCGACGGGCAGGCCAGCACAAATTGCAAGCCGCCCAAAGCTGAGCGTTTGCAGGCCTCACGTCCCCAGGTAAGCGGCAATCACAGCAGGGTTGTTTTGCACCTCGCTGGGCGTGCCTTCAGCGATTTTTTTGCCAAAGTCGAGCACCACAATCTTGTCTGAGATGTCCATGATCACAGGCACATCATGCTCGACCAGCATGAAGCTCACGCCCATCTCGCGGCGCACCCGCTTGATCAAAGAGGTCATCACGTCTTTTTCTGAGCTGCTCATGCCGGCCATGGGTTCATCAAGCAGCACCAGCTTGGCTTTTTGCATCAAAGCCCGGCCAAATTCGAGTTGTTTTTGCCGGCCATAGGACAACTCGCCTGGCAGCAGTTTGGCCGTGTCGGTCAGGCCCAGGTAATCCAGCACGGTGTAGGCCGCCTCCAGCGACTGCGCCTGCTCCTTACGGGCCTGTGGGGATTTGAATGCACCTTGCAGCACGCCGCTGGAGCCTTGCAGGTAAGAGCCCACCAAGAGGTTATCGATGACCGACAGCCCTGAAAATAGCGCCAGGTTTTGAAAGGTGCGGGCAATGCCGTGGCGCGAAACCTCATAGGCCGGTCTGGCCGTGATGTCCTGGGTCCTGAAATGGACCTGGCCGCTGGTGGGCGTGTACATGCCCGTGATGCAGTTGAACATGGTGGTCTTGCCTGCACCATTGGGGCCCATCAGCGAGGTGATGGAGCCCTCATCCATTGAAAATGACACCCGGTCCAGCGCCGTCAAGCCCTGAAACTGCATCAAAAGCTCGGTGACTTCAAGCATGGGCGAGCTCATGACGCCGCTCCTTTTTGGGCCACGCCCAGGTAGGACTCGCGCACCAAGTCGCTGGCGGCGACCTCGGCGGCGGTGCCGTGCAGCGAGATGCGTCCGCGCTCCAGCACATAGGCGGTGGAGGCAAAGTCCAGTGCCAACCTGGCGTTTTGTTCCACCACCAAGATGGACGCACCCAAGGTCTCGCCCACCATTTTGAGTTGCTTGTAAATGGCGCTGACGATCAGCGGCGCCAAGCCCAGTGAGAGCTCGTCGACCAACAGCAATCTGGGCTGAGTGACCAGGGCGCGGCCCAAGGCCAGCATTTGCTGCTCGCCACCCGAGAGCCAGCCGGCAGACTGTGTGCGCCGCTCAAGCAGGCGGGGAAATAATTCGTACACCGCGTCCATGCGTTCTTTCTCGGTGGAGCGGGGCAGCACGGCCGCACCCACCCGCAGGTTTTCTTCCACCGTCAACTGTTTGAACACCAGCCTGCCCTCTGGCACCTGGCCCATGCCCATGCGCACCAACTTGTGGGAAGCCATGTTCAAGATGGATTGACCGTCCATGTGTATGCTGCCGCCGGTGATCTGGCCGCTGTGCAAAGGCAGCAGGCCGGAGACCGAGCGTATCAAGGTGGTCTTGCCCGCTCCGTTGGCACCCAGCAGAGCGACGATGCTTCCTTTTGGAATGGTCAAGTTGACACCGTCCAGCGCAAACCCTTTGCTGGCGTAGCGAACCGACAGATCGCGAATCTCTAGAGCAGCGCTCATGATTTGTCCCACATGGCGCTCATGCGAGCTTTGATTCGGCTGGCCATTCCCGCAATGCCCCATGGGGCAAAAATCAGCAACACCACCACCAATGAGCCGAAGATGGCTTGCACCAACTGGGGTTTGTGGTCCACAAACGCACTTCTGAGCAAGCCCGTGCTGTCACCCATTTGCGAGGCCATGCCGGTGATCACCGAGGGCAGCAGCAGCCACACCGCCGCACCCACCAAGGCCCCCGGCAAGGAGCCCATGCCGCCAATGATGATCATGGCGATGAATTGAATCGCAAACTGGATCCCAAAGTACTCGGACGTCACGTTGCTCAGGTAGTAGGCAAACAGCGCACCTGCAACCGCCGCAATGGCAGAGCTGAAAGAAAAAGCTTTCAAGCGAAGAAAGCGCACATCAATGCCGCTGGCTGTGGCCGCCAGTTCATGGTCGCGCATGGCTTGCATGGCGCGGCCCTCACGCGTGTTCAAGCTGTTGCGCAACAACCAGTAGGTGATGACCACCAGGGGCAACAAAAAGAAATACCAACGCATCGGTGTGTTGAGCTCCCAAGCGCCCAAGGATGCAGCGTTGTAGGGGATACCCACCACGCTGAAAAACTTGAACTGGTACTCCATGAACACAAACACCACAAGGTAGTGCAGTGCAAAGGTCGACAGCACAAAGTACAGCCCCCGCACCCTGAGGGACGGCAAGCCCGCAATCAGACCCGCTACGGCACCCGTAACGGCCGCACTGACCAGCACCAGCGGAAAGGGCCAGCCCCATTGCGAACCGGTGATGGCTGCGGTCATGGCGCCGACGGCGTAAAAAGCCGCATGACCGATGGAGATCAACCCGGCACTGCCGGTCAGGTAGTTCAGTGACAGGGCGCCCAGCATGGTGATGAGCATCAGGTTCATTTGGCTCAGACCCATGTTCAACAGCTGCATGTTGGACAGGCGGTGACCAAAAATGGTGCGCTCGGTCAGCAAAAAGGGCAGGTAAATCAAGGCCGCAATGCCCAGCAGCACAGCCAGCCAGCGCAGCAGGCTCGTACCCTGGGCTCGAGCAGCAGGAGGATGATTAGAGCTTGTAGTCATATCTCAAACGCGGCCAAGTTCCCGCTGCCCAAACAGCCCCCAGGGGCGGACCATCAAAATCAAGAGCAGCAACACATACACCAAGATGTCACTGGATTTAGGAGAAATATAAGAAGCCGACAACTGCTCGATCAAGCCGACCAACAAGCCGCCAATGATGGCGCCCGGGATGCTCTGTAAGCCGCCTATGACCACCGCAGGCAGCGCCAGCAGGCCAATGTGCTCGAGCTCGGTCGAAACGATTTGCAACTGCCCCAAAAACAAGCCGCCAATGGCAGCGAGCGAGGCACCAATGGCCCAGGCCAGGCGGTTCATGACCTTGACATTCACGCCCGAGACCAGCGCGGCCTCTTGGCCATCGGCGGTGGCACGCATCAGCAAGCCCACCGAGGTGAATTTGAAAAAGGCACCGAAGGCGGCCATGCACAGCCAGCTGACCATGGCCGCCACCAAATGAAGCTGTGAAATGCGCACATCGCCCACCATAAACACACCCGTGGGTATGGGGGTGATGAGGGTGCGGGCCTGCACGCCGTAAAAAATTTCAATCACCGCCCGCATCACAATGGACAAGGCAATGGTCAGCATGATCACGGCCAGCATGGGCCGGCCAAACAGAGGCTGTATCAAAAACATATGGATCAGCACACCCAGCAAGGATGAGGCCGCAAGAATGGCCACCACCGCAATGGGAAAAGGCAGGCCCAGGGTCGTGATGGTCGTCACGGCGAAAAACGCCCCAAACGCCACAAACATACCCTGGGCAAAGTTAAAGACATCGGTGGCTTTAAAGACCACCGCGAACCCCAGGGCAACCAGCCCATAGATGCTCCCGAGAGCAATCCCGCTGAGAAGAACTTGTATGAGCATGGTGTGTGACCTTGGGGTTTATGGGCTGATTACTTCATGAACTTGTCGTAGTCGCGGAACTCGCCAAAGGCGGTGTAACGCTTGGCGTTGAAGTCATAGCCAATCATGCGGAAAGACGAGGGTCCTGATTGGTTGGTCGGTGAAAACACAATCGGTGCAGCCAAGCCCTTGGTGTCGACCGTGAAGCCTTTGGACATGGCCGCCACAATTTTGCTGCGTGTGGGCTCAGGCCCTGCCATTTGCACAGCCTGCGCCACCATCTGTCCCACAGCCCAGCCAGCCACGTAGTTGATGTCCTCCTTCAGTCCGCTGTGGTTGTACTTGTCAGCGGCGGCCATCACCTCGCGGTTGCCGACAGACTGGTCCGCACCACCAGGGGTGAAGCAGCTGATGACGTTGTAGTTGGCGCCCGCTTCAGCGCCAATGGAGGCGTAGATTTGCGGCGACAGCAGGTATGAAATTCCAAAGGCCGGCACTTTCAGGCCGTACTGCTGCATGCCCTTCATGGTCAAAATGGCGGTGTTGGGCACGCCGTAAATGGTGATGAAGTCAGGCTTTTGCTTGATGATTTCCTGAATCTGCGGGGTGACATCCACCGCGGTGATTTTCATGGTCACCAGTGAGGATGTGCCGCCCAACTTGCCCACGGCATCAGCGATGAACTGGGCGTACTCCACGCCGCCCGCGCTCTCGATAGACATCACCATGACCTTGGGCGCCTTGAGCTTGAGCTTGTCGCTCATGTAGCCCACGCCTGCCTTGGCCATTTCTGGGTAGGTGCAAAAACCGCCGTAGACCAGTGGCGAGATGGGCTCTGACAAGGGCTTGGTGCTGGTGTAGGTGCCCACAATAGGCACCTTGCCCGAGCGAATGGTCGGGGCCAGCGAGACCTGCGAGCTCGACGAGCCCACGCCGGAGATGCCCAGCACGGGGGTTTGCAGCGTGAGTTTTTCGTAGTTGATTTTGTCTTGCGCTGGATTGAAGCGGCTGTCTTCGGCCATCACATTGATGCGCCTGCCATTGATGCCGCCTCTTTCATTCAGGCTGCGCATAAAGGCCTGGAAGCCGTTGGTCCAAATGCCTTGTGAGCCGGAAGCGGGGCCGCTCATGTCCATCATCACGCCCCAGTCAATGCGGTCTTTGTAGACGCCGTCTCCGGGTGATTCAAATTGGGCGTGCGCGCTGAGCGCCATTGAGCTCGCGGCCAAGGCGGCGAGAAGGCCTTTGATCTTTATTTGCATGGTGTCTCCATTGGGGGGTTGGTAAGGGGAAGCGGTCAACGGTCTGCCAGCAAGAGCGGCAACGCCGAAGCGGGGTGAGGTCGCCGCGCACTGTTGGCAGGCGGGCGAGCGCAAAAAGAAAAAGTGGCCATGGGGACTAAAAAACAAGCCATGGCGTCAGTCTTGGCGCAAGGCCTGGCCTATCCACTGGCTCACAAAACCGGACACCACGACGGCAGCGCGCACCACTTTGCCTTGGGTCAGCATGCCGTGCATGTGGTCGGCCAGGTGAATGCAGGTGACCGCCACATCGGCTTCTTCCAGCCTCTTGGCGTAGTCGCGCCCCTCTTCGCACAGGGGGTCGTGTGCCACCGTCAGCACCAGTGTCTTGGGCAGGCCCGCCAAACTGGCGGCAAAGGCCGGGGAGGCCCGCCAATCGAGGCGGTCGCGCGCCTCAGGGGTGTAGTGGCCAATGAAGTAATGCATGGTCTTGTCGGTCAGCGGCACACCCTCGGTCACGCGTGCATAACCGGCCGAAGCGGCGGTCAAGTCGGTGGCCGGGTAGAGCAAAGCCTGCAGCTTGCAGGGCGGCAGCGTGCCATCGCGCGCCATCAGCGCCAGCACGGCGGCCAGGTTGCCGCCTGCGCTGTCGCCAGCCACGCCCAAGCGGGCAGGGTCTATCTGGAGATCGCTGGCCTGCTCATGCAGCCAGCGCCAGGCGCTGGCGCAGTCGTCGATGGCGGCAGGAAAGCGGTGCTCTGGGGCCAGGCGGTAGTCCACCGCCACCACGCAGATGCGGGCCTCGTTGGCCAATTGACGGCACAGTCGGTCGTGGCTGTCCAGGTTCCCTATGACCCAGCCACCCCCGTGCAAGTAAAGCGTGCAAGGCAGGGCTTCAGACGCTGGGGTGCCGGCCCCTCGGTAGATGCGCAGCGCCAGGCCACCGGCATTCGTGTGGATGGTGACATCGCGCACGGAGGCCACCTCTTGCGCCGGTGGCTGCAAGATGTCCCACGAGGCCGCATAGGCTTGGCGGGCCTGCTCTGGCGTGAGTGCCTCAAAAGCAGGTCTGGCCGCTTGGCGGATCATCTCTAGCAAGCGGGCAAGATCGGGGTCGTAAGCTGGCATGGCGGCGGTGGCAATAGAAAACGACTTATAAATTCGAAAAGAGCAGGGTCACAAAAAATTCGAGAATTCGGATTCTCATCTTAAAACTCGATAAAAGTATACCGCTCCTTGGACCCACTTGCGAGCCCTTCGCATGCCCATTTGAGCGACCTTGTCAATGAGTGGGTTTGGCCGGGGGGCGCACTGGCCGCTGCATGGCCTCAATGAAGGACTGCTGCGCGGCCAGTGGAAACTGCACAACGACCAGCTCTGCCCCTTGTGCACCGGCCTGGGGCTCAAAAAGGTCTTGAGCGCCAACCCAGATGACCGCAAGCCCCGGCAAGGGCTCACCGCCATGCACCAGACTGCCACGCGTCACCACATAGAACCGGCCCCCATGGGGGGCCTCGCCCCCGGGGTCTGGCACGCAGGCGTGGGCCGGCATGCTCACTGTCCAGGCCGCCAGACCCTGGGCATCGGGCTCGATCAAGGTCTCTGTGAGGGGCGCTGCCAACTGCGGCAAGGCCTCGTCAGTGGACCGCAGCGCAGGCGCGCCGTGGGCGTGGCGTTTTGGAATGCGCAGCAACAAATGTTCGCGCTGATCGGGCAAATACCATGCGCCGCTGTCATGAACGGCCCGCAAAGTCAGGTAAGACAAGCCGTCCTCGCCAGAGACCAGCGGTCCGTAGGCGGCATGGGGCGAGGCGTAGTGCACACCCAAAAGCTCAATGGCACTGGCGCCCATGCGGCCACTGCCACCCACCACCACCTGAAATTGGTGCTCCTGGTGGTAGTGGGTAGGCAGCAACCAGTTGGGCACCTGCTCGACCAAAAAAGCCTGAGGCCGGGGCGCGCTGGAGTGCTCGTTGGGCAGGATCAGGTCGGTGACAAAACCGCTGAATTGAGGCGTGTCACGCCGGCTCCTGCTGGTCTTGGCGTGTTCAAGGCTGGCGTGTTGAATCAAAGCGTTCTCCCATCGGTTGAGCTGCACAGCGCCTGGCCGGCGCGCTGCGCGGTCGGTCGAGCTTGGCGCCAGGGCCGGCTCGAAGAGGTCCCCCACGGGTACTCGTTCATGTTGAAGGCCGCCAAGCTCAGGCATGGGCCGGCCATGGGGCCGAAAACAATGGATGCAATTTCCAGGACACGCACGCTCTCCAAAGGTCGTTGGGGATGCATGGCTCGCCTCAATACAACCAATGCGGCGGCTGGGCGCCGGCCAGGGGTGAGTCAAACGTGGCCAGGCTTTGGCCGGCCAGGTTGCCCAGGTAGACCGTGCGCAGGTCCGGGCCGCCAAAAGCCACGCTGCTGACATTGCGCAGCGCGCGGCTGCCGCCGGCGTCGATGTCGCTGCGGCCCAGCGCGTTGCGAGCGTAGTTGGCCTCGGCGGTGGCGATCAGCGCCGCGTCTGGGTCTTCAATGATGACTTGCGTTTGGCCACCAGGCGCAATGCGCAGCACCCGGTTGGACACCACGCAGGCCACCCAGACGCCGCCTTCGGCGTCAAAGGCCAGGCCGTCAGGAAAGTCCCCATCGCTGAACTGGTGAACCACCTCGGGCGCACCCAAGGCCCAGTCGGCCGCGCCACCTTGAATGGGAAAGCGCTTGAGCCGCCTGCCATAGGTTTCGTTCACATAGAGCCATTGGCCCGTGGGGTCCACCCGGCACTCATTGGTAAAAGCGATGCCATCGGCCACGATGCGGGCGCCTCGCGCGTCCACCACGGCAATAAAGCCATCGGCAGCGCCAGAATTGAAGGCACGCTCGCGCGGGATTTGCCGCGTGCTCATGGACACCCAGGTGCGCCCCAGGCCGTCAAGGCTGACAAAGTTGGTGCTGGGCAGCGGCTGGCCGTCGACCTCCATCAACCAGGGGCGCATCTGGTGCTGCCGGTCCAGCCGCCAGACGCCGCCGCCACAGCTGGTGCCCAGGTTGGCAATCAAGAACTCCCGCTCTGGCGTCAAGGCGATGCCATTGGGCAAAAAGCCCTCGGGCATGCCCTGGGGCCGGGTGGGCGGGCGGGAGAGGGTGCGCACGCCGCAGTCATGGTCGGACACAAACAACTCACCGCGCGCCGTGGCGATCACACTTTCTGGCCGTCTCAAGCCTGCGCCCACATGGCGGATGGCGGACAAATCGATGTTCATGGGCGCTGATCTTTCACGGGCGGTGGCTCATGCCAGCGGGCAAGAAGCCCACTTTTTTCCAATTGAAGAATCTTATTTCAGAAAGAGGGATTTGTTGCTTCAAAGCAGGCAGTTGCCCTATCGGGTTTTCCCTTTAGACCTGACTGCTTTTTGCTTTGACGCTTTTCATTGACCCTATAATTTTCGTTACAAGGGAAACTAATTCTTAATTAGGAAATTTTGCGCTGCGTCTTGTCACATGAGGTGCCTGTGCAAGGCCCACCCAGACTAAAAAGGACTTCTCGCATGCCATCAACCTATCACCTTGGCCTGGGGCACCGCGCGGATGGGCAACGGCTTGGCGGGGCCATTTGGGTGTGCGGACCTCACGCAGGCGCGGCAAGCTTGGCCGCTGGCGCCCCATGAGCCTGGCACCTGCCGCTGCGCCCCATCTGGGCGTGCGCCCCGATTGGCTGGCCCGCTGGCGCGAAGAAGCGCTGGAGCCCGACCTGCCCATCATCGACGCCCATCACCACCTGTGGGACCACCCGGGTGCGCCCTATTTCTTAGAGGACTTGCTCCTAGATTTGGCTGGTGGCCACCTCATCACCGCAACGGTGGCTGTCGAATGCAAAGCCATGTACCGCACGCAGGGCCCGGTGGCGCTTGAGCCCGTGGGCGAGACCGAGTTCCTCAACGCGGCCGCCACCTTGAGCGCCAGAGGCGAGCATGGCCCCTGCCGGGTGGCGGCAGCCATCGTCGGCCACGCCGACCTGTGCCTGGGGGCCCAGGTGCGGCCTGTGCTGCAAGCGCATGTGCACGCAGGGGGCGGGCGTTTTCGCGGCATTCGCTACAGCGCGGTGTGGCACCCGGACCCGGCCGCCCGCGGCTCTTTGGCCCGCCCGCCGCCGTATGTGATGGCCGACCCGGCCTTTCGCGCAGGCTTTGCCGAGTTGGCCCCGCTGGGGCTGTCCTTTGATGCCTGGATTTACCACACTCAACTGCCTGAGCTGAGCGATCTGGCCCGCGCTTTTCCGGCCACCACCATCGTGCTGGACCACATGGGTGGTGTGCTGGGCATAGGCCCCTATGCGGGCCGCCGCGATGAAGTGCGCCTCCAATGGTTGGCGCACCTCAAAGAGCTGGCCCAGTGCCCGAATGTGGTGCTCAAGCTGGGCGGCATGGGCATGCGGCTTTTTGGCTTTGGTTTTGCCGAGCGCGAGAACCCCCCGAGCTCCGTTGAGCTGGCCGATGCCTGGCGCCCGTATCTTGAACCTTGCATTGAATACTTTGGCGCAGACCGCTGCATGTTCGAAAGCAATTTTCCGGTCGACAAAGGCAGCTACAGCTACACCGTGCTGTGGAATGCGTTCAAGCGCGTGGCCGCAGGTTTGAGCGAGGCCGACAAGCGAGCCTTGTTCAGCGCAAGCGCTGCCCGCATTTACCGGCTCGATGCGCCCACCCCTTGACTTTGGAGAGACCCCTTGTCAAACACTTCTGCCTCACCTTCCTATGACGCCGTGGTCGTGGGCGCGGGATTTGCGGGCCTGTACATGCTGCACAAGCTGCGCCAGCTGGGCTTGCGCGCACGGCTGTACGAGGCTGGCGACGGCGTGGGCGGCACGTGGTTTTGGAACCGCTACCCCGGTGCCCGCTGTGATGTGGAGAGCATGCAGTACTCCTACTCTTTTGACGAGGCCTTGCAGCAAGAGTGGCAGTGGAGCGAGCGCTACCCGGCCCAGCGCGAAATTTTGAGCTACATCAACCATGTGGCCGACCGCTTTGCGCTGCGCCCAGACATTCAGCTTGAAACCCGTGTGCTCTCGGCCGACTTTGAAGAGGCGCACGCCCGCTGGCGTGTGCGCACCGACCAGGGCGACGAGGTCACCGCCCAGTTCTTTATTTCAGCGGCAGGCTGCTTGTCGGCCGCCCGCACGCCCGACATGGCGGGGCTGGACGACTTCGCTGGCCTGCGCCTGCACACCAGCGCCTGGCCCCAAGAAGGCGTGGACCTCAGGGGCAAGCGGGTGGGGGTGATAGGCACAGGCTCATCGGGCATACAGACCATTCCCCAGCTGGCCCAGCAGGCGGGCCAGCTGGTGGTGTTCCAGCGCACCCCCAACTTCAGCATCCCCGCCTGGAACCGGCCGCTGCCCGAGCAGGAGCAGCAGGCCTGGAAACAAAACTACCAGGCGCACCGCGAGCGGGCGCGCAATTCGCGCTCGGGCATTTTGTACGACTACGCCCAACGCGCAACCTTTGAGGTCGACGAGGCCGAGCGGCAGGCCGAGTACGAGCGGCGCTGGCGCAAAGGGGGCGCCAATTTCAACCACTGCTTCAACGACATTTTTGTCAACGCCAAGTCCAACGAGCTGGCGGCCGAGTTTGTGCGCGAGAAGATTCGCGCCATCGTCACCGATCCAGAGGCGGCCGAGCGCCTGAGCCCCAAGGGTTACGCGCTGGGCACCAAGCGCTTGTGCGTGGACACCGACTACTACGCCACCTTCAACCTGCCGCATGTGCAGCTGCACGACCTGCAGGCCGCGCCCATTGAGCGCTTCACCGCCACCGGCTTGCAGACCGCCAGCGGCGACTACGCGCTGGACGCGGTCGTGTTTGCCACGGGCTTTGACGCCGTCACCGGCGCCATCGAGCGCATGGAGATTCGAGGCCGCCAGCAGCGCCTGCTCAAAGACAAGTGGGCCGCCGGGCCACGCGCCTACCTGGGCCTGATGGTGGCCGACTACCCCAATTTTTTCATGGTCACCGGCCCGGGCAGCCCGTCTATTTTGACCAATGTGATTGTCTCCATCGAGCAGCATGTGGAATGGATTGCCGAGCTGCTGGCGCACATGCGCGCGCAGCAGCAGCAGCTGGTCGAGGCCCAGACTGAGCCCGAAGACCGCTGGGTGCGCCACGTCGCCCAAGTCGCCGAAGGCACACTGTTCACCACCACCAACTCCTGGTACATGGGCGCCAACGTGCCGGGCAAGCCACGCGTGTTTTTGCCTTATGGCGGCGGCTTCCACATCTATGCCGCCTTGTGCCGCGAAGAGGTCGCGGCTGGCTACCCTCACTTTACTTTTTCACCAGGAACACCCGCATGAGCCGCTTCAAGGACAAAACTTTTTTGATCACGGGCGGCGCACGCGGCTTGGGCGCCGCGCAAGCGCGCCGCTTGGTGGCCGAAGGCGGCCAGGTGCTGATTGCCGATGTGCTGCAAGAGCAAGGCCAAGCCCTGGCGACCGAGCTGGGCGCGCGCTGCGTGTTCCAGCCGCTCGATGTCACCCAGCCCCAAGCGTGGCAGCACGCGGTCCTTGCCGCCGAGCGCCTGGGGCCTTTGAGCGGCCTGGTCAACAACGCCGGGGTCTACCGGCCCTTGCCGCTGGACCAGGTGACGGTGGAAGAGTTTGAGCGCCATGTGCGCGTCAACCAAACGGGTGTTTTTCTGGGCTTGCAAGCCGTGGCGCCCGTGTTGGAACGCCACGGCGGCGGTTCCATCGTCAACCTCTCGTCCACCGTCGCGCTGCGCAGCGCGCCCAACTCCATTGCCTACACCGCCACCAAGTGGGCAGTGCGCGGCATGACCAAGGCCGCCGCTTTGGAGCTGGTGGGCAAGGGCATACGCGTGAACTCGGTGCACCCCGGCCCGATTGACACCGACATGCTGCTGGTGCGCACGCCCGAGGACAACCACAAACGCACCCAGCAAGTGCCCATGAAGCGCTTGGGCACGGCCGACGAGGTGGCTGGCTTGGTGCTGTTTTTGCTGAGTGACGAGGCCAGCTACATGACGGGCTCAGAGCTGGCCATAGACGGCGGCTGCGCGCTCTGAACGGGCGCGCGGCTCACTGGCCGCGCCACTGGGGCGGCCGGCGCTGCGCAAACGCTGCCGCACCTTCGCGGGCGTCTTGGCTGGCCAGCACGGGCGCGGTGATGGGCTCTTGGCGTTCAAACATCTCGGAGATCGGCCAGTCGCGCTGTTCCACAATCACGCGCTTGCTTGCGGCCACCGACAGCGGCGCATTGACCATGATGCGCCGCGCCAGTTGGCGCGCTTCATGGAGCGCTTGACCGGGCTCCACCACCGCATTGAACAGGCCGTAAGCGGCCAGCTGCTCGGCGCCGTACATGTCGCCGGTCAACGCCATTTCCATGGCGATGCGCTGGGGCAACAGGCGGGGCAGCCGCATCAGGCCGCCGGCCGCGGCGGCCAGGCCGCGCTTGGCTTCAGGCAGGCCGAACTGCGCATTGCGCGCCACCACCGCCAGGTCGCAGCACAGCATGGACTCAAAGCCCCCGGCCAGGCAGTAGCCCTCCACGGCGGCAATCAAAGGTTTGACAGGCGGCGTGCGCGCCAAGCCCAAAATGCCGCGACCTTCCACGCGCGTGACCTCACCACGCAAAAAAGCCTTGAGGTCCATGCCCGCACAAAAGTGACCGCCGGCCCCGGTCAAAATGCCCACGCGCAGAGCTGGGTTGCGGTCCATCTCGTCAATCGCCTCGCACACCGCGTAAGACACAGCGCGGTTGACTGCGTTGCGCTGCTCAGGGCGGTTGATGGTGACGATCACCAAGCCATCGTCGTGTTCGACCAGCACTTCATCGGACATGGGCTGCTCTTTTCAATCGTGGGCGACGTTGAGCCGCTGCAGGCGTTCGACGGCTTCCAGGTATTCGGTCTGCATGCGGTACATCAGCTCACGCACGCTGGTTTCTTCGTTGATCATGCCCACCACCTGTCCGGCTGGCGCGGAGTAAAGGTCTTTGCGCTGGGCCCGCACCACGCGTGCGTGTGCTTCGTTGTAGAGAATGCCTTGCAAAGGGGTGGGCAGGTAAGGGGGCGCGCCTGGCTGCTCCCAGGCCTCAGACAGCTGACTTTTGAGCATGCGCACAGTTTTGCCTGTGCGGGCCTTGCGTCTGACGGCATCGTCCGCGCGGGCTCCAAAGAGCACACTCTTTTCAAATGGGTTGAGCTCGCTTTCTCGCGTGCCCAGCCACACCGTGCCGCACCATACACCTTGTGCACCCAGCGCCAGAGCGGCTGCAATTTGGCTGCCACGGGCAATGCCGCCTGCGGCCAGCACGGCCACGCCGTCGCCACAGGCCTCGACCACCTGGGGCACCAACACCATGGTGGCAATCTCACCCGTGTGGCCGCCCGCCTCGGTGCCTTGGGCCACGATCACATCGACGCCTGCTGCGATGTGTCGCACCGCGTGCTCGGCTTTGCCACACAGGGCGCCAATCAAGATGCCGCGACCACGCAGCTCGGCCACCACGTCAGGCGGCGGAGAGCCCAGGGCGCTGACCACAAAATTCACCTGCGAATGGGTCAGCGCGACCGCCAGCAGCCGTCTGGCGCCGTCGGGGGTCATGTTGCCGCGACCATCGACAATTTCTTGTTCGATCCTTTCTTTCTCACCAGCGGGCAAGTCTGCCACGCCCGCCTGAGACAGCAGGTTTTCCATGAAATCTCTGTGGACCTGTGGAATCAGCGCGCGCAAGTCTTCGGTGCTGTTTTCTGACGCCTGGTCGTAGCGCGTGGGGATGATCACATCAACACCATAGGGCCTGCCCTCGACATGTTTGTCGATCCAGTTCAGTTCGGCCTCGAGCTGCTGGGGTGAAAAGGTAGACGCGCCCAACACCCCAAATCCGCCAGCGCGGGTGACAGCGACCACCACGTCGCGGCAGTGAGAAAAAGCAAAAATCGGCAGCTCGCAGCCCAGCCGTTGGCACAAAGGGGTTTTCATGGGGCTTTCAGGGTCACATTAAATGGTCAGCAGGCGCGGTGTGTTCGGGCGGGTTGACGGTTGGCCCATCGGGCCGCCAAACCATCAGAGCGTCAAGCGCCTCCACCTGATCGCCGCGCACCCACAGCGGGTTGATGTCGAGTTCAAGCAGATCGGGTCCCAGATCGGTCATGGCCTGGCTGATGCGCGCGATCACCGTCGCCAGCACGTCCAGATGGGCGGCAGGCAAGCCGCGGTGGCCTTGCAGCAGCGGCAGCCCCCGCAAGCTGTGGAGCATGCGGAGTGCTTCCTGGGCGCTGACGGGCAGGGGGCGCAAAGCCACGTCTTTCAGCACCTCGACCCAGACGCCGCCCAAGCCGACGGCCATCACAGGCCCCCACAGTGAATCGCGACTGAATCCGACCAGCAGCTCGGTGCCCGGCGGCCGCATGGGGGCCACCACTACCCCATCGAGCCTGGCCGCAGGCGCATGCAGGCGGGCTGCATGGGTGATTTGTGCAAAGGCTTGTCTGACCGCATCCTCACCGCGCAGGTTCAAAATCACCCCGCCTATGTCGCTTTTGTGGGCAATATCGGCGCTGGCCACCTTGAGCACCACAGGGCCGTTCCAGGTTTGCGCGCATTGCACCGCCTGCTCGGCCGTCGTGGCCGTGCGGCCAGGGACCACTGGCACGCCCCATGAGGCCAGCGCGTCCAGTGCCTCGCGCTCAGAGCGCGGGCGCCAGTGAGGGTTGTGCTTTTTAGATGCAGGCGAAGGCGCGGAGCGAGGCGGTGGCTCGGCTGAGCCATTGGACGCTTCTAAATAACGCTGTGACCATCGCGCCGCTCCGGCCAGCCCCGCCAGCGCACGGTCCATCCCGCAAGCCAAGTAATTGGCGCCTATCTCGGCAATCGTCTGGCGCGCCATCTCGTTCACCACTGCTGGCGTGTAGCTGACCAAAAATCCCGGCACGCCTGCCTCACGCAGTCCGCGCGCGAGGTGCAGGTGCAAGGCGGTCAATCGTTCACTGACCTGGTGGGGCTCGCTGGGAATGTCGTACCAGGGGCAAAGAAGTGCGGCGCAATCAGACACGCCCGCCATGGCCCGCACTGCGCCCTCGCATTGTTCGGGGGTGACGGTCCCGGTAAGGTCCAGTGGGTTTTGGGCGGTGGCCACGGCTGGGATGGTGCACACCATGGCGGCTGTTGCGGCGTCATTGAGTGGTGGCAGCACCAGGCCATGGCGGTGTGCGGTATCGGCTGCAATCTCGCCCACCCCCCCCGAGTTGGTCTCTAT
>Ga0209550_10000979_pt1 | contig 27637 bp, 29 predicted proteins | sample LauGreSuBDMM15SN_2_FD_187567 | JGI IMG/M metagenome (GOLD analysis project Ga0209550, IMG submission 187567) | Freshwater lake microbial communities from Lake Michigan, USA - Su13.BD.MM15.SN (SPAdes) (version 5) | ecosystem: Environmental > Aquatic > Freshwater > Lake | place: Lake Michigan... | reverse complement strand
AGCCGGTTGAATTTTGTGTAATAAGCCGGTTAAATTCCCCATTTCTACATGGTCGCAAGCGCCTTTTACGGCACCGCATTTGCTGTGGCCTAAAACCACAATTATTTTTGATCCGGCGACTTTGCAGGCAAATTCCATACTGCCTAAAATATCTTCATTGATAATATTTCCGGCAATTCGAATGCTGAAAATATCGCCTAAACCTTGATCAAAAATCAATTCGGCCGAAGTTCTAGAATCAATACAACTCAAGATTACGGCAAAAGGATGTTGGCCATCAGAGGTTTCATTGGCCTGTTCCAATAGGTTGCGATTTGCTTTCAAGTTATTCATGAAGCGTTTGTTTCCCTCTTTCAAAATATCGATTGCCATAGATGGGGTTATGGCTGATTGCATTGCTTTATTTAATGTTTTCATTTGTGTATAGTTTTTTAGGTGTTAGATTGAACAAATACATGTTTGTCTTCTTCGCCGGTTTCTACTAAACCATAGGCTTTTTTAAATCCAACTAATTTTACCTTGATGTGTTTTTCTTTCGATGTTATTTTTTTGTATTCCTTGATCAAATCCAAGACATCGTGCGCAATGTATACCGTATCGGTAGCATTGATGACCACTGAAGAATGCTCTGGAATAGACGCTAAAGTATTTTTGATGGCTGCTTTGTTTAAAAAAGAAACTTCTTGTGCCAGGTCAATGTGAATGACATCACCGTCGTGGTATTCGTCTTTTCTAAATTGGTAAGCCCGTTTTAGATTGCCTTTTAAAATAAAAACAATACTGATGAGAATCCCCAAGGCAACTCCTTTTAATAAATCAGTTAGAACCACAGCTAATAAGGTGGCTATAAAAGGAATAAACTGGTATTTGCCCTTTTTCCAAAAATGTTTGACGGTAGCAGGACTCGCCAATTTGTATCCGATTAACAACAACACAGCAGCCAAGGTAGCCAACGGTATTTTGTTTAATAATGTTGGAATAGAAATGACACTAAGGAGCAACAATAGCCCGTGAATAATCGCAGACATTTTTGATTTTGCACCTGCGGTATTATTGGCAGTGGTACGCACAACTACCGAAGTCATAGGCAAACCTCCCAATAAGGCGCTCAGCATGTTTCCGATACCTTGTGCTTTTAACTCCACATTGGTGTCGGTAAATCGTTTTTGCTTGTCCATTCTATCGGCTGCTTCAATGCAAAGCAAGGTTTCGATAGAAGCCACAACGGCAATGGTAAGGGCAATTACCCAAACTTTTGAGTTGGTAATAGCCATAAAATCGGGCAATACAAAAATGCCTTTCAATTCTTCGACTGAGGTGGGCACAGGCAGACTCACCAAATGCTCTTTAGAAATGGCTAAACTACTGCCCGAACGAATAAAAATTTCGTTGATAATCACACTGACAATTACAGCCACAAGTGCTGCGGGAACTAGTTTTATTTTTTTTAGAAAATCAATTTTAGTCCACGCTATCAATAGTGTTAGAGAAACTAGGGTAATAACTATGGCGCCAACTTGTACGTGACCAATCAGTTGAAAAAGTTCGGAGAAGGAATTTTCATAATCAGGCTGTTTAAAAGCCAAATCGCCTTCGTAATCTTTGTCATATCCGAAGGCGTGGGGAATTTGCTTTAAAAAAATTATAACCCCAATACCGGCCAACATACCCTCAATTACATTGTTTGGGATGTAATTGGACAAGGTGCCCGCCTTAATAAATCCAAAAATTAGTTGGAAAATTCCGGCCAAAAATACGGCAGTTAAAAAAATAGTAAACGTGCCCAAATCGGTAATTGATGTGAGCACAATTGCGGTTAATCCCGCAGCGGGTCCGGAGACACTTAAATGTGATTGGCTTAAAAAACCAACTACTATACCGCCTACAATTCCTGAAATAATACCCGAAAACAAAGGTGCTCCCGAAGCCATTGCAATACCTAAACACAAAGGCAATGCTACCAAAAAAACCACTAAACCTGATGCGAAATCAGCTTTGAGGTTTGCAAAATAAGATGTTTTATTTGTCATACCTGTTTAAATTAATTAAATACAAAATGAGTCGCAACTGCGATCAAAAAAAATGTATTAAACTAATTTAGGTGGCGGAATGAGGATTTCTCTGGGGAAATTAGTACGTTTTGACTCGTTTGATGCGGAAATTTTGGACGCATTACGAGCATAAAAGAAGGAAATAGTATTGGGCAATTTTGGTTGACTTATATACTCTACTCCTTTTACTTCTTTGGACTCTTTTTCGTTTTCTTCGTCTGAAAAAGCATACGAAACGTTTTTATCAGCAAATTTCTTCACGAGTACCGAATAGGTCGGATAGGCGATTAAAGCCAGAAAAAAAACTAATACGATGGAAGCCAAAAATTTCATGTGGCGAAAATAGTAAAACACACGCAGCGAAACATCAAATTAATTTTAATTTAACAACTGTAAAATTGTCTTGTTTGACTATCAGATAAATTGATTGTTTTCTACATTTGCATCAAATAAACTGATCCATGACCATTACCCAACTGCAATATGTGCTCGCCGTAGCCGAATACAAAAATTTTACACTGGCTGCCGAGAAATGCTTTGTGACGCAACCCACCTTGAGCATGCAAATCCAAAAGGTAGAAGAAGAACTGAATATCCTGATTTTTGACCGCAGCAAAAAACCCATTCAGCTCACCGAAATTGGGCAAAAAATAGTTACCCAAGCCAAGAAAATTGTCAATGAGGCCGACCGCATTCAAGACATTGTAGAACAACAAAAGGGATTTATTGGCGGCGAATTTCGATTGGGCATTATTCCTACGATTATGCCCACTTTATTGCCAATGTTCTTGACTAATTTTATCAAAAAATACCCGAAGGTCAAATTGATCATCGAAGAATTAAACACAGAAGAGCTTATAGCTAGACTCAAAAATGGCCATTTGGATGCCGCCATCGCGGCTACGCCCTTAAACGAAGAAAAGATAAAAGAAGTAGTATTATATTTTGAGCCTTTTGTGGCGTATATACCCGAGAATCATCAGCATTTTACAAAAAAAGAAATCGAGATTTCTGATTTAAATTTAGATGAAATACTGTTGTTGCAAGACGGACATTGCTTCAGAGACGGCATATTAAATTTGTGTAAGAGTGCCCATAAAAATGACGACAATCACTTTCAGCTGGAAAGCGGGAGTTTTGAAACTTTAATTAAATTGGCTGACGAAGGGTTGGGAATCACCCTCCTTCCCTACTTGCACACCTTAGATTTGAATGAAAAAAATAAGCTAAAACTCAAGCACTTTAGCGAGCCCAAGCCCGCGCGCGAAGTGAGTTTAATTTATCCCAAATCAGAACTCAAAATTCAAATTATTGATGCCTTGCGCAGCACCATTGCAGGAATTATCAAAGGCGCGATTGTATTTCAAAATGTGGCCATTGTGAGCCCAACGACCAAAAAATAAGGGAGCCTAAAACTCCCTCTTTTTTTTATGATACAATCTTTAAATATTGTTTTAATTCCGGTTTTTGATTCGTAAAATTAAACAACCACTTTTGCAGTTGTTCGATCTCATAGGGCAATAAACTTTTGCTGGCTTTGCGTAATTCTTTGCAAAATAATGCTTGATCAAAACTCACCCGTTCTAGCGTGGTTCTGGTGTAATCGTATAACATTCGAGACATGGCGAAAAGATTTAGGGGTTAAACGTAATTTCACGTTAAATGTAAATCATACCGTTGAACCTCACAAGAAAAAAAGTAGAAAATTATCGTTATACTACTTATTTAATCGATTAAACGCACTTTTTTTAATTTTAAATAATCTATTTCGTACAATTATTAATTTTTCATTATTAATTAGAAATGCTTCGTTGCTCACAGCATTTGAAAAAAATTCTAATGCTTCGTTGCTCGCAGCATTTCACGTTTGCCCGGAGGACCAGCTAGTTTTTCGACCGAAAAGCCAGCAGCCAGCATCGATCGGCGGACGGCTCCAGTAGCGGCATAAGTTACCAAAACCCCGTTTGCTTTGAGTGCCGCATACATCTTCCTGAAAATTGCATCGCTCCACAATTCGGGTTGTACGCGGTAGCCAAAGGCATCAAAATAAATCAAATTAAATTGGGCTTCATCGGCAATGTCTTGAATGCGCTGTTGGCGTTTGCACAACGAAAAAGTAGGCGAAAGGGGAATCAGTTGTTCCCAAGAACAGCTGTGCATTTGGTCAAATATAGGCGCTTGTGCATCGGCATGCAATTCAGCAACATAATTCATATGCTGCCATTCTTCCGCCAAGACCGGATAGGCCTCTACGCCTGTATAATCAACGGTCAATTGTCGTTTTGGAGATTCAAGCAGCGTGATAAACGCATTGAGTCCGGTGCCAAAGCCAATTTCTAAAATGGAAATAGTTTGGTTCTGAAACAAATCTAGGCCGTTTTTGATAAACACATGTTGGGCTTCCTGAATGGCGCCGTGTTTAGAATGATAACTTTCGTTCCACTCGGGCAAATGAATCGAGGTTGATCCATCGGCGGTGTGCACCACGAGGCGTTTCATTTAGGGTTTGATGTATAGTTTTTTAATGCGGGCAATAGGACCGGCGCATTTCACCTGATGACACTGAATACAGGCATCAACGCCTGCATTAAAATGTGCTTGGGCGTTTTTGGGGTCTTTGTAAATTTGTTCTTGGGCAGCAATAAACAGCTGCGCTTGTTCCTTAAAAAATGCGTCATTCTCGGTGCTGTCCGTCATTACCGCTTGGTGAATTTTCAAAAAGTGACTCGGAAATGGGCCAATTTTTTCGCCTTTTTGGATGCGCGCTTTGAGTTGTTGGTTTTCGGCATACATCTGCTCCATTAAAGCCGACATTTCCGACATTTTGTACATCGTTAATGCCTTTTTTTTAGGCGCTTTGCACTCCGGCTTTGCTTCTTTTTGGACGCAACCCATCAAAACCAAAAGGAGTAATAAAAGTGTATATTTCATTATTGTTTCAGTAATACGCCATTGGCCTCAAATGAATAGGTCACTTCGGGCGCCACAATGCTATCGATAGCGGCTTGCGATTTACCGGCGTCTTTGGCGTAATGTTTCAGTACTTCGATGGATTCTACGCTCACGAAGGCTTTTCCATGCACAATTACCTCAGATCCTTTGGAGTTTAATGGCATAAAAAATCCATAATCTTTAAACTTCACAAATGCAGCGTCTTTCTCGGTCAAGGCCAAGTTCATCCAACAGCCTTTTTTCTGACAGACATCGTTAATGCTTGACGTGAATGCTACTTCAACCGTATCGCCTTCTTTTAAGGTTTGGTATTTGGCAAACATATCGGCTTTTGAAATCGCGCCGTCTTTGGAAATGGAATCGCCAAAGCTTACATAATTCGCCGCTTCAGCTACTGGAGCCACAGCTTCTTTTTTACAACTTACAAAGGCCAAACAAAGGCTTGTTAACAGGATATATTTTTTCATATTTGAAAATTTGTGGGGTAAAGATACTTGTTTCAAGTTTTATGTTTCAAGTTTCAGGTTAAGAATTTCCGCTTTGCTATAAAACTTCCACAACTCCCCTCTTGAGAGGGGCTGGGGGTGTGTTAATTATGTTGTCGGTTGTTCGTATAGAAGATTTAAAGATTAAAAAATTGAATGATTAAAAGATTTCATGTTGTAGTTACAATTTGGTCCCTAGGCGTCGGGATTCATCATTGGTACCGAAGCATCGGGATTAAACCATTCGTGGCTAAAGCTAATCGCTGAGCGCTAAAAGCTAACAGCTGTCAGCTAACAGCTAATTATCAACATTTTCACCCCAACCGCATCAATACAACTTCTAATTTATTATTTTAGCCGAAATTTTAAATTAATTACTAATTTTAGTTTGAATTTAAATCATTAGTCCTTTAAAACCAGTGCTTTACGATATAATTCATTCCAATACATTATTTTAAATGAGTGAGAGTACTACTCAAAAAATTGATATCGTAACGGTTCCCCAGTCCAATATAGATTCGGTTGATTTCGATAATTTGTCCTTCGGTTCTACTTTTACCGACCACATGTTGTGGTGTGATTTTAAGGAAGGAAAATGGCAACAGCCGGTTATTAAACCCTATGAGCCATTTTTGCTAGATCCATCGGCCAAAGTTTTTCATTACGGTCAAGCGATTTTTGAAGGCATGAAAGCCTACAAAGACGAGCAAGATGAAGTGTGGTTGTTTCGCCCTGATCAAAATTTTGAGCGTTTCAATCATTCCGCAGTGCGCATGGCAATGCCCGAAGTTCCGGAAGATGTTTTCATGGGTGGATTAAAACAACTCATTGATTTAGATCGCAATTGGGTAAAAAAAGGACTCGGAAATTCCTTGTATGTTCGTCCGTTTATGATAGCCGTAGGAAGTGGCGTAATTGCAGCTCCCTCTAGCCAATACCGCTTCATGATTATATTATCACCAGCCAAATCGTATTATTCGGGAGAAGTAAAGGTGATCATCGCCGAGCATTACAGCCGCGCCGCCAATGGAGGAATTGGGGCTGCCAAAGCCGCCGGAAATTATTCGGCACAATTTTATCCTACCAAATTGGCCAACGAAAAAGGGTTTCAACAAATCATTTGGACCGACGATGCTACGCACACCAAATTGGAAGAGGCCGGCACCATGAATGTATTTTTTAGAATTAACGATACTTTGTATACCGCCCCAACCAGCGAGCGCATTTTGGACGGAGTAACCCGTAAAAGCTTGATAGCCTTGGCCGAAAAAATGGGGATTGATGTAAAAATTCAACCGGTTTTGGTGAGCGAATTGGTCGCTGCAGCCAAAAATGGTAGCCTCAAAGAAGTCTTTGGATCGGGTACAGCGGCAGTAGTCAACCCGATTATTGGATTTTCGTACCAAGACGAATATTTTGAGTTGCCCAAAATGGAAAAATCCATGGCCTTGATGCTCAAAGAAGAACTCGTTCACATTCAATACAATATAGCCGAAGATCCATTTGACTGGAAAGTGAAAATATAAGAAATAAAAAGCGACCTCACAGTCGCTTTTTTTTATTCTTGGTTCAAAATTTTGGTAAAATCTGGTTTAAAGTAATTGGGGCCTTTCATTACTTTTCCATCTTCGCGGTATATGGGCATGCCATCAGCACCCAACTTACTCATGTTGCTGCGTTGAATTTCATCAAATACGTCTTCTATTTTATGTTGCAAGCCATGTTCGATGATGGTGCCACACAAAATGTAGAGCATATCGCCCAAGGCATCTGCTATTTCGACCAAATCATTGTTTTGAACGGCTTCAAAATATTCTTCGTTTTCTTCTCGCATTAATTCGTAGCGAAGAATTTTTTTAGCAGTGCCCAAATCGGCTTTGGGCGCTTCACTATAGCCTATTGCAAAGGCGGTGTGGAATTCTTGAACGGCTTTCAGTTGTTTTTGCATCTCGGTTGTTTTAATTGATCAACCAAAATAATAACTTTCGGGAACATTTGACTAAATTTGTTCGAAATTTTCACCCCTATGTTTAGTACCGGCCAATTGCTTTTTGCGTTGTTATTTTTTATTGCCTTTGTAGCAGCTATGGTAATTTCCTACCGAAAAGATTTCAAAATACACGAGATATACTACAAAGGAAATTTCAAAGTCTTGATTGGATTTTTGGTATTCATTGTCCTGTTGTTTGTGATAAAAATTGTGTTTAAACGCTAATTGAATTCACAACATGAAAATCATCAACTACATTTTTCTGCTTTTTCTTTTGGCCTTAGTGGCTGCTAGCGTGTATGTGAGCACCCAAAAAAATGAATTTGATCTGCGCGAATCCTACTTTATTCATGCACCCAAAACCCAAGTCTATACTTTTTTGAATGATTGTCGCAATTGGCAAACCTATTCATATTGGAAACAAGCTGATCCTTCGCAAGCATTCACCTTTCCAGCAAATACGATTGGCGCTGGTGGGTATTGTGCATGGGAAGGAAGCGATGAATCGGGCAAATTAATTACTACCAAAAGTCTCTCCAATCAAATAATTACGCAAAAATTACGCATCAACAACAAAGGAGCGAGTTTCAGTTGGACGCTCAAAGACAGCCTGCAAGGCACCGTGCTCACATGGCAATACACAGGCGCTGTCAACTTTAAAACCAAAGTAGATTATGCGCTGAATGGAGGCGTTACACTGGGAATTCAACGTGCGATGAAAGCCACTTTGGCCAAATTAGACCGAACAATTCTGTACGAGCTCAATACCGTTCGTATAGATTTGCAAGGAGTAACAAAAAAGAAAGGATGTTTCTATTTGAGCGAATCGATCAATTGCAAAACAGCACTCGTCCAAAAAAACATTCGCATTCTGCTCCCGCGCATGCTGCGTTTTTTCAAAAAAAATAAACTAGCCGCAACAGGCGAACCTTTTGTGATCTATCACGCCTATGATTACCCGAAAGGCTACAGTAAAATCTCGGTGTGTTTGCCCGTCAAAGATTCGATATTTACGAGCCCGGGCAGCCAGATTACCTCGGGTGTATTGGCACCATTTAGTTGTTACAGAACTAGACTAAAAGGCGATTATATGCACCTCGCAGCGGCGCGAAAAAAAACAAGGAGCTATTTGGAAAAAAACCATATCCAAGAAAATTTGGCGGTACCTCCTGTTGAAGTCTATACCAAAAGCAGCAGCCAAATTGCCAATCCATCGCAATGGGTAACCGATCTTTATTTTCCTATAAAACCAATTCAACGGGTAATTTCTCCAGTTTCAGTGCCCGACAGCACAGCGACTTTGCACTAAAGAATAAAAATCAGTCGGCCTTTTAAACCTTTTGCAACTAATCTGCTCTCAAGGCAAACCAATTATTTTTTGAACGAGCACGAATTTATACAGGCGCTTTTAGATCCACAAACGCAAAATGTAGCGTTTCAAAAATTAGTAGGACAATACCAAAAACCATTGTATTTTCATATTCGATCCATCGTACTCAATCATGACGATGCCGACGATGTACTGCAAAACACCTTTGTTAAGGTATTTCAGTACCTCAAAAACTTTAAACAAGAGAGTAAATTATATACTTGGATGTACCGTATCGCGACCAACGAAGCCCTATCGCACCTGAGTCAGAAAGCCAAAAAAAACGGACGAACCAGCCTAGAACACCAAGCCTTTGTGATCGATAATTTGGTGGCCGATGTATATTTTGAAGGCGATGAAATTCAACTGAAGTTACAAAAAGCCATACATGAATTGCCCGAAAAACAACAATTGGTGTTTAAGATGCGGTACTTTAACGAATTGAAATACGAAGAAATGTCCGAAATTTTGGGCACTTCGGTGGGCGCCTTAAAAGCGTCCTACCACCACGCTGTAAAAAAAATAGAAACCTATATGCTAAAAAACTAACTCGATATGAAACCCTTTACACTTGACGAAAACGCAAAACTTCCTTCCGGATTTGTAGTTCCCGAAAACTATTTTGCCCAATTTGAGCTAAAAGATTTCCACACAACCAAACCAAAAGTCCTGCGTTTACGAGCCGCGAAAACCAAATGGACTATAGCCGCAGCTGCTGTTTTACTGCTTTGCACCACCTTTACGGTGTATACCTTTTACCCAAAACCAGCGACCGAGACCGATAGCCAATCGGTAGAAAATTATATATTGCACGACGCCGACATCAGCAGTTATGAATTGGCCGAATACTTGAATGAAACCGAATTGAATAACCTCCGATTATCAACTAACGCATCAAATTAATCCTCACAATTATGAAAAAAATCGTTTTACTCTTGGCAGTATTTTTTAGCCTTCTACTCCAAGCACAACCTACAAAATCAAAGGAAAAAAAAGAAAAACTAAAGGCGATTAAAACTGCCTACATCAGTACCGAACTTAATTTAACACCCGATGAAGCAACTAAATTCTGGCCGATTTACCATGCTTTTGAAGACAAACAGCACGAAATTAAACAAGAGAAATGGAAACGAAACTTGGATGCCAACGATAGCAGTTTGAATGAATTGAGCACTAAAGAAGCGTCGGCACTACTACAAAAAGTAGTGCATACTGAAGAGGCTACCTACCAAGAGCGCAAAAAATTCGTTCAAAATCTAAAGGAGTTTTTGCCTGCCATTAAGATCTTAAAACTACTGAAAGCAGAAGCGTCCTTTAATCGTAAGCTCTTGCAACAATTTCGAAATAAAAAAGACCAAAACTAATCAACGGGCTTTTATCTTATAGACGAAAATTTAAACACAGTTCAGGCTGTGTTTTTTTTATGCGAATAGTTTTTAAAAATAAAAACCTAAAAAAAATTTATTGTGTTGAATTATAGTAAATTTGTGGACTTTTTTATACCTCATGAGTACGACATCTGCGAATCACAATTTACACAGCAAACTATCTGCTGCAGGCTTATTAATTACCCTAGGAATTATATACGGCGACATCGGGACTTCTCCCCTCTATGTAATGAAAGCCATATTAGGCATGGATTTCGCCATCAACAAAGACCTGGTTTTGGGTGGAGTTTCATTGGTTTTTTGGACGCTAACTCTACAAACTACCCTAAAATACGTAATCATTACCTTGAGTGCCGACAACAATGGCGAGGGCGGGATATTTGCCTTGTATGCCTTGGTGAAACGCACCAAAATTAAATGGTTAATTATCCCCGCGATTATTGGCGGAAGTGCACTTTTGGCCGACGGGATCATAACACCTCCCATTTCGGTTTCCTCTGCTGTAGAAGGTGTTCGAACCTACTACCCCGAAATTAATACTGTACCAATCGTTATCGGAATTTTAGTAATCCTATTTACCATTCAACAATTTGGGACCAAACTCGTGGGCAAATTTTTTGCACCGGTTATGTTGGTTTGGTTTTTGATGTTGGGTGTTATTGGAATTATTCAGATTGCAGGAAATCTAGAAGTGCTTAAAGCCATCAATCCGTATTATGCCTACCATATTTTAATGGCCGATAACGGCATCAATCCCGAAGGATTCTTTGTTTTGGGATTTGTGTTTTTATGTACCACAGGAGCGGAAGCCTTATATTCGGACATGGGGCATTGTGGCCGAAAAAACATCCGCATCAGTTGGATTTTTGTTAAAATTATGCTGATCCTCAACTACTTTGGACAAGCGGCCTATTTAATTCATCACGAAGGAAGTACCTTGCGTAGCTTGGGCGGAAACAACGCGAATCCCTTTTATTTATCGATGGCGAGTTGGTTTCAACCCATCGGAATTGTAATCGCGACCATGGCGGCCGTAATTGCCTCACAGGCATTAATTAGCGGCTCGTTTACGTTGATTAATGAAGCCATGCGATTGAACTTTTGGCCCAAAGTAAAAATTAAATACCCCACCGAATTAAAAGGTCAATTGTATATTCCATCCATCAACTGGCTGTTATTATTGGGTTGTATTGGGATCGTGTTGCACTTTAAAGAATCGAGCAATATGGAGCATGCCTATGGCTTGGCCATTATTTTATGCATGATCATGACTACCGTGTTGTTGAATTTTTACCTGATCATGAAACGTGTGAATGTGTTGGTCATTATACCTTTAATTGCGGTCTATTTGATTATTGAATTTAGTTTCTTGTATGCCAACATTACCAAATTTGCTGACGGTGGGTATGTTACCTTGATTATAGCCATCGCCCTAATCTCAGTCATGACCACCTGGTATCTGGCTAAACAAATTAGTAAAAACTACACGAAATTTGTAAAAATAGACGATTACAAAAAAGTATTGGCCGAGCTGAGTGTCGATTTGTCAATTCCTAAATATTCTACGCACTTGGTGTATATGACCAACGCCAGTCGAACCGACGAGATAGAAGAAAAAGTAATGTACTCCATTTTGCAGAAACGCCCGAAACGCGCCGACATTTACTGGTTTGTACACGTAAATATCTTGAATGAGCCCTACAACCGCGAATACAAAGTGACCGAAATTATCAAAGATGATTTGTTTCGCATCGACTTTAATTTGGGCTTCCGCGAAGCGACCAAAATCAATTTGATGTTCAAAGAAGTATTGATCGATATGGTAAACAAAGGCGAAGTCGATGTAACCAGTCGCTACGAATCCTTGAGCAAAAACAACATCATTGGCGACTTTAAGTTTGTGTTGTCTGAGAAGTTCCTTTCTAATGACAGTGATTTATTGTGGCACGAAAAAATTATCATGAACACCTATTTCTTGATCAAGAAATTCAGTTTATCTGAAGAGCGCGGATTTGGATTGGACAGCAGTTCGGTAAAAATCGAAAAATTCCCGATGGTGTTGCATCCACCCGAGAAAATTGGCCTAGTGCGCATCAAATAAAAAAGCAACACTGTTTCGGCAGTGTTTTTTTTACCTCCCAATTTAGCTGTTGCAAACCTAGAAAATACGGGCTATTTAACTACCTTTAGCCCCCAAATTAATGACCCATGAGATTACACCGAAATTTAGTTTACACCACCATAGATTCCCTAAACGCGATTTTTAACGACGGCGAATACGCCGACAAAGTAGTGGCGCGCGCACTCAAAAAAGACAAACGTTGGGGCAGTTCCGATCGCAAGTTTGTGGCCGAAACCATCTATGAAATTGTGCGTTGGAAACGATTATATGCCGAAATTGCCGAAGTAAAAGAACCCTTTGACCGCGATAATTTGTGGCGCATGTTTGCCGCTTGGGCTGTGTTGCGTGGCTACCCAATTCCGGATTGGCGACAATTGGAAGGCACTCCCGAACGAAAAATAAAAGGTCGATTTGACGAATTGTCCAAAATTCGCGTGTACAAAGAATCGATTCCCGATTGGATGGATGCTTTGGGCGTAGCCGAATTGGGTGAGAAAAAATGGGCCACCGAAATTACCGCACAAAACCAACCAGCCAAAGTAATTTTGCGTACCAATACACTCAAAACAACCAAAGAAAAACTGCGTGCAATCCTCATGGATTTGAATATCGAAACCGAGTATTTAGCCGATCAGCCGGATGCTTTGGTGTTGAAAGAACGAGCCAATGTGTTTTTGACCGACGCCTTCAAAGACGGTTTTTTTGAGGTACAAGACGCCAGTTCGCAATTGGTAGCCGCGTTTTTGGATGTGGCACCTGGCATGCGTGTAGTAGACACCTGCGCAGGTGCTGGTGGAAAAACCTTGCATATGGCTTCGCTAATGGAAAACAAAGGCCAATTGATCGCGATGGATTTGTACGAAAGCAAACTCAAACAACTCAAGTTACGCGCCAAACGAAACGGGGCATTTAACATAGAATACCGCATAATCGATTCGACCAAAGTGATCAAAAAATTGCACGAAAAAGCCGATCGCGTATTAATTGACGCACCCTGCAGCGGATTGGGCGTATTGAAACGCAATCCGGATGCCAAATGGAAACTGCAACCAGAGTTCATTGACAACATCAAAAAAGTACAAGCCGAAGTCTTAGAAAATTATTCCAAAATAGTGAAGCCGGGCGGTAAACTGGTTTATGCTACCTGCTCTATTTTGCCTTCAGAAAACGAAAATCAAATTAAGAATTTTCTGAAAACCGAAATCGGAAAGGAATTTACCTTTGTGAAAGATGTGAAAATTTTAGCTTCAGAATCGGGTTTTGATGGATTCTATATGGCAAAACTGGAACGCAAATTGGACACAACACCTGCTAATTAATACCCATTACAACCATGAAAAATATTTTTTTATACTCCATTTCACTTATTGGTTTTATTGGTATCGCACAACCACCCGCCGGCTATTATAGCACAGCTATAGGTACAGGATATACCCTAAAAACACAATTATTCAACATAATCAACAACCACAACGACCGCGGGTATTCCGGTTTATACACCACCTACCTCACGTCTGACAAGGATTTTTACTACGAAAACGACGGTACGCTTTTGGATAATTATTCTGAAAATCCATTTGAGCCAGATGCCTACAATTTTACTTATGGCATAAACCAAGACGACGGTACCGGCGGTAATAACGAAGGCGAACGCTACAACCGCGAGCATATCGTTCCGCAATCGGTATTTAATCAGGCTACTCCCATGTATTCAGACGCCCATTTTGTGGTACCGTCAGATAAAAAAGTAAATGCCCAACGCGGCGATTTACCGTTTGGGAAAGTAGGCAGTGCCAATTGGACATCGCTTAATGGAAGCAAACGCGGCAATAATTTAAATTCTAGTTATTCAGCTGGATATTCGGACATCGTGTTTGAACCCATCGACGAATTTAAAGGAGACATTGCGCGCAACCTCCTGTATTTTGCCACGCGCTACGAAGATGTGGTTGCTGGATTCAACTACGTGATGTTTAATAATACGTCCAATCAGGTTTTTGCTCAGCCCTTCCTCAATATCCTTCTCACTTGGAACCAACAAGATCCGGTGAGTCAGCGAGAAACCGACCGAAACAACTCCATTTATGCGCGCCAAGGGAATCGAAATCCGTACATAGACAATTCAATTTACGTAACTTCAGTGTGGGGACAACCCTTGGATAATAATCAATTTACGTTGTCAGAAGCTGTTTTGATTTATCCCAACCCTTCACATACAAATTGCATTACATTAGAAAGCGCACGGCCAATCAATGAAATTAGTGTGGTAACCATAAGCGGACAATGCATTCAACACCTTGTAAATCCAATGATTTTGGATTCTAAAATTACCTTAACTAATATTCCGGCAGGTTTTTATCTGATTAAACTAAAATCAGATTCGCTCGAAGTAACCAAGAAAGTTTGCTTGTACTAAAAGCGTTTTCGCATTTATACCCAATAAAAAAATCCTCCAATTGGAGGATTTTTTATTTTATAGCTAGAAGAAGTTAATCATTCATCGAAATCAAAAACTCCTCGTTGTTGCGGGTTTTCTTGAAACGGTCGTTGATGAAATCCATGGCTTCAACCGGATTCATGTCAGATAAGTATTTACGCATAATCCACATGCGTTGCAAGGTTTTTTCATCCAACAACAAATCATCACGACGCGTACTAGACGAGGTCAAATCAATAGCCGGGAAAATACGTTTGTTGGCAATTTTACGATCCAATTGCAATTCCATGTTTCCGGTTCCTTTGAATTCCTCAAAAATCACCTCATCCATTTTAGAGCCAGTTTCGGTCAAGGCCGTGGCGATGATGCTCAACGATCCACCATTTTCTACATTACGAGCGGCTCCAAAAAATCGTTTGGGTTTTTGCAAGGCGTTGGCATCTACTCCTCCGCTCAATACTTTTCCCGAAGCCGGTTGAACCGTATTGTATGCACGGGCCAAACGTGTAATCGAATCCAATAAAATAACCACATCGTGCCCACATTCTACCAAACGTTTGGCTTTCTCGAGCACAATATTGGCAATTTTAACGTGTTCTTGCGGTTCTCTGTCAAAGGTTGAAGCAATTACTTCGCCACGTACCGAACGCTGCATGTCGGTCACCTCTTCTGGTCGTTCGTCAATCAACAACACCAACAAATATACTTCGGGATGATTGGCAGCAATGGCATTGGCAATATCCTTCAACAACATGGTTTTACCCGTTTTGGGTTGGGCCACAATCATACCACGTTGTCCTTTTCCTATCGGTGAAAACAAATCGATAATACGAGTAGAAATAGAACTTCCTTTGTCGGCGATTCTAAATTTTTCGGTAGGAAATACAGGCGTTAAATGCTCAAACGAAACACGATCGCGCACTACTTGCGGGTCATGTCCGTTAATTTTGAGCACGCGCACCAACGGGAAAAACTTCTCCCCTTCTTTGGGCGGACGCACCACGCCTTTTACGGTATCACCCGTTTTTAAACCAAACAAACGAATTTGTGAAGTAGACAAATAAATATCATCTGGCGAAGCCAAATAGTTGTAATCGGATGAACGCAAAAATCCGTAGCCATCGGGCATCATTTCTAATACGCCTTCGCTTTCGATGATGCCATCAAATTCAAAATCGGCATCGCGAAAATTGGGGCTTTTTTTGTTTTTAAAATTGGGGTTTTGGTTTCCGTTTGGAATATTCTGAGCCTGCTGCTGATTTTGTTTGGGATGCTGCGGCTTATTGTGCTGTGGTTTTATGTCGTGTGAAACTGCATCTGTGGAGGTGTTTTCCTGTTGAGCAGATTCGGAACTTGTGGGTTGATCGGTTATGGGAGCCTGCTCGGCCTGGGCTTTCATCGCTTGTTTTTTCTCGTACTCGGCCTTATTAAATTTGGGTTTTGGCCCACGTTTAGCCGATTGAGCTAGCGGTATTTCAGATTCTGCAGCTTCTGGTTCTGGTTCAACAGCCGAAAATAAAGTATCCGGTGCTATTGCTGGAGATTTGTCGGCGGTAATACGCGCTCTTTTAGGTTTATCATCAACGGAAGAACTGAAATCAGTTGTATCTGGGTTTTGCAAGGCTAAAATTTCGGCAATGAGGGCCTCTTTTTTTACGCCAGCATATTTTATTTTTTTGGACGCTTTGGCAATGTCCTGAAGCTCAGTAAGCTTCATTTCTTTTAATGCAGAAATGTCAAACATGAATATGTTCTTTTAATTAAAATTAGATTGGGAATAATAACGAAATAAGGAGTGTGGTTTTTCTTTTTGAATAGAACCGTACGGCTGTAGTTTGTACGTTTTGTGTTGCAATAATACGAATAAATATTCAGCGAACAATAGTATTTATTTAAAAAGAAACTTTATTTTTGTGGCTCATTCCACCTGCATGATACAACGCATTCAAACCCTTTATATGCTTTTGGCTATCCTACTTATAGGAGTTATGCCATTTTTTATTCCGCTCTGGAATACGGCAGCGGGTCCGTTTTATTTTATGCAAGACAGCAGCTATTCTGCACTAATTGGCCTGAGTGTTTCGTTGCTGCTGCTGAGTATTTTATTTTACAAAAAAAGACAACATCAATTTGTGTTAAACAGATTGAACATGATAATAACGTTAATTTTATTGGGATTGTTTGTTTATCGATCACTAAGTCTATCTGGAGGAACTGCTGCAGTTTCGGAGAAAGGTATTGGGATCTATCTTCCTCTTATTTCTATCGTTTTGTTGGCGCTTGCCAATAAAGCCATTAAGAAGGACGAAGAACTCGTAAAATCTGTAGATCGATTGAGATAAACCTATAAACTTAGTTTATTAGTGCGAAGAAAAACCTGTCCTTGTGACGGGTTTTTTTTGTGCCTATTTGGTGCCCAATTCGATGATTTCTAAGTCTTTAATTTGTGCACCATCAATCACAAAGCGAAGCATGGTGCGCACCTGATGAAAGCCACTTTTGCCTGCCGCTCCCGGATTCATGTGGAGTAAATTGAGTTTTTGATCAAACTGCACTTTTAGAATGTGCGAATGACCACAGATAAACAACTGTGGAGGATTGGCAGCCAATGCAGAACGAATCGCTGGATTGTACTTGCCGGGATATCCGCCAATGTGGGTAATCCAAACCGACACGTCTTCGCAAAAAAATTGGTTGTGTAACGGAAACTCCATTCGGGCCTTGTCATCGTCAATGTTTCCATAAACCGCACGTAACGGCTTGATTGCTTTGATGGTATCGGTAACAGTCAAATTACCAAAATCCCCAGCATGCCACACCTCATCAGCCAAACGCATATACTTGAGCATCCCCTCGTCGAGGTGGCTATGGGTATCTGATAGCAATAGAATTTTCTTCACCGTTTAAGAATTGAGTGCACAAAAATAGGCTTTAATTTAGACTTGAACGCGCTTGAAATTGCCCAAAACTTTACTATTCTACTGTCCTCTGCTTCTAAAATCCTTTGTACATTTACGAGCACAAAAATTAAGCTTTTCGACTTGCGGTATTTTATTCAATTTTCCTACAACGGTACAGCCTATCACGGTTGGCAAATACAGCCCAATGCCCTTTCGGTGCAAGAAGTGCTTAGCCAAGCGCTCCATACTATTTTGGGCTTACCAATAGCCCTTACTGGCGCTGGCCGAACCGATACGGGCGTACATGCCAAGGAAATGTTTGCCCATCTTGACCTTCCGGAAGAAATTGAGACCGAAAAACTCATGTACAAACTCAATGCCTATTTACCCAAAGACATCGCCGTAGCGGGAATAGTTGCCGTAGCGCCCGATGCACATGCTAGATTTGACGCCAGTAAACGCACTTACGAATACCACATTCACACCCAAAAAAATCCGTTTTTGGAGCAGTTAAGTTGGTATGTTCAACAAGCGATTGATGTACCACTCATGAACGAAGCCGCCAAGCAATTGCTCCTGCATACTGATTTTCAGTGCTTTTCTAAAGTGAATACCGACGTGGCCACCTTTGATTGTAAAGTTTACGAAGCGAGTTGGACGCTTGAGAACCAGCAATTGGTTTTTACGATTTCGGCCGATCGATTTTTGCGCAATATGGTGCGTGCAATTGTGGGAACCCTAATTAATGTAGGGCTTCATAAAACTACGTTGGCCGAATTTGAGCAAATTATTGTAGGCAAAAACCGCTCCGACGCCGGATTTTCAGTGCCCGCCCACGGCTTGTTTCTCACCGCCATAGCATACCCTTATCTTCCTAACCTACCCGATATTGCCCCATGAAAGCGACAGCCTTTGATACCCAAGTTTTTCGACGCATAATCACCTACACCAAACCCTACAAAAACCGGTATTATGGCGTTATCGCTTTTGCTATTTTTTTATCTTTTTTTGCTGCTTTACGTCCGTATTTACTGAAACAAACAGTCGATTTATACATCAAAACACAGGATGCGCAAGGCTTGCTGTTTTATGTGAGTTTAATGGGCATCGTGCTTTTGGCCGAAGTGTTTTCGCAATACTATTTTGTGTATTGGGCCAATTGGCTTGGTCAGGATATTGTGAAAGACATTCGCGTAAAATTGTTTCAGCACTTATTGAAATTTCGGATGAAATATTTTGACTCCGCTCCTGTAGGTCAATTGGTTACACGCTCAGTATCGGATATTGAGCAAATAGCCAAAATCTTTAGCCAAGGCCTGTTTATGATTATTAGCGATTTACTCAAAATGGTCGTGATCTTGGCTTTTATGTTTTATATGAACTGGAAACTCACCTGGATTGTTGTAGCCGCCATGCCCGTTTTGGTGTTTTTTACCCGCATATTTCAGCGCAAAATGCAATTGGCCTTTGAAGATGTGCGCAACCAAATTGCCCACATGAATACCTTTGTACAAGAGCGCGTTACCGGAATGAAAATTGTACAGCTGTTTCACCGAGAAGATATTGAGGCCGAAAAATTTGCCGCCATCAACGACAAACACCGCAAAGCCTGGATTAAAACCATTTTGTACAACTCTATCTTTTTCCCGATTGCCGATATCATCTCTTCGCTTTCCTTGGGATTTGTAGTGCTCTATGGTGGAATTAATATTCTAAATGGCGATCAGTTTACCACCTTTGGGGATTTGTTTTCCTACACCATGTTTATTGGGATGTTATTTAATCCGCTGCGGCAAATTGCCGATAAATTTAACGAGATGCAAATGGGTATGATTGCAGCCAACCGCGTATTTGATATTTTGGATACCCAAGAAGAACTGCAAGAATCGGGTGCCATTGAAGCGCCAAAATTTGATGGAAACATTCGTTTTGATGAAGTGCATTTTAGTTATGTGCCCGGCGAAGAAGTCATTAAAGGCATCAGTTTTGAAGTGAAAGCCGGACAAACCGTAGCCATTGTTGGGGCAACCGGTGCCGGAAAATCTACCATCATCAATTTGCTAAATCGATTTTACGAAATTGACAAAGGCGCCATTTTTATTGATGACATCAATGTCAATGCATTTCGTTTGGGCTCCATTCGCCAACAAATTGCCGTGGTGTTGCAAGATGTTTTTCTATTTGCCGATACGATCCTGAACAACATTACCTTGAATAATCCAGCCATTAGTCAAGCACAAGTAGACGAAGCAGCCAAAAATATTGGCCTGCACGAGTTTATCCTAAGTTTGCCAGGCGGATATGACTATAATGTAAAAGAACGCGGTGTGATGTTGTCGTCGGGCCAACGCCAATTGATTGCGTTTTTACGGGCCTATGTGAGCGAGCCAAGTATTTTAATTTTGGACGAAGCCACTTCCTCTATTGACAGTTATTCGGAAGAATTAATTCAGCATGCTACCGCCAAAATTACCCAAGGCAGAACGTCGATTATCATTGCCCACCGATTGGCAACTATCATGAATGCAGATACAATCATTGTGATGGACAAAGGGAAAATTGTAGAAAAAGGGACGCACGCCGATTTGTTAAATAAAGAAACTGGTTATTACAAAAAACTATACGATGCGCAATTTGTTACCGAAACAACTGATTCTGATGGTTTATAAAAATTCCAATTACTACTAATCAAATAAAAACTAGTTTTGATTTTTTAAATTCAACGTATGCGCTTTTCTAAAACTGGTCTTCTTTACTTTTTATTTTTTGTTTTGCAAACTGCATCTGCTCAACTACTAGACAGTGTTGCAGTTGACCGACAAGTGTTTCAAGTTTCTCCTGAACTCACCTACAGTTACAAAGTCCCAAAAATGTGGGATATGTTTCGGTTTATTCCGACTGATTTATATGAATTAGGAAAATTTACCGTGCAAAAAGAAAACCTGAAATGGGACGGATTGGCGCTGGGATCTACCCTAGTTATTTTGCCTTATGACCAAAAATTAATCGATGATTCGTCTAAATTTGGCGCTCAATGGGGCTGGACCAATGAGTCTTTATATTACAAAAGAATATTTGGATTAGAAGTAATTCCCACAAGCATCTCATCAGCTATGTACTACATTGGCAATGGAAACACCACCTTACTCTTGAGTGGATTTTTCTATGCGGTAGGAAAAATAGGTCCCGACGACTATCGGGCGCTGAATACCTCAAACGAATTGGTTGAAGCGTTAATTTCGGTGGGCATCACCACACAAACCATCAAGCGCATTACGGGCAGACAAAGTCCGTTTGCGGCTACACAAGCTGGAGGACATTGGACACCGTTTCCCAGTTTTACAGCCTATTCTAGCGATACCCCCAATTATGATGCTGTACCCTCTGGACACATGGCAACTTGGTTTGCCACTTTCACTATTATTTCCGAAAATTACCCGGAATACAAATGGATCAAACCGGTGGGGTATGGATTGGGTGGTGCGATGGCGCTTAATATGATGAGCGGAAAAGTACATTGGGCGTCAGACTACCCCATTGCTATTTTGATTGGTTGCGTGATGGGAAAAAACATTGCACACCGAAGAATCATCAAAACGAGTACCGCTGATCCGGACCTAAAACCCAAGAAAACAACATTCAATACCCGGTACAATTTCAATCGCATTAACAACACCAATGTGGTGGGCGCGACCATTACGTTTTAAATCCAATGAAAAAAAAACTACTAAGTTTATTGCTGCTTTTCGCCCTATTTTCTAAAAGTACGGCGCAAAATAAAGCAGTTACCTCGGCCGGAGATATTCTGCAATTTGCAATTCCAGCTGCTGCATTAACTGCAACTTTATTTTGTAAAGAAGACCAAGCAAAACCCACTTGGCAATTCATAAAAACCTTTGGAACAGCGGTAATTACTACTCAAATTTTGAAACAGGCCATCAACAAACCACGGCCCGATGGCGGAAGTTATTCGTTCCCTTCTGGACATACCACCAGTGCTTTTGCGGGTGCAGCCTTTATTCAGCGCAAATACGGTTGGTCCTATGGCATTCCCAGCTATGCGTTGGCTTCTTTTGTGGGGTATTCGCGCGTGCAAGCTAAACGCCATGATACTTGGGATGTATTGGCCGGTGCCTCAATTGGGATAGCCTCTGCCTATATTTTTGCCAAACCCTATCGCGAATCAAAAGTGGGATTGTTATTTGACAAAGAAAAAAACACCTATACATTTGGGTTAACCTACTCCTATTAATCACAAAATAGCGCGATAATTTTCAGCCTTATTTTAGAATTTATCCTTATTTTTGGGCTGCCTAAAAACACATAAACTAAATTAAAAAATACAATCAATATGAAATACGATATCATCGTTTTAGGAAGCGGACCTGGTGGATATGTAACCGCCATTCGTGCCTCACAATTGGGTTTTAAAGTAGCCGTTGTAGAAAAAGAAAGCCTGGGTGGCGTTTGCCTCAACTGGGGCTGTATACCAACCAAAGCGCTCTTAAAATCGGCACAAGTGTTTGATTATTTAAAACACGCTTCAGACTATGGCTTAACCGTTTCTTCGTTTGATAAAGACTTCAATGCCGTGGTAGCGCGCAGCCGAAATGTAGCCGATGGCATGAGTAAAGGCGTACAATTTTTGATGAAAAAAAATAAAATTGACGTAATTGAAGGCTACGGCACCTTGAAACCAGGCAAAAAAGTAGACGTAAAAGCTGCCGATGGGAAAACCACCGAATACAGCGCCGATCACATCATAATCGCAACAGGTGCACGTTCACGCGAGTTGCCTAATTTGCCGCAAGATGGTGTAAAAGTAATTGGGTATCGCAAAGCAATGACCCTGCAAACACAACCCAAATCAATGATTATTGTAGGTTCTGGGGCCATTGGAGTAGAGTTTGCCCATTTTTACAATTCGATGGGAACTGACGTAACGATTGTTGAGTTTATGCCCAATATTGTACCAGTTGAAGACGAAGATATTTCTAAACAAATGGAGCGTTCCATGAAAAAAGCTGGCGTAAAAATAATGACCAGCTCAAGTGTAGAGCGCATTGATACCAGTGGATCAGGTGTAAAAGCCTTTGTGAAAACGGCCAAAGGCGAAGAAGTTCTTGAAGCAGATATGCTGTTATCAGCTGTTGGAATTAAAACCAACATCGAAAATATCGGATTGGAAGCTGTTGGCATAGCCACCGACAAAGACAAAATTTTGGTCAATGCCTATAACCAAACCAACGTACCGGGTTATTATGCCATTGGCGATGTAACACCCGGACAAGCCTTGGCTCACGTGGCCTCGGCCGAAGGTATTAACTGTGTGGAGAAAATTGCCGGTTTGCATGTAGATCCAATTGATTACGGAAACATCCCCGGTTGTACCTATGCAACTCCCGAAATTGCTTCGGTGGGATTGACTGAAAAACAAGCCAAAGAAAAAGGATACGAATTAAAAATTGGAAAATTCCCTTTTTCTGCTTCAGGGAAAGCCAAAGCCTCAGGCACCTCAGACGGATTTGTAAAAGTAATTTTTGATGCCAAATACGGCGAATGGTTGGGCTGTCACATGATTGGCGCTGGCGTTACCGATATGATTGCCGAAGCAGTTGTAGCTAGAAAATTAGAAACTACCGGACATGAAATATTAAAATCCATTCACCCACACCCCACCATGAGTGAGGCGGTAATGGAAGCTGTAGCCGATGCCTATGGCGAAGTGATTCACTTATAATACAGCATTTCAATCATAAAAAAACTCCGTTCGAATTGAACGGAGTTTTTTTGTTTAGTTGAGCAACAAACTAAGCTGAAATTGATTCAAGCACAGTAGCGCTTCTCGAATTCGGCAATCTTTGGCCTTAAAAAAACTGGAGTTTGAAAGCACTTCGAATTCACCTTTAGAAAGTTTATCTCTATTGGATAGGACTTCTTTTTTGAACGAATCGACCAATTTCAATTCTGTTTCCGGAAGTTCATTCACCCAATTATCTTCAATTAACAACTGGTTGGATTCAAAATCGGCAGGCAATTGTGCCATTCCGATAGTGTGTTTTAGTAGCAACTCTTTTACACTATTGGTTTTTTCAAACCAAGCCAATCGATCAATTTCGCCTTCGGTTGAAACCGTATCGGCTACTTGTATTTTGGCTAAAGCACTTAGTTGTTGTTCATATCCATAATACAAAGAAGTGTACGATAAGGCTTCTTCTGTGGTTGCTCTTGGGCTTCTAACCAAAGTAATTAGCATGCCGCAACCTACTACAATTACGATAGTAGATACTATGGTATTTACTTTGGTGTCGGGATTGCGAAAACCTGTAAAGAAATAAATGGGTAAAAACAAAAAAACGATAGCCAATAAGGCGCAGACCACAAGCATATTGGCATATGGCCAATGCATCACTTTAAACAAAATCCCCAAACTAATTGACATCCCGGCGGCAATGCCTATTCCGGAGCTCAATTTTACAGTGGGTGCAGCAGTATCTTTTGCTTTTAGTATAAATACAAGTGGTAAAAAAAGTAAACTAAAAAGCAGAATGCTTACCACTAGCATCATCGATGCCCCCGGCCAATGCATAAATTTAAATACCAAGCCCATAACGAGCAATAAAGTGGCAAAACTTCCACTTCGAATCATTGTGTTTTTCATCGCATAATAATTTTTAAAGGTTAGTAATTGAATGGTTTCTTTTTCTATTTCGGCCAATTCATCTTGGTAAAACGTAGTGATGACTTGTGCATAATAGTCCTCGAAATCACCATCCGCCTCGAGGTTGCGCTCAATAATACAACACACATGATCCAACAGATCGTCCTGCAGTTCAATCCGGCCTATCCCTCGTGCACGAAGGTCTAAGCGAATGAAATCAAGTTGTGTATCGGTGAGCGTATACATTTATAGTGTTTGTGGTTTTAGGTCTAATAAAAAACGAAGCGTTTCCATAAATTCGGCTAGCTCATTCAGTTTTTCTTCTATTTTTTTCTGGCCACTGTTGCTCAAACTGTAGTATTTGCGCAGCCGTTTGCCAATGTATTCAGATTCGGTTACCACCAATCCCTCTGCCTCGAGTGCATGCAAGGTGGGATACAAAGCCCCTTCGGTAATTTGGATGCGATTTGCCGTCAACTCTTTTACGCGCTGGGTAATTTCATAGCCATACATGCGTTTGTTTTGCTCCAATTGTTTCAGCACAATGGTTTTCAAGGTGCCTTTTATTAATTCGGTTGAGTACATACTATTGTTTGTTAGAATAACGCAAATATACATAAGAATATTATGCATTAAACACTAATGCATAAAAAAAGACCTCAAATAAGGTCTTTAAATATTTAATGTGTTAACTTTCAATTACTTAAAATGATATTTAATTTTTCAATGAAATAATCAACTTCTTCTTTTGTATTGTACTGACTAAAAGAAAGGCGCAAAGAAGGATGCATTTGTTCTGCTTCGGATAGAATTTCGGCCAATACATGCGACGGTTTTGGGCTACCCGATTGGCAGGCGCTACCTCTAGAAACAGCAATTCCTTGCATATCTAAAGCAAACAACAACATGCTTTGTTTATCGGTTGCACAAGGAATTTGCACATTTAATATCGTGTGAATGCCTATTTCGCTTCCGTTTACTTTGCTATCCGGAAACTGCTTGGCCAATTTGGCTGTAGCATACTCTTTTAGTGCTGTTATTTGCAGGCTGTGTTGGTCTAATTCGTCGTTGGCCAACTCAAACGCTTTTGCCATTCCCACTAATGCGGGCACAGCTTCGGTTCCTGGACGTAGGCCTTTTTCTTGTTCGCCACCAAATAACAGCGGCAAAACAGGAATTCCTTTTTTACAATACACAAAACCAACACCTTTGGGTCCGTGAAATTTGTGCGCGCTAGCTACCGCAAAATCGAGCGGAATAGCCGAAAAATCTATGTTCAATTTCCCTATTGACTGCACCATATCCGAATGAAAATAGGCTTGGTGTTGTTGACAAATTCGGCTGGTTTTGACCAAATCGAGTACCGTGCCAATTTCATTATTTACGTGCATTAACGAAACCACGGTGGGAATTTCTTGTGACAAAAGCCGCACTAAATCGCTGTGATCTACCGAACCATCTGCCGCTATTTTCACGAAATCAAGTTGGATATTGTATATTTTTTTTAAATAGTCAAGTGTATGCAAAACAGCATGATGCTCAATTTTACTTGAAATTATTCTTTTAATTCCTAAATCGCGAATTGCCGTGGTGAGCACCCAATTATTCCCTTCGGTTCCACCCGAGGTAAACACAATTTCAGCTGCCGAAACCTTACAGTATTTGGCTATCGTTTTGCGCGCCAATTCTAACTTACTTTTGGCTTGTCTCCCAAACGCATGGGATGACGAAGGATTGCCGTAATCATCTGCCATTACAAGCAGCATTTCCTGGATTACCCGTGGATCTATCGCCGATGTAGACGCATTATCAAAATACACTTTTTTCATAGGTTGTCAGGTTCAATTTTCGAATTGCTATTGTAAAGAAAATTGATTGCTAGTTGTGAATTATTATTCTATTTTTGCGTGGCTAAAGTACAAATTAACTCCCACTTTTTGTATTCTATCCCTTCAACACCTCAGCCGATTATGAAAAAACTATTGCTTTCTCTTTGTTCAATTGCATTACTCAACAGCTGCGACGATGGTGATTTAACTTTAGAAACCATCAATTTTGACAGCGCCACTGCGCAAGAGTGCAGTTTAAACAATGTAGTTTATAAAATAAATGGCAACCAATTGTTACTCATTGAAATTCCCGCAACTAGTCTGCCATTTGAAAATAAAATTGGCGACAAAACGTTTGCGATTAACGCTTCAAACAAAGTGATTTACCGCAGCTACAACAACACCTTGAGTGCTGCCAGCATTTGCTCCACGATTCCCCCAGCAAGCCCTTCAGTTACCGAAGAATGGAACGCCATTGCAGGAACAATTTCTATACAGACCACAGCTATTTACAGCGCAGCAAACGCGCTTACAGGCGCAATAAAAATTAGCAAATACCGTCACGCAATTACCTTCAACAACATCACGTTTGCCAAACCAAACGGCAACCAAGTCTACGAAACATTTGTATTTGGCGACTACGACACCAACGCCACTGCGCTGCCCATGAATTTCAATCCTGACTCAATTCAATTATGCAGTAGCGGCCAAACGTTGTATAACGCGCAATCGGGAGGAATTGAAGGCTTGTATATTCAGAATCTATCCAGCAATTTATTGGACAGTAACGTGTTAGGTACAGCCAAAACTGCGCTCATTAACACCAACAACGAAAACCTGTTAACCTATCGTTTATTCAGTTTGGCACTTACTTTAGGAGGGAATTCAACTTATTTTTGCGCTTCTCCGCTTCCAGATAGTCCGTTGGTGAAAGAAGAATGGACCGGACAAGCTGGCGTTTCCAATACCAGCGGAATTATCGAGGTAACCACGAGCACCAATGGCAGCGGATTTTCGCACAGCATTCACCTGAAAAGCGTCACTTTTAGCAACCCTTTGGCCGGAAGCACCTTTTATTACGGCGACGACATTTTAATTGGTACCTTGCTCACCAACAACTAGCCCACTCTATTTTTTCTGCTTAAAACCCACCTCTGTGGCTCCTTGGCCGTATTTCTGGTAATTGGCATCCTGAAAATATACTTCTTCATATCGGCCGAGCATAAAATCCAATTCGGCTTTCAGGACACCTTCGCCCACCCCGTGAATAAATACAATTTTTGGAATTCGGTTTTTAATGGCAAATTCCACATGACGTTTGGCGGTTTCCATTTGCAAATTCAAGATTTCATAATTGCTTAAATGCCGCCAACGTTGCACCAATTTTTCGATATGCAAATCAAATTCTGGAGCCGGAATTACCGCCGATGTCTTGAAAGCAACGGAAGTATTC
>Ga0209550_10000978_pt1 | contig 27665 bp, 21 predicted proteins | sample LauGreSuBDMM15SN_2_FD_187567 | JGI IMG/M metagenome (GOLD analysis project Ga0209550, IMG submission 187567) | Freshwater lake microbial communities from Lake Michigan, USA - Su13.BD.MM15.SN (SPAdes) (version 5) | ecosystem: Environmental > Aquatic > Freshwater > Lake | place: Lake Michigan... | reverse complement strand
GGTCGGCACAGCAACCACCTTGCCATCCACACCGGCCTCGTCTTCCATCATCAAAATACCCAAGGCGCGGCAGGGCACTACCACACCGGGGTGCAAGGCGTAAGGGGTGATCACCAACACGTCCACCGGATCTCCGTCGCCAGACAGGGTTTGGGGCACATAGCCGTAATTGGTGGGGTAGTGCATGGCCGTGGTCATGAAACGGTCCACGAACAAGGCGCCGGTTTCCTTGTCCACTTCGTACTTGATCGGATCGGAGTTCATCGGTATTTCGATGATCACGTTGAAAGTTTCGGGCGCTTGTTTGCCGGGGGTGACGTTGTCGAGGGACATCTTGCAGGTCTCGGGGTGAAAAGTTAATGAAAAACGAGGATCACTAGGGATTAACCCCGATTTTACTTTCACAAGGCTTGCGCAAATCGTGATCCAGCCTCTTTAATATGCTGTTGGCCAATCGTTCTCCGGTTTCGGTGATCGAGGAAGCAACGCCATGGAGGGGTCTCCGGTGCGTTGCCCCTCTGTTCAGCGACAACCATCGAGGAGTTCAACGATGACAGGAAATTCAGCGCTCATTCTGGCGCTCGTATGTGGTCTGATAGCCGTGGCTTACGGCATTTGGGCACGAGGGTGGATCCTTTCTCAAGATGCCGGGAATGCCCGGATGCAAGAAATTGCAGCGGCCATTCAGGATGGTGCTGCGGCCTATCTGGCCCGGCAATACAAAACCATCGCCATCGTCGGCGTGGTGCTGGCCATCCTGATGGCCATCTTTTTGGATGGCATCACCGCCATCGGTTTCGTGATCGGCGCGGTGCTTTCGGGCGCTTGCGGCTTTATCGGCATGAATGTGTCGGTCAAAGCCAACGTGCGCACGGCCCAGGCCGCCACCAAAGGCATTGGCCCGGCGCTGGACGTGGCGTTTCGGGGCGGTGCCATCACCGGCATGCTGGTGGTGGGCTTGGGTTTGTTGGGTGTGTCCGGTTTTTACTGGTTTTTAGTGGGCAACGGCAACCTGACGCCCGACAAGAACTTGGCCAATTTGCTCAACCCCTTGATTGGGTTTGCCTTCGGCTCTTCGCTGATCTCGATTTTTGCCCGACTGGGTGGAGGCATTTTTACCAAGGGCGCTGACGTGGGGGCCGACCTGGTGGGCAAAGTGGAAGCGGGCATTCCCGAGGACGATCCACGCAACCCCGCCGTGATCGCCGACAACGTGGGCGACAACGTGGGCGACTGCGCCGGCATGGCTGCCGACCTGTTCGAGACTTATGCCGTGACTTTGATCGCGACCATGGTGCTCGGGGCCTTGTTGATTTCAGCGGCACCCGGTCAGGCTGTGCTGTACCCGCTGGCCCTGGGCGCGGTGTCCATCATCGCCTCCATCATTGGCTGCTTCTTCGTCAAGGCCTCTCCGGGCATGACCAATGTGATGCCCGCGCTCTACAAAGGCCTGGCCATCTCGGGCGTGCTGTCCTTGATCGCCTTTTACTTTGTCACGACCTGGCTGATGCCTGACAACGCCTTGGGGGCTGCGGGCAGCCAGATGAAGCTGTTTGGCGCCTGCGCCGTGGGCCTGGTGCTCACAGCCGCCCTGGTCTGGATCACCGAGTTCTACACCGGCACGCAATACGCCCCGGTGCAGCACATCGCGCAAGCCTCGACTACCGGCCACGGCACCAACATCATTGCCGGTTTGGGCGTGTCCATGCGCTCCACCGCCTGGCCAGTGATGTTCGTCTGTCTTGCCATCTGGACAGCTTATGCCCTGGGTGGCCTGTACGGCATCGCTGTGGCGGCTACATCCATGTTGAGCATGGCGGGCATCGTGGTCGCGCTGGACGCTTATGGTCCCATCACCGACAACGCGGGCGGCATTGCCGAAATGGCCGAAATGCCCAGCAGCGTGCGCGACGTCACCGACCCGCTGGATGCCGTGGGCAACACCACCAAGGCCGTGACCAAGGGTTACGCCATTGGCTCGGCGGGCCTGGCCTCGCTGGTGCTGTTTGCCGACTACACGCACAAACTGGAGGCCTACGGCAAAACCATCAGCTTTGATCTGTCCGATCCTTTGGTCATCATTGGCCTGTTCATTGGCGGGCTGATCCCCTACTTGTTCGGGGCCATGGCCATGGAAGCGGTGGGCAGGGCTGCAGGCAGCGTGGTGGTTGAGGTGCGCCGCCAGTTCAAAGAGATCCCCGGCATCATGGAAGGCACGGCCAAGCCCGAATACGGCAAGGCGGTCGACATGCTGACCACGGCCGCCATCAAGGAAATGGTCATTCCAAGCCTGTTGCCCGTGGTGGTGCCGGTGCTGGTGGGCCTGATCCTGGGGCCCAAGGCGCTGGGCGGTTTGCTGATGGGCACCATCATCACTGGCCTGTTTGTGGCCATTTCGATGTGTACCGGCGGCGGCGCGTGGGACAACGCCAAGAAATACATCGAAGACGGCCATCACGGCGGCAAGGGCTCAGACGCCCACAAGGCAGCCGTGACCGGTGATACGGTGGGTGACCCTTACAAGGACACCGCTGGCCCGGCCATCAACCCGCTGATTAAGATCATCAACATCGTGGCGCTTTTGATCGTGCCTCTGGTGATGAAGTTTCACGGGGGCTAATGGACCCTGAAGTTTGAAAGGCCCGCTTTGGCGGGCCTTTTTTGTGCTCGGCTGAGCCGCAAAGGTCGATGTCCCGTGGGTGATTTTCAAAATCCTGCACGGGTTCACAATAGCCCCATGCAAATGAATTTCATCGCCAACCAATCCGTCCCCGCCCTGGCAGGCCAAACCATCGACGTGCTCGACCCGTCTGACGGGCAGGTGTTCGACCAGATCCCGCGCAGCCAAGCGGCCGACATCGATGCCGCTGTTATGGCGGCGCGAGCCGCTTTCAACGGCCCCTGGGGCAAGCTGAGCGCCATGGAGCGTGGTCGCTTACTCATGAAGCTGTCGCAAAAAGTGATCGAGCATGCCGCCGAGCTGGCCGCGCTGGAGCAGCGCGACTGCGGCAAGCCCACCAAACAGGCCGCCGCCGACTCCGTGGCTTTGGCGCGCTACTTTGAGTTTTATGCTGGGTCCTGTGACAAGTTGCACGGCGAGACCCTGCCCTACCAAAACGGCTACAGCGTGCTGACCTGGCGCGAGCCACACGGCGTGACGGGCCATGTGATCCCCTGGAACTACCCGATGCAGATTTTTGGGCGCAGCGTGGGCGGCGCTTTGGCTGCTGGCAATGCCTGCGTGGTCAAGCCGGCCGAAGACGCTTGCCTGAGCCTGATTCGGGTGGCGCAGCTGGCCGCCGAGGTGGGTTTTCCGCCGGGGGCCATCAACATCGTCACCGGTTACGGCCACGAGGTGGGCGACGCGCTGGCCCGCCACCCGGGCATTGACCACATCAGCTTCACCGGCAGCCCCCGCGTGGGCACACTCATTCAGCAAGTGGCCGCCGAGCGCCACTGCCCGGTGACGCTGGAGCTAGGCGGCAAAAGCCCGCAGATCATTTTTGACGACGCCGACCTGGACGCAGCCATTCCGGTGGTGGTCAACGCCATCGTGCAAAACTCCGGCCAGACCTGCAGCGCTGGCTCACGCGTGCTGATCCAGCAAGGCATTTACGAGCCGCTTTTGAAGCGCCTGAGCGAGGCCTTCAGCCGCCTGCAGGTGGGCTCAGCCTCCATGAACCTGGACCTAGGGCCTTTGATCCGCGCCAGCCAATTAGAGCGAGTGACGGGTTTCTTGGACCAAGCCAAGGCCGACGGCATTGCCACCGTGGCCCAAGGGAAAATCGCAGCGGGTGTGCCTGCGGGCGGTTTTTACCAAGCCCCCACCTTGCTGCGCGACGTGCCGGTAATGCATCGACTAGCCCAAGAAGAAGTGTTTGGTCCGGTGCTGTCGGCCATGTCCTTCACCGACGAAGACCACGCCGTGGAGTTGGCCAACGCCACCGAGTTCGGTTTGGTGGCGGGCATCTGGACACGCGATGGTGGCCGCCAATTCCGCATGGCCAAGCGCGTGCGCAGCGGCCAGGTGTTCATCAACAACTACGGCGCAGGCGGCGGCGTGGAACTGCCCTTTGGCGGGGTCAAGTCCTCGGGCTATGGCCGTGAAAAAGGCTTTGAAGCGCTGCTGGGCTTCACCACCCTCAAAACCGTGGCCATTCAGCACGGTTGAGACGACGCGACTGTCCCCACGTCATCCCGGACTTGATCGAGGATCCATGTATTTGTCATCACGGACTCCGATCCGGGATCCATGGCTTGCAAGGGAGATGGACCCCGGGTCTTCGCCCGGGGTGACAATTTAGAAGTCTTCGCCCGGGGTGACAGTTTAAAAGTCTTCGCCCGGGGTGACAATTTAGAAGTCTTCGCCCAGGGTGACAATTTAAAAGTCTTCGCCCGAGGCGACCAATTTAATGTCTTCGCCCTGTGCCAAAAAGTGCGCCGGGCAGCTCGGGCACAATCAAGCTCTATGTCTGAACGCGTCATTCCGCTGGTTGACCAGCGCCATCCCAGCTTGCCTTTGCCCACGTTGCTGGCGGGCCAAGACTTGAGCGCCTTGCCCTTGGACGGCTTGCGCCGCCCGCTGACCGACCTGCGCATCAGCGTGACGGACCGCTGCAACTTCCGCTGCAGTTACTGCATGCCCAAAGAAGTCTTTGACAAGGACTATGCCTACCTGCCCCAAAGCCATTTACTGAGCTTTGAAGAAATCACCCGCATCGCCAAGGTGTTCGTGGGCAGAGGCGTGCGCAAAATTCGCCTGACGGGCGGTGAGCCCCTGCTGCGCAAGAACATCGAAATCCTCGTTGCGCAACTGGCCGCGCTGCCCACCCCTGACGGTCAGCCGCTCGATTTGACGCTGACCACCAACGGCTCGCTGTTGGCGCGCAAAGCCCAAAGCCTGAAAGGCGCGGGCTTGCAACGTGTCACCGTGAGCTTGGACGGGCTGGACGACGCCATATTTCGCCAGATGAACGATGTGGACTTTCCGGTGGCCGATGTGCTGGCCGGGATAGAAGCGGCCCGGGCTGCTGGCCTGGGGCCGATCAAGGTCAATATGGTGGTCAAGCGCGGCACCAACGAACACGAAATTTTGCCCATGGCGCGGCACTTCCAGGGCACAGGCATTGTGCTGCGCTTCATTGAATACATGGACGTGGGTGCGACCAACGGCTGGTGCATGGATGAGGTATTGCCCAGCGCCGAGGTGATCCGCCGCTTGCATGCCGAACTGCCGCTGGTGCAACTCGATCCATCCACCCCCGGCGAAACTTCCGAGCGCTGGGGTTATGCCAATGCGCTAGGCAAGTACGACCCGGCACTGGGCGAAGTGGGCGTGATCAGCAGCGTGACGCAAGCGTTTTGCGGCGACTGCAACCGCGCCCGCTTGTCCACAGAAGGCCGCTTGTACCTGTGCCTTTTTGCCAGCCAGGGCTTCGACTTGCGCCAGCTGCTGCGCGACCCGGCGCAAAGCGACAACGCACTGGCCCAGACGGTGGATGCCATCTGGCGCGGGCGCACCGACCAATATTCGGTGCTGCGCAGCCTGCGCGGCCCCGACACCGCCAGCGGCCCCGGCCGCCGGGTGGAAATGAGCTACATCGGAGGCTAAGCGCCATGAACCACCATTTACCGGGCATCACCGGCCTCATCCTCGCAGGTGGGCGCGGCTCGCGCATGGGCGGCGTTGACAAGGGCCTGCAAAACTTCCACGGTCTGCCCTTGGCCTTGCAAACCTTGATGCGCTTGCAGCTGCAAAGCCTGCCGCTGCAAGAAGTGATGATCAACGCCAACCGCAACCTCTCGGCCTACGAATCCTTGGGCGTACCGGTCTGGCCCGACAGCATCGACGGCTTTGCCGGGCCTCTTGCGGGCTTTCTCACGGGCCTAGAGCGCTGCGAAACGCCGCTCTTGCTCACCGTGCCTTGCGACTCGCCGCTGTTTCCGCTCGATTTGGTGGAGCGTCTGGTGCAAGCCCTGCACGACCAAGACGCCGACATGGCCATGGCCGCAGCCCCCGAAGCCGATGGCACGGTGCGCCCCCAACCGGTGTTTTGCTTGCTCAAGCTGGATTTGCTTGAAAGTCTGGTCAAGTTCACCCAAAGCGGCGGCAGCAAGATCGACGCGTGGACGGGCCAGCACCGCTGCGCCATCGTGCCGTTTGACCAGAGCGGCGACAGCGCCCACGCTTTTGCCAACGCCAACACGCTGGCTGAACTGCAACAACTCGAATCTCTTTGACACGTGCCGCACGGCAGCGCCGTCACCCATTGCCATTGCTATTGCCATGACTACCCCAGCCCTTTCCCTAGACCAGATCGCCGAGCGCTTGCAAGGCTACGACCCACAGGCCTTGTCGGCCAGCCAGGTCAACGCGTTTTTGGCCCAATTGGTGCAGCCCGTGCGCGAACAAGAGACCGTGCCGCTGATTCAGGCCCACGGCCGCATCCTGGCGCAAGACGTGGTTTCGCCCATCAGCGTTCCACCTCACGACAACTCGGCCATGGACGGCTACGCCCTGCGCGGCGCTGAACTGACGGTTGGACAGGCCAGCAGCTTCAAGGTGGTGGGCACCGCTTTCGCTGGCGCCGCTTGGCAAGGAACGGTGCATGCGGGTGAATGCGTGCGCATCATGACCGGGGCCATCATGCCCGCCGGACTGGACACCGTGGCCCCGCAAGAGCTGGTCAAGACCGCGACTGACACGGTTCACATTCCGCCAGGCTTGCTGCAGCCGGGCGACAACCGCCGTCTGTTGGGCGAAGACCTGATGGCCGGGCAACCCGCTCTGCACGCGGGCACCCGTCTGAACCCAGCCGCCTGCGGACTCCTGGCGAGCATGGGCTTGCCCTCCGTGAATGTTTGGCGCAGACCCAAGGTGGCTTACTTTTCAACCGGCGACGAAATCCTGAGCCTGGGCGAAGCGCCCCGCGAAGGCGCGGTGTACGACAGCAACCGCTACACCGTGGCGGGCCTGGTGCAGGCGCTGGGCTGCGAATTGATCGACATGGGCGTGGTGCGCGACGACCCGGCTGCGCTGGAGCAAGCCTTTGTGGATGCCGCCGCGCAGGCCGACGCCATCATCACCAGCGGCGGTGTGAGCGTGGGCGAGGCCGACCACACCAAGGCCATGATGAAAAAGCTGGGCGATGTGGCGTTTTGGCGCATCGCCATGCGCCCCGGCCGCCCCATGGCGGTGGGCCGCATCACGCAGGGTGAACGCTCGGCCGTGCTGTTTGGCCTGCCGGGTAATCCGGTGGCGGTGATGGTGACGTTTGCCGCTTTTGTGCGCCCTGCCCTGCAGCAGCTCATGGGCTGGCAAGCGCCGCCATTGCCGATGCTCAAAGCCAAAAGCACCGAAGCCCTGCGCAAAAAACCCGGCCGCACCGAATACCAGCGCGGCATTGTCAGCACCAATTCGGCAGGCGAGTTGCAAGTGAGCATCACCGGCAACCAAGGCTCAGGCGTGCTCAGCTCCATGGTGCAAGCCAACGGCCTGATCGTGCTGGGCCATGCCCAAGGCAACGTGGCTGTGGGCGACGCGGTCGATGTGATGATGTTTGACGGGCACCTTTGAGCCACACATTGGCGGTGCATGACCCCCATGTCGGACCTGAAGGCCCCGACCTACGAATACCGAAACACGAATACCGGGCATGCGGGTGCATCCCCCGCAGGTCGGGCCTTCATGGTCCGACAGACATCTCCTCGCGAAGCGACATCCATCAAACCAAAACTGCAGCACTCAGTGCCCAGCTTGTGGCGCCTCATGCGCCACCGCCTTGTTCGGCCCTGGCACCGATTTGCGGGCCAACAGCGAGTACATGGTCGGCACCACAAAGATGGCCAACAAAGTGCCCAAGCTCATGCCGCCCACAATCACCCACCCAATTTGCGTGCGGCTTTCAGCACCTGCGCCGGTGGCCAAGGCCAACGGCACCGCGCCCAGCACCATGGCACCGGTGGTCATCAAGATCGGGCGCAAACGCTGAGCCGACGCCTTGATCAAAGCCTCTTGCATCGCCATGCCTTGTTCGCGCAGTTGGTTGGTGAACTCCACAATCAAAATGCCGTGCTTGGTGATCAGGCCCACCAACGTGATCAGGCCGATTTGCGAATACACATTGAGCGACCCGCCCGTCCATTTGAGCGCCAAGAGAGCCCCAATCATGGACAGCGGCACCGACAGCATGATCACAAAGGGGTCGATGAAACTCTCAAACTGAGCAGACAAGACCAAGAAGATGAACAGCAGCGCCAGCACGAAGACGACCACCAAAGCGCCCTGCGAGTTTTTGAATTCGCGCGATGTGCCGTTGAGCTCGGTGGTGTAGCCCGGCTTGAGCACCTTGGCCGACGCTTCATCCATGAACTTGATCGCTTCGCCCAGCGAGTAATCAGGGGCCAGGTTGGCGGTGATGGACACCGAACGGCGCTGGCCAAAGTGGTTCAGCTCGCGCGGCGACACGCTCTCTCGCACCTTGACCAAGCTGGACAAGGGGACCATGGTGTCGTTACGACCGCGCACCTGGATCACGTCGATGTCGTCTGGCGTGTTTCGGCTGGCAGCCAATGTTTGCACGATCACGTCGTATTGCTCGGCATCGCGCTTGTATCGCGTGACCACCCGGCCCCCCAACATGGTCTCGATGGTGCGGGCCACCACCTCGATGCTCACGCCCAGTTCGGCGGCCTTGACGCGGTCCACCTCGATGCGCAGCTCGGGTTTGTTCAGACGCAAGTCCACATCAGGCGACAAGATGCCCGGGTTCTTGGCCACCTCGTCCATCAACTGACGGGTCAGCTGGTTCAAATTTTGGTAGCTGTCGGAGGTTTGAATCACAAAGTTAAGAGGCCGCTCGCGAAAGCCCTGTCCCAAGGAAGGGGGTGTGATCGGGAACGCGTTGACCCCAGGCAGGCTGTTGAACTTGCCACCCAATTCACGCGCGATCTCCAGGGTGGTGCGCTTGCGCTCGTCCCAGTCCACCGCGCGGTAGACCACCGAGCCTTGGCCGACTGTGGGGTTACCCATGTTGGAAAAAATACGATCGAACTCGGGATAGGCCTGACCGAATTTCTCCAAAGAACGGGCATAGCGGTCGGTGTATTCCAGCGTCGAGCCATCGGGGGCGTTGACGGTGGCCAAAATCACACCCCGGTCTTCCAGCGGCGCGAGTTCTTGCTTCATGGTGGGGTAAATCATGGCAATGCCAACACCCGACCCGATCATGACCAGCACCACCACCCAACGGGCGCGGTTCAGGATCAAGGTCAACAGGCTTTCATAGCCGTTGGACAATCCCGTGAGCACGCGCTCCATAGAGCGGTCGAACCAGCCGGGATTGGGGTTGTGGCGCAGCAGTTTGCTGCTGAGCATGGGTGCCAAGGTCAAGGCCACAAAACCGGACACGATCACCGCGCCTGCCAGCGCCAGCGCAAATTCGCCAAACAACTTGCCCGTGCGCCCAGGCGTGAAAGCCAGGGGCGCAAACACTGCAGCCAGCGTCATGGTCATGGCGATGACCGCAAAACTGATCTCGCGAACACCCTTGATGGCGGCAGAAAACGGGTCCAGCCCTTCTTCGATGTGCCGGTAAATGTTTTCCAGCACCACAATGGCATCGTCCACCACCAGACCAATGGCCAGCACCAACGCCAACAGGGTCAAGGTGTTGATGGTGAAGCCTGCCAAGGCCATCATGGCAAACGCGCCGATCAAACTGACCGGGATGGTGATGATGGGGATGATGGAAGCGCGGATGGTGCGCAAGAACACGAAAATCACCAAGGCCACCAGAACCACTGATTCCACGATGGTCTGAAACACGTTCTTGATGGAGCGGTCGATGAAGACCGAGTTGTCATTGGCCACGTCGATCGCCATGTCACCGGGCAAGTCTGCCTTCAGACGGGGAATCATCTCGCGCACGCCTTTGGACAGTTCCAGCGGGTTGGCCGTGGCCTGCCGAATCACGCCTGCAGAAATAGCAGGCCGCCCATTGAGCCGCACCGCGCTGCGGTCATTGGCGGCGTCTTCCTTGATCTGGGCGACGTCGCGCAACTTGACCGGAAAGCCGTTGACACTGCGGATCACGATCTCGCCAAACTGGCCCGGGCGGGTCAGGTCGGTCTGAGAGGACACACTGAACTCGCGGTTGGTCGATTCAATTCGGCCCGCTGGCAACTCGAGGTTGCTGCGCCGGATGGCGTCTTCCACATCTTGTGGGGTGAGCTTGTAAGACGACAGTCGGGCATGGTCCAGCGAGACCAGCATGGCGTATTTGCGTTCGCCAAAAATGCGCACATCGGCCACACCCGTCACGGTTTGCAGGCGCGGCTTGACCACACGATTGACCAGATCGTTGATTTGCAAGGGGTTCAGTGTGTCGCTTGAAAAAGCCAGCCAAATCACCGGAAAGGCATCGGCTTCCACTTTAGCGATCACCGGCTCTTCGATGGCCTGGGGCAAACGGTTGCGCACGCGCGAGGTGCGGTCACGCACTTCGGCAGCCGCCGTGTCGGCGTCTTTTTCCAGACGGAAGCGCACCGTGATCTGCGACTGCTCAGCGCGGCTGATGGAGGTGATGACATCCACCGCGTCAATGCCGGCAATCGAATCTTCCAGGGGTTTGGTGACCTGCGATTCGACCACTTCGGCCGAGGCCCCGACATAGCGGGTGGTCACGGTGACAGTGGGCTCGTCGATCTTGGGGTATTCGCGCAGAGACAGACTCTTGAAGCTGACGGCACCAATCAACACGATCAACAAGGACATGACCACGGCCAGTACAGGCCGGCGGATGGAGACTTCAGCGAGCTGCATCGGCTTCCCTCAGGCAAGGGTTGGGACCAGACAATTCCACTGGACGGCCCGGGCCCTGGCCGGGTCGGCCAGCGCCCGAAGCGCGGGCACCTTGCGGGCCTGCACCTTTTGCTGCAGCCCCTGCAGGCGAAGCACCTGCAGCGGGAGCGCCAGGCCCTGCAGGGCCGGGCTGCCCAGGGGGCCCTCCAGGCTTGCCACCTGCGGCCTGGGGCAACTCCACCACGCGCACGGCCGTGCCGTCTTTTTGCAAGCGCTGATGACCCGCCGTCACCACGGTGTCGCCTGCAGCCAGGCCCTCCACAATCTCCACCTTGCCCGGCTGGCGCAAGCCGACCTTGACCGCCACACGCTCGGACACGCGCACATCGGGCTTGTCACCCTGCACCACCTTGACGACAAAGGTGCGCCCGCCTTGCGGGATGATGGCTTCTTCAGGAATGACCAAGGCGTTGTCGCGCGAGCCAAAGACCGCATTCACGCGGGCAAACATGCCCGGACGCAATTGCTGCTGGCGGTTGTCGATGCAGCCACGCACGCCGACAGAGCGGCCATTGGCTTCGATCAAAGGGTCCACCGCTTGCACGATGGCCGAGAAAGGCCGCCCCGGCAAGGCGTCCACCGTCAGCTGCGCTTTTTGACCCGCTCGCACCTTGGCTTGAAAGCGCTCGGGCAAACGGAAGTCGAGCAGCACCGCATCGATGTCTTCCACGTTGACCATGTCCGCGCCATCTTTGAGGTAGTCGCCCACGTTGATTTGCTTGAGGCCGGTGATGCCGTCAAACGGGGCCAGCACCTGCAGGCGCTGCAGCGTGGCCTGTGCCAGAGACAATTTGGCGCGCGAGACCTCCAGGGCTGCTGCGCTCTCGTCCAGCGAGCGCTGGCTGATGAAGTTTTGTGCCACCAGTTCCTGGTTGCGCTTGTGATTGGCCTCGGCAATGGACAGTTCTGCACGCGCCTGAGCGACTTGGGCCTGCTGCAGTTGGTCTTCCAATTGCACCATCAACTGGCCCTTGCGCACGCGCTGACCGTCGTTGAAGAAAATTTGTTTGACGCGCCCAGCGACTTCCGGGCGCAGCATCACGCCCTGGCGCGAGCGCAAACTGCCCACGGCCTGGGTCTCGTCCACCAAGGTCATGCTCTCGACCTTGGCGACCTCCACGACAGGCGCCCGGCCTGCTCCGCCTGCCGGCCCAGCTCCTGGCGCACCAGCGGGTGCGCCACCGGGGGCAGCAGAAGGACCGCCTGGCGCAGCAGCCGCCGCGGTGGACGCCGCACCACCCGCCGGGGCCTTGTTTTGCCACCACCATGCGGCCCCAGAGGCCACGGAAATGCCCAACAGGGCCAGCACTGCATATTTATTCTTGTAAGCCATTCAAGTTTCTCTCAGATTTGGTACGCCAAGACTTCAGCAATGTAACAGCGTACAAGCTATTTCCCCATTCATGGAAGGGCCTTGAGACAGGCTAGGCCTTTGGCATCCGTACGGCATGCCCGCTGGTCTGTGCTGGTCTGTGCAGGCTTGGGCTAGCCATTCAGCGGCCCAAGGCTTTGTCCACGCCGAGGTTGGCCAGTGCATCAGCCCGCTCGTTGCCCGGATCGCCGTTGTGGCCTTTGACCCAGCGCCAGTCAATTTGGTGTCCCGAAGAGGACACCACGGCGTCGAGCTTTTGCCAGAGATCAGCATTTTTGACAGGCTGCTTGGCGGCGGTTCGCCAGCCCCGGGCTTTCCAGCCGTGGATCCACTCGGTGATGCCTTTGCGCACATATTCGCTGTCCAAGTACAGCGTGACCTGGCAGGGGCGCTTGAGGGCCAACAGGCCCTCGATGACGGCCGTCATCTCCATGCGGTTGTTGGTGGTGTTCAACTCACCGCCAAACAACTCCTTCACATGCTGGCCGGACTGCAGGCGAACACCCCAGCCGCCGGGACCGGGGTTGCCTTTGCAGGCACCGTCGGTATGAATTTCAACGTGGGTCAAAAGTGTCTTTCTTGGCAGGGGGGTGGGTCATGAAGGTATCGGAGCGGGCCACGGGTGCGGTCGCTGAAGCGGGCGATCGTACCGCGCGCCATGGGCGCGCCGGCAGCAGGCGCCCCCCGGGCACACGTTTGGTGGCCATCAACAGGTAAACACCCCCCAAAATCGGCCACCAACGCTCACCCGCGTTCTCCATCCACCCCAGGCGCTGCATCCAGCGCTCACTGCCCAGGGCTGGGCTCCAGCCCCCGAAACGGCTCACCTGCACCTCAAACCCCAGCAGCCGCAGCCAATCACGCAGGCGTCGATACGCGATCAGGCTCTGCACCGGCCCGCCACCAACGAGGCGCATGCTGCCGCGCTGTTTGGGCCAACCCCACAAACTCATGGGGTTCAAGCCCGTGATCAGCACCTGCCCCTCGGGAATCAGCACCCGCTCGACCTCGCGCAAACAGGCATGCGGATCGGCCGAGCGCTCCAGCGTGTGCGGCAAGACCACCAGGTCCAGACTGTCGGCTTGCCAAGGCCAAGCGCGGCTGTCCAGCCACACGTCGGGGTCATCCTCCAGCGGTATGGCAGTGGTCAGGGACTGAGGCGGCTGCAAGTTTTGCAGCTCTGGCGCGCACAAGACCTTGTTCGATTGAGGCCATTCGAACTCGGCGCCCGCTTGCCAGCGATGGGGCATTCGGTTGTGGCGCAAAGCCTTCAGCTCTGGCCAACCCAGTTGTACCGCGTGATATCCAAAGACATCGGCCAGCAGCGCATCGGCCTGAGCCTGCTCCCAGGCGAGCAAGCGCGAGGCCACCGGCTGACCCAAATGGGCCAGCCAAGCGGGCGTAGGGTGCTGGCTTTCTATAATCGAACGATCCATGAAACTCATTGCCCTGCCCGCTTTCGCAGACAACTATATTTGGTTGTTGCACACCGACCGTCACGCCCTCGTGGTGGACCCCGGCGACAGTGCGCCCGTGCTGGCCTGGATGCAAGCGCACCCAAGTTTGCAGCTGGACACGATTCTAGTCACGCACCACCATGCCGATCACACCGGCGGCCTTGCCGAACTGGTGGCCCGAACCGGAGCCCGCGTGCTGGGCCCCGCCCTCGAGCAAATGCCCGTGCCCACCCAGGGCCTGCAACAAGGCGACGGCTTTGACTGGCACGGCCTGCCATTTCAAGTCCATGAGGTGCCAGGCCATACCCTGGGTCACATCGCCTTTTGGGGGCAGCCCACGGGCCAGGACCCGCTGCTTTTTTGTGGCGATACACTGTTTTCTGGCGGCTGCGGCCGGTTGTTTGAAGGCACGCCGGCCCAAATGCTGGACTCGCTTGACCGCTTGGCCGCTTTGCCAGGGGCCTCGCGGGTCTGCTGCGCCCACGAGTACACCTTGTCCAACCTGAAGTTTGCACTGGCCGTCGATCCCAGCAACTTGGCGCTGCAAGACCACTGGGCGCTTTGCACACGTCTGCGCAGCCAAACGCTGCCCACTTTGCCAGTGGCGCTTCAAACCGAGCGCGCCATCAACCCTTTTTTGCGAAGCCGCCAGGCCTCTGTCGCTTCCGCCGTGCGCCAGCATGACCGCCTGGCCGTGGATGATGTGACCACCTTTGCAGCGCTTCGCCAATGGAAAAACGACTTCCGATGAACCCGACTGCCCTTGCCCCAGCCCGCCTCATTCGCCTCAGCTGGGTCTTGCTGCTGTCGGCTTTCTTATTTGGATGCGCCACCTCGGTGCCTAGCCCGCAGCCTCCCATGGAGCGCTTGCCTGCGGCCGAGGCAGCGCCCACAACGCCCACACCCGCCGCCTTGGCGGTGCCGCCGTTGCCACCCGTGCCGCCGGTGCCTGCCACCGTGACAGGCCCTGTGGTGCCCTTGGCGCCTGCGGTGACCGAAATGAACGAAGAGCGGCCGGTGGCCCTCAAGCCCCATGCCATTCTCGGCCTGCAAGAGCAAATCGACATCTGGGAGCGCATCCGCCGGGGCTTTGCCATGCCCGACTTGAACAACCCCTTGGTACGCAACCGCGAGCAGTGGTATGCCAGTCGGCCCGACTACATGCTGCGCATGACCGAGCGCTCGCGGCCTTACCTGTTTCACATCGTTGAGGAACTGGAGCGGCGCAAGATGCCCACCGAGCTGGCCTTGCTGCCCTTCATTGAGTCGGCCTTCAACCCACAAGCCGTGTCCAGCGCCAAAGCTGCGGGCATGTGGCAATTCATGCCGGCCACAGGCAAATATTTCGACCTGAAACAAAACCTGTTCAGGGACGAGCGCCGCGATGTGCTGGAGTCCACCCGTGCGGCACTCGATTACCTGCAAAAACTCTACACCATGTTCGGCGACTGGCACCTGGCCCTGGCCGCCTACAACTGGGGCGAAGGCAGCGTGGGCAGGGCGCTGGCGCGCAACAAGGCGCAAGGCTTGCCACTGACCTACAGCGACCTGCGCATGCCCGACGAAACGCGCTACTACGTGCCCAAACTGCAAGCGGTCAAAAACATCGTGGCCCAGCCCGAAGCCTTCAAGACCGAGTTGCCGCTGATCCAGAACCACCCTTACTTCAAGAGCGTGGCCATCGAACGTGACATCGACGTGGCCATAGCCGCCAAACTGGCCAACGTGAGCCTGGAAGACTTCAAGGCGCTGAACCCGGCCATGAACCGCCCCGTGATTTTGGCGGCAGGCACGCCGCAGATCCTGCTGCCCTGGGACAACGCCACAGTGTTTCAAACCAACCTGCAAGCGCATTCACAACGCCGCCTGTCCAGCTGGACCGCATGGCAAGCACCTCGCACCATGCCGGCCGAAGAAGTGGCCAAGCAAGTGGGCATGTCGGCAGAGCAGCTGCGCAGTGTCAACGGTATTCCGGCTCGCATGCTGGTCAAGGCCGGGTCCACTTTGCTGGTGCCGCGCCAAGGCAAGCTGGACAACGATGTGACCGAGCACCTGGCCGACAACGGCCAGCTGCTGCTGGCCCCCGAATTGGTATTACGCAAGATCACGGTCAAGGTCCACCAAGGCGACACGCTCATGCGTCTGGCGTCACGGCACGGCGTGAGCGCCACCAGCTTGGCAGACTGGAACCGGCTCAAACCGAACGCCGCACTGACCAACGGACAAATTTTGAGCATTTATGTGCCGGCCATGGCCCCTCGAAAGTCAGCGCCTCAGCGCAGCAAAGCACTCGCCAAAACCCCTTCGCGTCCTGAAAAGCGTTCTGACAGGCGTTCTGACAAGCCTGCAGCCAAAGCTGCACCCAAACGCTGAAAAAACCATCTTTTGCCCAACACCTTGGGGCAGTTGGGCGTTCCGCCCATGACGCCGCAGATCATGCCAACCGACGGCTTTTGGACTTTTGCGCAAAAACGTTGGTGAATGTGCGCTCAGGCACCAGCTGTCTGGGCCCGTCAGTACCGAGCAACTTGGCATGCACACGCCAGGCATGCGTCACATCGTCGCTGCGCACAAGCCCGTCCACGGCATAAGACTCACGCAGTTTCTCAAACGCACCCAGGTAGATCGCCCGGTCGCCCATCCAATGACCCGCAGGAACGGTTCGCAAGATGTCCGTCAAGCCGGCGGTCTGCAGCCACTTCAGGGCCTGCACCACACCATCGCATAGAGCCTGCGCCCGATCGGGATGCAGTTGCAAAAAAGCAGCATGCGCAAACAGGCTGGCCCCCGGCACCGGGCCCCCCATCAAGTGGCGAGTGCCTTGCAGGGTTCGGGCATCGCACAGCATTCGGACCTCGTTTTTTTGCTCCAGCCAGTACATGACCGGGTCCGGGTTGCACAGGGCATCGATGCTGCCGTTGCGCAGCACCTCCATCACCCCCTGCGACGAGCCCACCGGAACAAACACCACATCCTCGGCCGTCAAGCCTTGACGCAACAGCCATTGGCAAGCCGTCCAGTAAGTGGTTGAGTCCAAAGCCGAAATGCCCAAACGCGCGCCCCGGATGTCTGCCCCTGAGCGCCAAGCCATGCCGCCACGCGTGCTGCCACCCAGGCTGACTTGTGGCGTGCGGCTCATTTGCACAAAACTTTGGTAATTGAGCCCCTTGAGGTGCAGGGCAAACAGGTGCTCATAAGCCCCGGCCACCACATCGGCCTGCCCCGACAGGGCCAGGCTCAACGCCTTGGCGCCCGACTCCTGTGGCAGCCACTCCAGTTGCACACCTGCCTGCCGAAAAAAACCCAGCCGATCGGCCAGGGTCAGAGGCAAGTGGTACAAGCTGTGGCTGGCGGCCAGGGCCAAGCGCACGCGTGGCAAAGCACGACCGGCCTCAGAGGACGGGGCAGCGGGTGCTTGCGCTGAGGCCAGCGAGCCAACAGCAGCCAGCAGCAGCGAACGGCGAAGGGCGTGGGCTGAATTCACCCGCATCACTCCTGGAGAAAAATGGACACCAGCCCAGCTTAATCAGGCGCAGCGCTTCGCGCATCGGGATTGATCCCGATCGGGTTTTTACGTAATGGATTGCAGGGCATTGACAAGCCGAAAACCCAAAAAATTGCAGCCCAGGGTCTGTTCAGCGCCGGTCGACCAAGGCGTGGGCGATGGTGCCCAAGTCCACGTATTCCAGCTCGCTGCCTGCGGGCACACCCCGGGCCAGTCGCGTGACCTTCAGCCCTTGATGGCGAATCATTTCAGAAATCACATGGGCGGTGGCCTCGCCCTCGGCGGTGAAATTCGTCGCCAAGATCACCTCGGTCAGCAAGCCATCGCCCACGCGTGCTTTAAGCTTGGCCAGGCCAATGTCGTGCGGGCCGATGCCGTCGAGCGGGCTGAGCTTGCCCATCAGCACAAAGTACAAGCCCCGGTAAGTGCCTGTGCGCTCGATGGCCGACTGGTCGGCCGGAGTTTCGATCACGCACAGCAGGGTGCGGTCCCGCGTGTCGTCCAGGCAGGTGTCGCACAACTCGGCCTCGGTGAAAGTGTGGCAACACGCACAGTGGCGAATTTTTTGCACCGCATTGTCCAGTGCCGCCGCCAATTGCCGGGCCGTGGCCCGGTCGTTTTGCAGCAGCTGAAAAGCAATGCGCTGGGCCGACTTGATGCCCACCCCCGGCAAGCCCTTGAGGGCCTGCACCAGTGTGGCAAGGGCGTGGGTGTCAGCCATGTTCAGAAGCTCAGAAAGGCAGCTTCATGCCCGGCGGCAAACCGGCGGTGAGCTTGCCCATTTTTTGCTGCGAGACTTCTTCGGCCATGCGCACGGCGTCGTTGAAAGCGGCCGCCACCAAGTCTTCCAACATGTCCTTGTCGTCGGCCAGCAAGCTGGGGTCGATGGTCACGCGGCGCACGCTGTGTTTGCAGGTCATCAACACCTTGACCATGCCAGAGCCGGCTTGGCCTTCGACCTCAACGAATGCCAATTCGTCTTGGGCTTTTTTCAGGTTGTCTTGCATGGCCTGGGCTTGTTTCATCAAGCCAGCGAGTTGTCCTTTGTTGAACATGGGGTTTCCTTCAGTCAGAGTGGGTATGGGGGAGGTGAAAAATCAGATGATCTGGATGCTGCCGGGCACGATTTTGGCCCCGAAGTCACGCACCATGGCCTGAACCAGCGGGTCGTTTTGGATGAGCTCTTGTGCGGCCACCATCTTTTCGGCGGCTTTGACGGCCAGACGCTTGGCGGGGCTGTCGGTCACGGGGCCCACTTCGATGCCCAGTTTGGCATCGCCATGGCCGGCGGCCAGCAAAGCCGCTTGCAAACGCTCTCGGCTGGCCGGGTGGTTGAGTGTCTCGCGCTCCACACGCAGTTGCCAGTGGTCAGCGTCGCGGGCCAACAGCTGCGACTGCAGAGCCAACTCGCGCACCAAGGCCGTGATGGCCTCTTGCGCCAGCAGGCCTTGCACCACCTCCAGCCAGACATCGCCTTCGGGTGTGGCCTGCACAGCAGCTGGGCCGGCCAGCGTGGGCACATCGGCGCGCCCAGACGGGGCCTCGCGCACCGGCAAAACGCGCAAAGCGGGATTGGCTTGACGAAGCTCAGGCACAGCAGCGTGTTCCTGATGCTTGGGGAGGGCCTGGACATCGGCGTAGTCGGTGGTGTCGGGCCAGTCCTCCCAAGGGGGCGGCTCGGACAGGGTCGGCTCGGCTAGCGCATGGCCGATGACAGGCTCGGCGGGCGGCGCTGACGGCACAGGCCTGGCCATGGGCGCAGCGATGGGTGAAGCCATGGGAGCAGCAATCGGTGCAGCGACGGGTGCAAGCATGGGTGGCGTGACCTCGCTGGGCGGGGCTGGCTTGGGCTGCGGGTCAGCAGCGACTGGCGCGGCAGCTCGGGTGGGCTCAGGGGTGGCCCGAGGGCTGGTCAGCGGGCTTTTTTTTTCCGCCGATCCCGCCTGGGGCTTAAAAGCCAGCAGGCGCAGCAGCACCATGGTCAGCGCCGAGTATTCATCCGGCGCCAAGCCCAGCTCGTTTCGCCCGTGCAGGCACAGGCTGTAGAGCAATTGGGTTTCTTCGGCGGGCATGGCAGCGGCCAGCTCGGCCAGGCCCTGCGTGTCGGGGTCTTCACCGTCTTGCGCCATGCTGGGCACCATTTGCATCACGGCCATGCGCTGCAGCAGCATGGCCATGTCTTCCAGGGTGGCGGCGGCCGACACGCCTTGCAGGCGCAAGGCGTTGACCTGGTTCACCACCGCCGCACCGTCGCCGTCGGTCAGGGCGCGGATCATGTGCAACACATGGCTGCGGTCCACACTGCCCAGCATCTGGCGCACGCCCGCTTCTTGCACCAAACCATTGCCAAAAGCGATCGCTTGATCGGTCAGGCTCAGCGCGTCGCGCATGGAGCCACGTGCGGCGCGGGCCAGCAGACGCAAGGCCAAAGGCTCGGCGCTCAACTGCTCAGCGGCCAGCACCAGCGTCAAGTGCTCAAAAATAGTCTCGGGGGCCATGGGCCGCAGGTTGAACTGCAAGCAACGCGAAAGCACCGTCACGGGCACTTTTTGCGGGTCGGTCGTGGCCAACACAAATTTCAAATATTCGGGGGGCTCTTCCAGGGTCTTCAACATCGCGTTGAACGCGGTGTTGGTCAGCATGTGCACCTCGTCGATCATGAAGACCTTGAAACGCCCCTGCACCGGTTTGTAGACCGCCTGCTCCAGCAGGCTTTGCACCTCGTCCACCCCCCGGTTAGAGGCCGCGTCCAGCTCGGTGTAGTCCACAAAGCGCCCGGCGTCGATGTCGCGGCAGGCTTGGCACACGCCACAGGGCTCTGCGGTGATGCCGCCCTGCCCGTCGGCGCCTTGGCAGTTGAGTGACTTGGCCAAAATGCGCGACACCGTGGTCTTGCCCACGCCCCGGGTGCCGGTGAACAAATAAGCGTGGTGCAAGCGTTGTTGCACCAAAGCATTGGTCAAGGCCTGCACCACGTGCCCTTGCCCCACCATTTCGGTGAAATTGCGAGGGCGGTATTTGCGCGCGAGGACAAGGTAAGACATGGACTGGGATTCTATCGGGCCGGGGCGCTGGTTCTGGCAAGGTGGTTCCGACAAAATTCCGCCCCAAAGGGCAAAGCCACGGCCAGCTCGCCTACAATCGTTCTCGACGGGCCTTCCCGCATGGTGAAGCGGCCAACCGGGTCAGGTGGGGAACCAAGCAGCCCTAACTGTGAATCCAGTGCCGGGGTCAAGGCTCGTCACCCCCCATCTCAAAAAGTGAGTCGAATCAAGGGCTTAACCCAAAACGGGACACCTTGAAACTCATTTTGTGTCACCTAGCTGTGTCACCTAACCTCACAAAGGTCCGGTCTCATGGCTCATCTTGTCGGTTTGTTTGAACGTGGTGGTTCCTACTACCTCCGTGTTGTCCTGCCTCAGCATCACCACCTCAGAAGCCATTACCGCAGTGGAAAGGTTGTCCTGTCGCTGGGCAAGTGCAGTTACAGGGACGCAATCAGAATCGGTACACATAAAAGAGCCGAGGTCCTTTGGGGAGGCAAATGCCCGAGTCTTGCACCAACCGGTCAAGTTGAGCCACAACCTAGCCAGCACCAAATCCCTGCGTTCACTGGAGTGAAACCCCCCTTGCCATTGCGTAAGGTCTATGAACTTTGGATCAAGTCAAGCCCAAAGTCTGCCGATGCGATCGCTGCCTGCGCCCGCGCCTTGAAGCTCTTTGAAGAACACTCTGGCAACCCACCCTTGAGCCAACTCACTAGGGCACATGGGGATCAATTCCGGGCCAAGCTGCGGGAGTTGCCGACAACATCTAAGACCGCCAGAGACCGCTTCAACTGGATTAAGAGCCTTCTGAAGTACGCCTCAGAGGACCTAGAGTTGATACCGAAGAGTCCGTGGGTAGGTCTGGAAATCAAAAGTCGTACCACCGCACATCGACAGCCTTGGTCCACCGAACACCTGAGCGTTCTGTTGGGCCATGAGATTTGGCAGAAGGGCTCTTTACCTAAAGACTCCAAGGCTGGTGGACTCGCTGCCTACTGGGTGCCGTTGCTGGGCATTTACACGGGGGCAAGGTGCTCCGAACTCTGTCAGTTGATGGTGCATGACATTGAAACCAAGGCTACGATCCCAACCATCAGAATCACCGATGAGGGGGAAGGCCAAAACGTCAAATCCGAGGCTGGGCACAGAACCATTCCCATCCATAGTGAACTCATCAGATTGGGCTTTTTGGATTACGTGAAATCCGTTGAAGGCACCAAGCTCTGGCCGAACCTGCCCCAGCGGGAAGGAAAACCAGGGGGCTATTTCAGCCAGTGGTTTGGCACGCTTCGAAAGTCTCTGGGCATCCCTGAATCAATCGTCTTCCACAGTTTCAGGCATACCGCAAGATCAACTCTTAGCTCCGCTGGCGTGCCGGAAACGGTCATTGACCGGTTGATGGGTCATGAGTCACAGGGCAGTGTTGGCGCGAGGGTCTACACACACATAGACGCAGGCACTTTGAAAGTGGCGATACAGAGCATAAGGGGAACAAGCCTCAACACACTGCCCATCCTTCCACATGGCGGAGAAGTTACCCAACGTGATCGAATTGGCTGCGGTCAGCGGACACAAAAGTCTGATGGTGCTGGAGCGGTATTACCGTCCTGATGCATCGGAGTTGGCAAGAAAACTGGGGTGAATGACTGTTTAAACACTAGTGTTGACACAGCAATACAGCAATCTACAATAGCTTTGCCGGCGTAATCTGGTACGAGTGCTTACGTGATTCACTCACGTTGACTGATGGAAAGACATCAACTCCCTACATGGAGCGTCTCCTCAGACGGAATTGATCCCCGCCAACTTTTTAGCTGGTGGTACTTGATCCTTTCTTTGGAGACATCATGTCTGAAAAATCCTTTGCCGCAAATAGCCTTTTCTTCGCTGTCGAAAAAGTCAAACCCCCTCGCAAAGTTCTAGATGCGCTGCGACATAACAAGCGAAAAATTCAAGCGGAATATGGGGTCTTTGGTCACATTGACCCGCAGAAAATTGCGCTGAATTACTGTCTTGAAGGCCGCACTGATCCAGTCGATGGATACAGGGACACATTAGATTTAATTGATCAATTCAACCTTAACAGACCTGCAAGGATTCGGCACGACGCTGTTATCGCTGCTGAGTTGGTCTTTAGCATCCCCGTTGGACGAAAAGACATCGATCACGCTGCTTTCTTTGAAGATTGCCTTAGCTGGAGCAAAAAAGAGTTTAAAGATCACCCTTTGATTTCGGCAGACGTCCATTTGGATGAAGCGACTCCGCACATGCATGTTCTGATTGGTTGCGTCCTGCCTGATCGACTACTTGGCTCAATGGCTTTTGGCTATGGGCAATTTTTCATAATGCGAAATTTTCGGTTTTTTGACGAGGTTGCAAAAAAACATGGGTTTGATGCGCCAAATAAGACTCTAAGCAAAAAAGATCGCGCAAAGCTGTCACACGATGTTTTCAATAAACTGCAAGAGAGCAGTGATCCGTTACTCCAAAGTATGTGCATGAACTCTGTTCGCAAAGCAATTGAAAATGATCCGGTGCTTTTTGCTGCTGACCTCGGGATTGATATTGTTAAAACTCCCAAGCCTATAAAACGGATGCGAACTACGGCGGAGATTTTCACCAGTCGCGGCAAAGGCCCTAAATACGAGCCTCCTGAACACTATCCTGTGTAGCGTTCACAATTGCAATCATCTTGCTTGAAGAACAAAGGCTGGATCAGCGCGTAACGGAATTCCAGCCGTTTTCACCGATGTGGCTACCAACCCCTAGGGTCGCGTAATTAAGGCCCCCATGCTTCCAGATGAATGCTGCAAATGGCATCTACACCCATGACCTCGGGTCATAAGGTGCTGCGGATGGAAATGATGAGTGATCGTTTGACTGGAAACACTGTATGCACCCTGAGCAATGGCTTATAACTGGAGGTGGCCGAATCCTCTGCCAACGCTGTCAAGCCACCAGTAAGCGCACTCGTCTTCAGTGCGGGTCACCTGCGATGTCAGGTAAGCAGGTATGCCGGATACATGGAGGCCGCAGCACTGGCCCTAAGACCGTTGCTGGCAGGGCACGTTGTGCCGCTGCTAAGACCGTGCATGGTCATTCCACCCGTCAAGCTCGAAGAGAGCTTAGCGAGGAACTTGTGCAACTTGCAATACTGGAGCAAACAGGCAGACTGGTCGGGCTGATCACAGGCCCCCGCTCACGGGGGCGCAGACCGGGATACCGTAAGGAGTGACGTAGCTTCTTGGCTATGTTTTGCATGGTTTGGTGCTGTCTCACAGCTTATTTGATGGCTATGCACTTGTTCATGCAGCGATCCCTGTGGGGGTCGCGAGACCGGTAGATATCAGGTAAAATCAGCTTGTCATCAAGAGCTGGTCTGACCACCACGCCAACCTGCCTGACCGGGCAAGGTGGTATCCGAAGATGAGGCCCTTCGGGGCAACCAATCGGTAAAGCGTCAGCCCGCCTCTTGGTGGGCTTTTTTATGTCGCTGATTTATGACCACTTGCAGGGCGACTCACAAATGCTGCTAAAGCGTCGCCCGCGCTCTTAGCCCCTGCGCGTTCTGGCGATGCCAGACATCAGGGGCGCAGGAAGAGTGAAATGAAATGCAAGCATGGTGACTTGGCCATCATCGTTGATGATTTCGATGGCTGCAAAGGCAATATTGGTCTTCTCGTCCGGGTGATAGGACCGGCAGAGGTCATCATGGAAATGGCCTGCTGGCAGGTCATTCCCCTGAGCGGTCAAGGGATGTGGCTGATTGACGAGGGCAAAGCCCGAAAGAGCCTGATCACGCCAAGAATTCAAGCGATCCACCCAGACAAATGGTTAAGGCCAATCAAAGGTAACTGCACTGCCCCGTCGAACCTTGAGCGGGAGTTGGCATGACTTACTGCAAACCCGGCGATCTGGCGGTCGTGGTCAAAGCCCACAACGCGTGCAATATTGGCTCCATTGTTCATGTCATTGGGCTTTACACAGGCCAGTCGGATTTGTGTGCACCTGAGGGTGACGTGATCTGGGAGGCGCAGGCCAGCCACCCGATGACCTATGACTACAGCGGTGTTCTTAAGAGGCGGCGGATAGGACCTGTCCCTGACAGCCAGTTGAGGCCCATACGAGGTGCGCCTCAAGCCAAGACGGTCAAAGAGCCCAATGACTTGGTCACAACCTAAAGGAGCAAACATGCGCAGACTCAATTGCCGCCCCGGCGAACTTGCCATCGTGATCAATTCCTTTGACGGTACCAATATCGGCTCCATTGTCAAAGTCCTTGGCAGAGACGCCAAAGCATGTTGCAAACAGTTCTTTTGGAGAATCCATGCCCCTCACATGCTGACCTACGCAAAAGGGGACAAGCAATACCGCAGAAGAAAAGGCAGCCTCGCGGATGCGGACTTGCAGCCGATTCGTGGCTACCCCTTGGGGATGGACATTGCAATTGGTGTCGTAGAGCAGATGGCTATTCGGGAAGGACGACTTCAGGTGTTTGAGGTCGACATGGCTGGAAACATCACCTTTAACGAGTCAGAGCCAAGGACCAACGCAGAGGCTTTCAGGATCGGTGGCTACCGAGCGGTTGGGCAACTCATTGCCACAGTCCAAGCATGCCCGCCTCTGGAGTTTGCCGTTGACCAAGCGGTGTTGGACCACAGGACCCTGTTGGGCGATGACCGTTCATCCTTGGATCAAGAGGATGCCGACTGGTGCGAATGGATCGCTGCTGACCCCAAAGCCCTGACTTGGTTGATCTCGTTCATCAATGCTTGGCTTGAAATGAGCGTTGACTTTTGCGACAGTGAGTTCTTCCAGTGCACTTCGTGCGATGGTTATGCCCTGCGGTATTTCCAAAGATTTGACGTTGAAACGCTGGACCAATTGGGGGTTTACCTCATAGAAAGGGAACACCCGGCCAGCAGTTTCAGTGCGGCGATGCTTCGAGAAGACATGGATTACGCTAACCAAGTCGCGAGAGAAAAAGGATTGGGGTTTCGCTTCCAGCGTATTTGGTGATGAAGATACACTGGCGTGCATGAAGCCTTGTGCCTTTTGTACGCTGCCACCTGAGCGCATCATTGATTCCAGCCCTTTGGGGCTGGTGATACGTGATGGGTTCCCGATTTCGCCGGGACACACGTTAATCATCCCAAAGCGTCACGTTGGCTCATTCTTTGAGCTTGCGCCAGAAGAACGTATTGAACTGCTTGCGCTGCTTGACCGGGCCAAACTTGTTCTGGACAAAGAGTTCAAGCCACAGGGCTACAACATCGGCATCAACGACGGGCCTGCCGCAGGGCAGACGGTGCTTCACCTGCACATTCATTTGATTCCCCGATATACCAACGACCGGGCAGACCCCCGTGGCGGGGTCAGGTGGATCATCCCGGAGAAGGCAGATTACTGGAGTGGTAAGTGAGGCCCGAATTCCAACTGGCTTTCCTTTCCAAGCTGCAGCGACTGTTTGCTGAGGGTGACTTCACTGCGACTTACAAATTTGCTCTGTTGATCGCCCTCGCCGACTTGTCCGTGGAACTGGGGCGTGACGACAATGAGCCGTTGAATCTGCCCTACCGCAGCATAGGGTTGAAGTTCATTCAACTGTATTGGCAGCAAGCCGCCCCCTTTACGGGGGGCGATGTGTTGGTTCAAAACCTTGGAACCCAAGCTGCGGTTGTGTCGGCGATCACCGAATATCGGCGTAATCGCCCGACGTTAACCTTGAACACCTTTCAAAATAGCAATGACTTCCAGCCCTTGCTTAGTGATGTGACTTCGATCGTGAAGCGTCAACCAGTCAAATACATTCAGAACCTCGGTGGTGGGCAGGATGTCTTTTTGTTTGAGACCGGCAATGACGGGGTCACCCTTTTACCCGGAGTGGGGTACTGCCTCAGGCGCTTCCAGCCCTTGGTCCAGCAATTGGCGCGCAGCAACTGGGTTGACCACATAAGGGGTAACAAACGCAATCTTCCACTGCTGGGAAAAGAGGACGACTTGGAGTCCTTCCTGTTTGAGATGCCGCGTCAGGCGTTAACGACGATCAGCACGGGCCTACGCAAGATTAACGGAAAGTGCCATTACTGCGGAGGGACAGTCAAGGAAGCTGACGTTGACCACTTCATCCCCCACTCCATGTACCCACGGGATTTGATACACAACTTTGTGCTGTCGCATCCAGCTTGTAACCGCAGCAAGTCAGACACTCTGGCAGCCAAACCACACCTGATCCGATGGCTGGAGTTCATGGACACCCATGACAGTGACTTGAAGGAGATCGGCCGGGAAGCAGGCATCAACGCGGATGCTCCGACAACCCTTGCTGTGGCTCGGTGGGGCTACTCTAACGGAATGGGCAGTGGTGGGCAGGCATGGCTCAAAGCAAGCGCGTATGAGCCAATAGATGAGGGTTATTTGGATGGCTGGGATGCGCAGGCAGCGCATATACAGGCTTGACCTTTATCAACTGAAGGTAGCTTTGCCAGCAGCTCTGGCGTGAAATAGGCATTCACGTACCAGCAGGGTTTTTGCTGGTGACCTGTGACCTTGGCAATCTCCATTGCGCACTGGTTGGCTTTACCGCTAAGCGGGCATAGGATGGAGTTAAAACTGTTTGTATCAGTGTCTTCGCAAACGGACAAAGGCGAACAGACCCATCAAGCTGGCCATGAAGATCATGGCCCATTCAGACAGCGTAGGTATGGGTGCGGCTGAATTTGCCGCAGCGGCGTAAGTGAACAGCGTGTTGGCCGCATTGGTTCCGCCCGGTGTGGTGACCAAGACGCTGGCTGTACCTGCACTGCCTACAGGTGTTGTACAGGTGATGGAAGTTGCGGAGACTACAACCACGTTGGTACACGCTACTCCACCAAGAGTCACGCCCGTTGCACTCGTCAAGTTGGTGCCAGTGATGGTGATAGACGTGCCGCCCAAGGTGGAGCCAGAGTTCGGATTGACGGCTGTGACCGTTGGTGGATTTAATGCAATACTCAGTCCACCACCAGTTGCAGCATAGACGGTTGTTCCGTTGGCGAACACGCCGAATTCAACATTGCTACCAAGCCCATCGGCTGTCGTTTTGTTGGTAAAAGTCGCGCCACCGTTTGTTGAGATACTCAGCCCACCAAAAGTTGCAGCATAGACGGTCGTGCCGTTGGCGAACACGCTGAATAAAGTATTGTTACCAAGCCCATCGGCTGTCGTTTTGTTGGTGAAAGTCGTGCCACCGTTTGTTGAGATACTCAGCCCACCACCATTAGTTGCAACATATACGGTCGTGCCGTTGGCGAACACGCCACGCAAAGAATCGTTACCAAGCCCATCGGCTGTAGTTTTGTTGCTAAAAGTCGCGCCACCGTTTGTTGAGATACTCAGCCCACCTCTAGTTGCAGCGTAGACAGTCGTGCCGTCAACGAACACG
>Ga0209550_10000975_pt1 | contig 27713 bp, 23 predicted proteins | sample LauGreSuBDMM15SN_2_FD_187567 | JGI IMG/M metagenome (GOLD analysis project Ga0209550, IMG submission 187567) | Freshwater lake microbial communities from Lake Michigan, USA - Su13.BD.MM15.SN (SPAdes) (version 5) | ecosystem: Environmental > Aquatic > Freshwater > Lake | place: Lake Michigan... | reverse complement strand
ATAGTGTGGTTTTGCCGGCGCCATTGGGGCCGATGAGCGCGGTGATCGATCCGCGCTGGACCTCCACGTGGTCTACATCTACGGCGGTAACACCACCGAAGTTCTTCTTGACTTTGTCGGCGAGCAGGATTGGGTCTGGTTTGGCCACCCCTGGCGCTGGCTGCACGCCAGCAAGCGCGGCGCGTGCGCGCTGCGCAGTCTCGGTGTAGACGCGATCAGCGACCATCGAGAGCCATCTCTTTCCGGTTTCCAAATATGCCTTGAGGACGGAAAGTCATCAACAGCATCAGACCGATGCCAATCAACATGTAGTTGACCGGACCAACTTGGGACTTCTGCAGTATTCCAATGCCGAAGATCGATATGCCGCCATCTCTGGTCAATTCGCGCAATGTGTTGTCGCTGAACACATACAAGCCCCAGAAAATCATCGGCCCAACGATGGAACCAGACACCTTGGCAACGCCTCCGAGCACGAGCGCCGTCAGAACATAGAACGTCACATCGCGGCTGTAGTTGTCGGGTTGTACCGAACCTCGGTCGAGCGCAAAAACCATGCCCGAGAACATGCCGATGACGCCACCCATGACCAAAGCTTGCATCTTGTAGCTGTACACGTTCTTTCCCAAAGAACGAACGGCGTCTTCATCTTCGCGAATTGCCTTGAGAACGCGACCCCAAGGACTGCGCATGAGATAGAAAACAACAACTCCGAAAATGCCTACAAAACACCATGCAACGATCAACGTCCAAAACGTGTAACCGCTGTATTGAAATGGCCTGAGCCCATACTGCTTGCTGGGGTCGAACGGGCTGAGATCCCGAAATTGTGTGCTGAAGCTATTGATGCCATCACTGCCACCGAAGAATCGCTTGAAGCGAACGGACCGAACAAACAATCTGACAATCTCCGCTGTTGCAATGGTGACAATCGCTAAATAGTCGGCCCGAAGGCGCAACGTTGGAATACCTACGAGCAAACTAAGTATGACTACAAATGCCAAACCGATCGGGATTCCAAACCACATGCTGACGTCGAAATATTGCGCTGTCATACCGATGCCGTACGCGCCACACGCCATGAAGGCGGCTTGACCGAAATTGAGAAGGCCTGTATAACCAAACTGGATGTTAAGACCAAGCGCAGCCAGTGCAAAATATGCAGCGTCTATTCCGACTAGAGAACTGATGGTGTTCTCAAGAATCTTTAGCCAATCCATAAGTTCAACCAACCCTCTGCTTGCGACCCAAAATGCCCTGCGGACGAACGATGAGAACAACGATGAGAATGAACAAAGCGGGTGCTGCCTTCAACTCGGCTGGCACAACAAGCGACGCCATCTCCACCAAGATGCCCACAAAAAACCCGCCGATTAAGGCGCCGTATGCGGAACCCAAACCGCCGAGAGTTATTCCTGCGAACATCAGGAAGATGAGCTTCGAGCCCATATCGAAACCAACTTGTTCGTCTAGACCGCGGAAGATACCTCCGAGCGTTGCGAGTGCGCCACCAGCAAACCAAACGATGCGAATGATTTTTTGAGTATCGATGCCGGTTGATGAGGCCAACGTGGGGTTATCTGAAACCGCTCTCACTGCTTTGCCTGTGCGAGAGCGAGACAGAAAGAGCGCCACCGCAACAAGAACAATGAGCGACAAGATTGCCGTAGTTAAATCGCGCGGGGTCATACTCACCGGGCCGAAAGACTTGGCGGTTTGCATGCTGAAATCGCCAAACGGCTTAGTGCGACCACCGAATTGGTAAAGGAATACGTTTCGCAACATGATCGAAAGTCCAACGGAAACAACGAGCTGCGATACGAGACCGATACCTCGATTGCGGAGTTTGGCAAATACCAAGCCATTAATTGCCAATCCGAACAGTCCACCGATTGCAACGACAAAAGGCGCGGCAATCAAAAGCGGAATACCTAAAGTGACGTTGAAAAGGAACATCGTGAGGCCACCGAAGGCAACCATCTCACCGTGCGCAAAGTTGGTGAGGCCGGTGGTACCAAAAATCAGCGAAAGCCCAACGGAGCACATCGCAATAACAAGGCCGAGTCGCACACCATCGGTAAAGCGTTGAGCGATACGTTCAAAGGCCGAAGCGCCGGACTCCCCAACCGATCCCGTAAAAAAGGTGACCTTCTTATTCGATGTTGTGAAGGCATCCTTAGTGATTACCGCAACCGCTTTGTCTTCGTCAATTAGCGACAAGCCGCTTGGTAGCGACGAGAGAACCAATTCGACGGTGTAGCCGGCCTTTTCAGGGACGGGAACGCTGACGGATCCAGTTCCTGCCTCCGTGACAAACTCGCCTATTTCAATGCCGGCTTCAGTCTTGACCACAACAGTTACACCAGGTACTGGCTGACGTTCTGTAGTTCCATCGACGACAATTTGGTCAAACACCGCGATATCGATGCTTAAACCTGATTCGGCCGCGCTCACCAGCGATGAAGACGCTCCAACGCTAAACAGGGCTGCCAACAACACCACAAGAGCCTTCACGCAACTCATTACTGCGTGAAAATTGTTCCTCTCTTGCACTGAAGCCCCCTTGAAATGTGTGCCTTTAGTCAAGCATAAAACGGTACTCGTTGGGCATTTTCCAACCCTAAATAAGCTTGAGGCGCACAGCTGAGATCCACACCGCAACAGAACCTGCAATGTGCAAGGCAACAAGAGGTACGGGCACACCAGAGAAATACTGCAGATAACCGAGTGCTCCTTGGAAAACGCACCAAAATAGAAACACCTGGAGCGAATGACCAATCGACTGCCATTCTTTCCCATCTTTTTTGACTCGATATGCAAGCCCCAAGGCACTGAGCAGACAAATCCAAACCGATGCACTGTGCAACCGCGCCGACCATCCGATATCGATGCCGAGCCTGATCGCGTTCTCGTCACCCGCGTGTGGGCCAGCCCCAGTAACGACGGTTCCCAAGACGATCGCCAGTCCGCAGGACACCAAAACCAACCACCTCAAGCGGACAGTCGTAGTGCTTAATCCCCCTTCACTGTGCTTTTCGGCAACGTTCATTGCCATCCGAACTCGATGGTTGAGCACGACTGCATTGGTGATGAGCGCGATCGAAACCAAGAAGTGGAGCATGTTGGAATAGGGATTAAGGCCCGTCAACACGACGACGCCACCAATCACTATCTGGGCAAGCACACCGGCTACCAAGCCCCACGAAAGCAGGGTTAAGTGCCGAATTCGTGGCCTCAGCGAGAGTGACATACCCACAGCGGCCATCACTGCGACAGTCACTACCCCGGTGAACAATCGATTGATCTGCTCTATCGCCGCATGGGTCGAGGAAACGTCTACGAACTTGGACGAGTTGCACGCAGGCCAATCAACACAACCCAAGCCAGAACCAGTTAAGCGAACGAGCGATCCGCTGACGATGATCACGTAAAGGGCAACAAAAGCAACCTGAGTCACCTTCAAATAGGACTTTAGCGACAGTCCCAATCTGCTCACCTCGCCACCTTATTCCAGTGCCACGGCCCCCTGTGCGGCTTCTATCCGTGACTCTTGGCGGTTATTTAAGCCAGAACACCACTCTGAGTGACTGTATAAACATTTTCTGTGAGAAATATCTCAAGTTTGTCCGAAGCAAGCCGATCCCTATTGCGGAACTCACACCAGCAATACCGCAAGGGAGCACATTATGAAACACAAACTTCTTCGCAAGGCAATCATCGCCTTGGCAGCATCAGTAACGATGTCGATCGTCGGATCGGCATTCGTTGTCACTGGCGCAGCGGCAAGCGCAGCACCATCAGCGGTAGTTGCCCAACTGCCCTTGTTCGGCGAATCCGGACCAGCCGTAGTTCGTCTGCAGCAAGCAATCGCTGCCCGCGGTTTCACCGTGAAAGGTGGAATCACCGGGTCATTCACTACATCCACGAAGTCTGCGTTGCGTTCTTTGCAAAAAGTTGCAGGCTTCAAGGCAACTGGAAAACTGGATGAGCGCACTGCTAAATTTCTTGGTCTTGTTGACGTGGCACCGGCTCCAGCCGCTGTTGTTGCAACACCTGTTGTAGCGGTTGCAACCAAGAATGTTGTTGTTGCATCAAGCTCCTCATTGCCAAAGGCTGGCGACCGCAGCCAGTCCGTACGAACCATCCAAGAAGTTTTGATTCGCGATGGAATCGGCCTCGTAGGTGGAGCAGATGGCATTTTCGGAAATGGCACTTCGGCCGCTATCGCCGAATACCAAAAGCGTCGTGGCTTGTCGATTACCGGAGTCATGGACGACGCGACACAGGCTGCAATGACCCCTGCGCCAGTTGCGCCAGTAGCTGCAGTAGCAACAAATAGCGCCATCACGATCGATTCGCTTCCAGTACGTGGTCAAAATAGTGAAGCAGTACGCCAGTTGCAGAATGCCTTGATCGCAAACGCAACTGAAGTCAAGGGCGGTGCCGATGGAGTCTTCGGTGTTGCGACCACAATCGCAATTGGAAACTTTCAGGCAGCACGTGGCTTGAACCAGTCGAAGGCACTTGATGTGAACACTGCAGTAGCTCTGGGGTTAATCCCAAGCCTCGAGTCGCAAGGTTTCCCATCGCTTGACGCTTTTCCAATGACTGGCAAATGCTCATTCAGCGATTCGTGGCATGCACCGCGCCCAGGAGGACGACTGCACGAAGGTGTTGACATCATCGGAGCACGCGGACTTCCCCTTGTTGCAGTAAAAGATGGCGTGATCACAAAATTGGTCACCAACCAAACGTTGTCCGGTAACGCGATCCGTTTGACCATCGCCGACGGTACGTACTTCTATTACGCCCACCTCGATGCCTTCGCCGAAGGCATCACTGTGGGAACAGCGGTTACAGCTGGACAGGTCATTGGTTACAACGGCTCAACTGGTTCCACTTCGCCACACCTTCACTTCGAAGTGCACCCACGTGGCGGCGAAGCAGTCAATCCTTACCCATTCGTTAAAGCTGTAGATGCTTGCAACTAATTGATATTGCTCCCGCACACAATTATACAAGCAACTAGAACGACCAATTGGATTGGTGACGATGTGAGAACCATCATCAGTCCAATTGGTCAAATTTAACGAGTTCGTTCCGACTCCTCAAGATGTTCAAGATCACTGAGATTGACGAGACTAAAGGTGTATCCATCACCGAGCTTCATCGCCTTAATTGTGGTGATCGATGAGTGCCCGATAACGAAACGTTCCCACTCCCAAGGCGTGGTTTGCAGACCCAGCAAATGACAGATCAGAACACTATTCGTGCCCGCGTGAGCGACAAAAACCAAACTCTCATCCGGGTTATCAATATTCCAAACTGGAAGCGAATGATGCTCGTGTCGATAGAGGCCCCGTTTACCAAAAAACTCGGTTGCTCCAGAATGAATGCGTGCGACAAAATCACGAACTGGCTCCCCGCCCTCCAGACCATTCCAACGATCCTCTGCCTTAAGCGCCAACTCGTCTCGATACTTTTTGATCGTCACCTCGGAAGGCTGACCATGCCAAGCAGGTTCCCGAATCTCTTCAAGAAATGGTTCTATGACCTCTGCTCTTTGATGATGTTGAAGCAGCGGTGCGGCCGTTTGCCTCGTTCTGAGCAACGGGGAAACATATACGTGGTCATAACGGTCATCTTTGAGCCTGTCACCCAAGCGTTGCGCTTGTCTGAACCCACGGTCGGAAAGTGGTGGGTTAACAACGCTTTTGCCATCCTTGACCCATTCGGGTTCGGCATGCCGAATCAATCTAATTTCCATACATGGATTGTAGTTGGTGCAGTAAAGCGAAGTCGCCTTTAAGGAATAAGTGCGGCAATCTCGCACGACACAAAGATGCCGCGCAATCTGGACTTGTATTGCTCGTACGTTTCATCAATTACTTCTTCAGCATCTTCAGTAAACGCGATGCCAACGCACTCGGCCTGAGATTGCGTAAGCACGATTCCAAATTGCTCCGCAACAAAATATCCATATGAGCGCAGAGCGGTTGCTTCATTATCAAAGCCTGTATTCGAATCGGGTTGGGGCTCAACAATCAGCGATCCTTCCGGCATCTCAGGCAAGTCTCCAGGAGCGTTATTGATATTTGTCGTTAGTTCAACACTGCATTTTTCTCGTATGAAGTCTCGAACATTTCCCAGCGACTGAATATTGTCGCTCCTGGTCATATTCGCAATCGATCTTTGAACGGCGGTATCAGTTGCCCCTATGTTTCCGTCCCAGTAAACATTTTGCAACGCAATCGAAAGTTCGGTATAAAAACGAGATACTCGTACAAAATCATCTCGAACTTCATAAGGGGCGATTTCATTAAGAGTGAGTAACGATCCCAAAAAAACAGCAAAGGAGCTTTGGATTTGTCGCGGCGCAATCGACGAAAGGTCATCAATTGACTGATCCACAGCGACCATAGACGATTCAAAATCGCTTGCTCGACTGCACACCGCGGCTACCTCGTCCGAAACACCACAAGAACCGGCGACAAGAACCCCCAAGCAAAGAAACAACCGACGAGCAACTTTCTCAGGACCCGTTGCACGCTGCAGACAACTTGCCCTCTTCATCACTGTCAAAGTCTAGTTTGCATTGACATTCGTGAGATAAACATCACTCGTTGTGGGCAAACCGAGATTGATATAAGCGTCTATTATGTGGAGATGAGCAAGATGGTCGGAAAGATTTTTATCGGCACCTGTATATCGTTGCTTGCAATGATGTGGGTCTACGCACTATTTTTCGCGTCTAAAGAATCCGTCAATCAGATTGCCGATAAAGCCTGGCAGCAACGTGCAGAGGCCATTTGCAACACCACCGCTGTTGCTCGAAAAGAGCTTGCCGACTACAGATTGATCACGGAGATGGGCCCCAATGCTCTTGCAGAACGAGCCGACATTGTCGATAAAGCCACAGCGATGTTGAGCGAAATGGTGGACAAGTTGTCCGCTTCTACCCCTACTGACGCAAAGGGCTCCGAATTAATACCGCTTTGGATTTCCGATTACAGAACATACATAGGCGATCGCAGAATGTATTCCCAAATATTGCGAACTGGTGTTAACGATGCATTCGCCGAAACAATGGTTGATGGACTTCCGTTGAGTGAAAAAATAGCGACATTTGCTGCTGATAACTACATGGTTTCTTGCAAACCACCACGCGACTTATCAGTCTGATTTTTGCCCTTCGAAGTAGTTGCTAGCAACCCAACCGCTGTCTTCCGCATACTGCTTTATGACCCGAGCAGGAGCGCCAACGGCGACGCAAAAGTCGGGAAGATTTCCCGTCACAACCGAATTCGCACCAACAGCAACGTGTTTCCCAATGCGTGCACCGGGGAGCACCACCGTGCCCGTGCCCAACCACGAACCGTCGCCGATTGATACCGCACGTTCGATCTGCGTTTGTTGGGATATTGGGACATCAACGTTCTCATAACCGTGGTTCTGATCGGTGATGTACACGTAATGGCCAGTCCAGACATCGTTGCCAATATCAATGGAGAAGTGACCGACAATTCCGCTGCCCCGACCAATCAAACATCTATCGCCGATACGAACAACAGGGTCGGTAAGACATTTTTGTCCGGGCATCATCCCCGCAGAGAGCGCTATATGGCTGCCAATCATCGTCGAATTTCCGATGTGAATGTATTGCTCGTTAAAAATTGTTGTCTGGGGGAAGCAAATGATGCTCCCCGATCCAAAACGACCAAATCCCCGACCTCTGCGTGTCGTTGGCCCGATGGCCCCATAAATTTGCATCCGGTCCCACAACCAGTGGGTTAATCGCTCTGCCAAATTTACCGCCGGGAACATAACTTCAAAATCTAGACGACTACGATGCATTTATGAAGACAGTTGTTTGTACGGACGGAAGCTTCGTAACGAAATCACAGAGCGATGATGTACTTGCCTTTAAGGGCATTCGTTACGCCACAGCGCAACGTTTCGAGCCCCCGGTTGCGCATCGTCACACCGGAGATCCGATTGAAGCCGCTGATTTCGGATCGTCGCCCATGCAAACACCCGGCATGCTGGAGCTCCTACTTGGACTAACAGAGGAGAATAACGACGAAGACTGCTTTTTTTTGAATGTTTACGTTCCAGCCAAGAAAAGTTCCAAACCCCGACCAGTTTTGTTCTGGATATATGGAGGCGCATTCGTTAATGGATCATCGTCAATAGCTTGGTACGACGGGAGCAATTTGGCCCGAAGTGCGGACGCTGTCGTCGTAACAATCAACTATCGCCTTGGAGTTTTCGGCTACCTCGGCACAAAAAACCTTGGACTCCAAGACCAAATCTGTGCATTGAACTGGGTGAACCGCAACATTGAACCCTTCGGCGGCGACCCAAATAATGTGACCATATTCGGAGAGTCTGCAGGCGGCGCAAGTGTCGTTGCGTTGATGGCTGCTTCAGTTGCCCAGCCGTATTTTGCTCAAGCCTGGGCGATGAGCCCTTCGATTGGGCAATACAGCAACCTCGAACGTGCGTCACAGCAAGTCAGTGATCTGTTGATGCATGCTGGCGTGTCCAGCGAACAAGACTTATTGCAATTAAGTGCTTCAGCCCTGTTGGTCGCTCAGCAAAAGGTGATCGAACTTTCTACAGAACCAGTTTCGGCGTTTGCGCCAACGCAAGGCGGCGTCGCTCTACCTCACGATTTACTAGATGCTGCTGCACGCAATCCAAAACCATTCGTGATCGGAACCAACAAAGACGAGTCTCGACTGTGGCTGATGTTCGATCCAAACGAAAATCAACTAGACGAAGATGGTGGCAGAACAGCAATGAGCAATCGCGATGTTGACGCTGCCGTCACCTGGCCTCTGTACCAATCAGCTCGCCCTACATACAATCCAAGCCAACTCGTTGCCGCGTACGACTCGGACGCAAACTTCAGGATGCATGCATGGAATCTCCTCAACAAACGAGAAAAAAATACAAGCGTGTCATGGAGCTACTGGTTCACTTGGGACAGCCCAACATTTGATGGCCTGCTTGGCAGCTGCCATGCGTTGGATATTCCGTTCTTCTTCGCCAATCACGCGATTGCTGGTGCCGATGTGATCATCGGCTCAGGAGATACCCAAAGAAGTCTTTCAACGGCAGCGTCCGGCGCATTGGCGTTATTTGCAAGAAACGGAAAGCCGAATTGGCCACAATACGACTCGACCGAGCGACCGACATTTGTTATCGACAGCGAATGTCGCATTGAGTACAAGCCCGATAACCAACTTTATGATTTTTGGAACCAACGTTTGGTTAACGCGACAAATTGATGTCGTTTTGTTCTGAACGGTATCGAACCGAAAATACTGAATCACCTGAAAGAATCGAGCCACGGCCAAGTACACGACCGTTTTGCCAATTAGACAACCCCAACTCGGGTTTGTTAAGAGCAAATTGACCATCTACCCAGCGAGTAAATCCGTTACCAACAAACGGCGCGTCTGCGTTAGACCAAACGAACTCCAGTTCATCTTTATCCTCCGAAATAAGTGACACAATAAAATTTGGGGCATGTTCGTTGAACGTTTCAACCCCATGCTCCAAATCGTCAAAGACAAAGATTGAGCACTCAGGAACAGCGTCCCACTCCCATTCGGTGGACAGTTCACCATCTTGCAAAGGCTTAATGACAAGTTCGACACCGCACCTTTTCAATATGGGCAAGGAAACCGAACACGCATGTACTACCGATACACAGTTGCGTTTCCTTCCCGCCAACGCAACCGATTGCGCAATGATCGAAATCAACTCATCGGCCTTGCCGAGTGGCACTCCAATAACATTTAATGTGTTGCAAACCTTTCGGTCGAGAGAACGCTCAACGACTTGAGCAAGACGAACTTCATCCGCCTTAACTCCAACGAGCATCCACGCACCCCCAGTGCCATGCAGGCTTACGGCCGTTCCCGACAATTGCGCAATCTCGCCCAATTGGGCGACTGCGTGGCCACTACCTCTAGCAACTGCGAGACCAATATTCTTGTTTGCAAAAAGGGCCCAAGCTGAAGAGTGGCTCGCGGCATCGAGGAGCACCACCGCATTCACAGGCAATCCCGACTCCTTCAACGCCGGCCGGACGGCGAGATCCATCATCGATCTAGCCGTATTCAGCGCGTCGCTTCCAATCCGAAAAACACAAGTATTCCCAGATCGCAATACGCCTGTTGCGTCAGCAAAAACATTCGGCCGTCCCTCAAACACAAAAGCGACAACTCCTAGGGGCGCAACCTCGGATTGCACAGCCCATCCGGCGTGCTCAATGCGTTCCAAAACCTGCCCGGTTGTTTGTGACGTCTTTTGCCAGACCTTTAAGGCGTCGGCCATACCGTCAAGAATCGAATTGTCAAGGAGGAGCCGTGTTGTTTGGCGACCTCGCTCTATGGCTGATTGGACATCAACTTTATTAGCGGTGAGCAAACTCTCTCGAATGATCGGATCCAGCAACTTTTCTGCAAACTGTGAATAAAACATGGAGATTTGTTCGGCAGAACAACTACCCAATTCAAAGAAGGCCGATTTAGCCGCCGACACCGAGGCGTCAACAAGCGAGATCTCCCCTCTGCCGACGTGCAAAATCTGACCACCACTCAAACCAAACAGTGCATCGCCATCCACAAACTTGTTGACGATCGCGTCGTCAACAACAACAGGCTTACCGTTGATAATGATCCGATCGCCATTTTTCAATGTCATACGCCCATCACTTCCGAGATGTTAACAACGCGATTCTGGGCAATCGACAACTGTGCGGCGACACCGATGGCAACCGAGCGCAGTCCATCGGACAGTGACACCCCGGGCTGACGTCGAAATCTAATTGCTTCCTGTAATTGAACATGCTCTAAATAGGAAGACCCGTGATGGAAACCCGAGTAGGGAGAGTCGTCCGGCACAACGTACTCGTTGAAGGCGCCGATACCTTGCGAACGCAACCCGACACGAATCAAAGACTCGGACACAAGGGCTTCAACTTTCCCAAGATCACCGACTACACAAATCTCCTGTTCGTTCTTGCTTGCCTCGGCAAACATGCACAAGTCCAGATGCGCTCTCACACCATTCTTGAAGTCAACGACAACAAAAGCGTTATCTAAAATGTCCGGAACGAGACCACCGTAATTTTCGTTTAAATGGTTAACGTTCTGGGCGCCACTGGCGAAAACTCGTTCAGGTTCGCTGTCTGCAGCAATACACATCAGATCAAAAAAGTGACAGCATTTTTCAACCAATGTTCCTCCCGTGTTCTTGTTGAAACGATTCCAATCCTCCACCTTTTTGAGGAAAGGAAATCGGTGTTCGCGTATCGAGATCATCTTGATGTCGCCAAAATCTTTGGAGGCGACTCGATGGAGCAATTCCGCGGTCACCGGCATGTAGCGATACTCCAGCCCTACCCAAACCACACGATCGGCGAAACCCACTTCTGCCTCTTTTTCGATCACTCGAATACAGTCGCTCACTGATGTGCAAAGCGGTTTTTCAACCAGCATGTGACACGGCGTATCGAGCGCATCAAGGACAATGTCAACATGTGTGAAATTGGGCGTAGCTATCACTAGAACATCAATTTCCTTCAATGCCAGAACATCTCGATAGTCGGAAAACTGCGGGACATCGCGATCCTGAAACAATTCGGCCGCACGACGGAGGCTTTTCTGGTTTGTATCGCAAATTGCGACAATCTCGGCCTGCGGCATTTCAAGCAAGTTCCGAATGTGCTCCAACCCCATCATTCCCGTTCCGATAATGCCGTAACGAAGAACATCATCGGCTGCAGTTGACACACCAACAGCGTAGATCGCTACAGTGCTGATGCCATGAATACTGTGACCAACATCGACGACCGTCTCTATTTCAAGCAGCTTTTGGCCGGACGAGACTTTGCCAAAACGGATGACCTCGCATCACAGATGGTCAACTTCGTTTACCTCATTGGCGATCGCATCACGCGTGAAACTCTCGTCATCGATCCCGCTTATGCCGTATCGGAACTCGTGGAAATTGCCCAACAGGATGACATGAAGGTTGTTGGTGCGTTAGCGACCCACTATCACGCCGATCATGTTGGTGGTTCGATGATGGGGCTGAACATTGAGGGAGCCGCCAAATTGCTACAACTGGCAGATATCCCTATTCATATACAGACTGAAGAGGCACCATGGATTCAACGAACTACCGGTGTTGCTCTTGACAGCCTAAAAATGCACGGATCCGGCGACAAAGTAACTGTTGGCGAAATAGAAGTTACGTTGCTCCACACGCCGGGTCACACACCGGGTAGCCAATGCTTTCTCGTGGACCAGATGTTGGTTGCCGGTGACACATTGTTCCTCGAAGGTTGCGGCAGAACAGACTTGCCGGGCAGCAACCCCGAGCAGATGTACGAGAGTTTGCAATTGCTAGGAAAACTTGATGACGATGTAGTCGTTTATCCCGGACACCAATATTCGATTCCCAAGTACATGTCAATGGGTGAAGTACGAAGCACCAATTATGTCTTTAAACCGAAGACCAAAGACGCGTGGATGCAATGGTTCGGCGGCGCATAGCATCAGCCGAAAACACCACCCAACACGCTGCTCACACCGCCCACAGTGAGCAATGCAAGGACAATCTTCTTAAAGAGTTCTTGCCGTACATGTTTTCGCATCGCCCCACCCAGAGTTATTCCAAACACCATTGCCGGGACCGACACAGCAGCCATGTTGATATCGCTGCGCACTACTTCGCCAGCCAAACAAAACATCAACAACCCGAAGGCTCCACTGAACAAGAACACCATGTTGAGGGTGGCTCGAAACGTTGACGGGTTGATCTTTCTAGCCTGCAGAACAAACACCAGTGGCGGGCCATTCGTTGAGGTTGCCATCAATAACACTCCAGAAAGAACACCCATAGTCCAATCAAGCCAAGTGGATACATGTTGGAGCTCTAGCCCGCGAGAAAGCACAAAGACACCAAAGAGGATTGAAATACCGAGGACTATCTTCAATGCGCTCTGATTGGCGTACACGAACAACAGCAAACCAAATGGTGATCCAATGATCGTCGCAAGCAGAAATCTTTTTGTCATCGTTTTCTCTATATTGCGTCTGAGTTGCCATGACTGCAAGAGATTGCTCAGAGTGCCTACAAATGATGAGATAATGACAGCTGATTGCAAATCAATCACGAAAACCATTAGTGGAACTGCAAGTAACGCAAACCCAAAACCAGAAACTGATTGCACGATTGAAGTAGCAAAGATGATGAGCAACACCAAAACAACATCGCTGGCGTTCATGATGCGATTGCCGAAATACAATCGCGAAAAACGTCAGTGTGCTTATTTACATCGTGGATAGCGTGATAAACCGAAAACAGCGCCATGTTGTGGAAAGGTGTGAGCAAAATACCTCGATTGAGGGCCGCCAAGTGAAGATATGCCTCGAGCTCCGGCTTTACGGAAGCAGCGGCTTGTGCGCCGTTCGCTGGAGGTGGACAAAACCAATATTCGGCCCGACAGCCAAGCTGCTGAACATGCCAATCCAAATCAAATTCTTCACAAACACTCTTGACTCCATCTGCCCAAGCCTTGGCGAGATCGATCGTCTGTGCAAAGTCTTTCTCCAAAAGGCTCGTAGAAAGTGTCGCCTTCATTGCCGACATCGCCAGCGCGCTACCAGTCAGGGTTCCGCCAACGCCCGACACATCAAGATCATGCCCAACCATCAGGGCTTCTAACCGACGAGCGATTGCTGCGGACATTCCATACGCCGCTACCGGAATTCCACCGCCAATTGTTTTTCCAATCACGACAAAGTCTGGGTCGATATTCCACTCACGAGTGCATCCGCCTGGCCCCGCACAGATTGTGTGGGTTTCGTCGATGATCAGAAGCACGTCGTATTTCCTCGTCAACGCTCGAACGCCCTGAACGTAACCATCGTTCGGCAAAACAATGCCGATGTTTGTTAACGCTGGCTCCATCAACACACACGCAATTTCACCCGTAGCTAGTGCTTTTTCCATCGCTGGAAGGTCGTTGAAAGGCACAGCAACAGTCGTCGAACCCGGATCTACTTGCGGCCCTATTGCACCCGGACGACTCACCGTGCGACCATCGTTATCTAGAATCACCAGTGTCTCATCCACTGTGCCGTGATAACACCAATCGTGAACAACTACTTTGGGTCGCTTCGTCAAATGCCGTGCGAATCGAAGAACGAAACGATTTGCATCGGTGGCAGTCATCGCAAACTGCCATTTCGGAAGTCCAAACCTTTCGGTCAAGTTGTTTGCCACCCATTGCGCATCTGCGGTCGGAAGCATTGTTGTGAGCCCACGTTTCAATTGCGCCCCCACCGCTTCCGACAAGGCCTCGACTGAATGACCAGTCATCGCACCCGTGTCACCGAGACAAAAATCAACGTACTGATGGCCATCTGCGCAGACAAATGAACTCCCCTTCGCCACATCGACAAACAAAGGAAAGGCCCCTGGCCAGCGAACCATCCACGGCATCGGTACTCCAGATAGCAATCCCGCTTTCGCCTGTTCCGCAAGACTCTGCGATTTCGGGTGCTTGGCTACGAAATCAGCTTCTTCATATTCCATTGCTGCATATAGACGAAAGGAATCGATTTGGGTTGCCATAGTCACATTCTTACTGATCGCCACGAGCCCGCGGGGATCTCTACACTGAAACCGTGGCCGCTACTCCGTCAAATACTTCATTGAGCGTCAACGAAGATCGAACCGCAGGCCTTCGCATAGATGGCGCACGGCTAATGGATCGTTTAATGGCTTTGGCAGAAATTTCCCCAATCGATGGCGGCGGTAACTGTCGCCTTGCCTTGACAGACGAAGACAAACTTGGCCGCGATCTCGTCGTGAGTTGGATGCGCGACCTTTCAATGGATGTCCAAATCGACGCAATCGGCAACGTCATCGGAACGTGGCAGGTCGGCTCGGGACTCCCAGTAATGACTGGATCCCATATCGACACCGTTCGAACTGGCGGAAAGTATGACGGCAACTACGGAGTCCTCGCTGGTTTGGAAGTTGTAGAAACCCTGCAACGCGAAGGCTTCACACCACAACGACCACTTTCTGTAGCAATTTTCACCGATGAGGAAGGTGCCAGGTTTGCACCAGACATGCTCGGCTCTTTGGTGTACGTAGGTGGTCTGCCCTTGGAGGAAGCTCTTGATATACCAGCGATCGATGGCCCGCGGCTCGGAGATGAACTAGAGCGCATCGGCTACGCGGGGTCCATGCCGTGTCCAGGTGCGGCGCCGCACGCATTTGTCGAATTGCACATTGAACAAGGTCCGTTACTGGAGGCAAATGCCGTCCAAATCGGTTCGGTTACTGGCGTGCAAGGCATTTCTTGGCAAGAAGTCACCATCACCGGACAGTCCAATCATGCGGGAACGACGCCCATGAATCTTCGCCATGACCCCATGTACGTTGCGTCGGAGATTGTTGTTTTCATTCGCAATTTATCGCGTAGGTTCGGCGGACATCAAGTGTGTACGTCAGGCAAAATCGACGTGCATCCAAACCTCATCAACGTTGTGCCCGCAAAGGCCACCCTTACTCTCGACATTCGCAACACAGACAACGACGAGCTAAAGCGCGCAGAAGCGGAAGTAGCGCAATTCTTGCGTGAAATCGCAGAACGCGAAGGTGTAAAGATTTCTGCAAAGACTCTCGCGCGATTTGATCCCGTCATATTCGATGAGCGAGTGATATCGATAGTCCACGAGACGGCCACCCATCTTGGAAATACAGCCCAGAGGATGCCATCTGGGGCAGGACACGACGCGCAAATGCTTGCCCGAGTTTGTCCGTCGGGAATGATTTTTGTTCCAAGCGTCAATGGAATCAGCCATAACGCGGCCGAACATACCGAAGCTGCCGACTTACAAGCAGGCGCCGATATTTTGCTCCACACAATGTTGTCTCTTGCCACCGCTACATTCTCTTGACAGGGGTAATTGGATGACCAGAATGATCACCGTCGGTGCCGCTCAATTGGGGCCGATACAGAAAGAGGACTCACGCGAGTCCGCCGTTCGGCGCATGATCGATCTACTACGGCAAGCCAGCAGTAAGAAATGCGATTTAGTCGTGTTTCCAGAACTTGCACTGACAACATTCTTCCCACGTTGGTTTGTTGACGACATCAAAACTGCAGATCACTGGTACGAAAAGGAGATGCCGTCACAAATCACGATGCCCCTATTCGATGAAGCCAAACGGTTAGGCGTCGGTTTTAGCCTTGGGTATGCCGAGTTAACCACTACAGGCGACCGCTTCAATACGCAGGTACTAGTGGAACGTGACGGAACGGTTGTTGCAAAGTATCGCAAAGTGCACATTCCTGGCCACGAGGAACACGAGCCGGACAGACCTTTCCAACATGCAGAACGGTATTACTTCACTCCAAGCGACGAAGGATTTGGCGTATGGAAGGCGTTTGGAGGCCGAATGGGAATGATGATTTGCAACGATCGTCGTTGGCCGGAGACGTATCGCGTGATGGGTCTCAAGGGCGTTGAAATGATCTTGTGTGGTTACAACACACCGATGCACTATGTTCCGGATCCGTCACAAGATGTCCTCCAGGGTTTTCATAACGCGCTGGTCATGCAGAGCGGTGCCTATCAAAATGGAACCTTTGTTGTAGGTGTCGCAAAAGGCGGACTTGAGGAAGGCGTAGAAGGTCTTGCCGACTCGAGCATCATTGCCCCTTCCGGCGAAATCCTTGCCAAGACGGAAACCAACGGGGACGAGCTAGTCACGGCCACTTGCGACCTTGATTGGTGTTACCAATACAAGAACACCTTGTTCAATTTCGACCGTTATCGCAGGCCTGAGGTCTACGGCCCGATCACCCAGCAACGTGGCGCCATTCTTGATTGAGGATCTCGCTTTTACAAAGTGTAAAACTGAAACCCAATAGGTGTATGGTAAACCCATGGTTGAAACAGCATCACAAGTGGGTTTTGAGGTAAATGGCTCACCCGTCACTGTTGGTTCCCACCACCCACATTTGTTGGCCGCGTTGCGCGAAGAACTGAACATCACCTCTCCGAAAGATGGTTGTTCTCCTACAGGTCAGTGCGGCTGCTGCACTGTGATGGTTAACGGTAAAGCTGTTGTCAGTTGCCAGACACCTTTAGCAAAAGTTGAAGGTGGAACAGTGGTGACGCTGGAAGGCATTGAACAAACGGAACGAGACAAATACGCACAGGCATTTGCCGCCTGCGGTGGCTTGCAATGCGGTTTTTGCATTCCTGGCATCGTTGTAAGGGCCAAAGCGCAAGTGGACAAAAAGGGTACGTCCCTTAAGCGCGAGGACATGGCTCGTCACCTTGGAGCACATCTTTGTCGTTGCACGGGATACGTAAAGATCCTTGATGCAATTGAAATGGTTGCACAAAACGAAACACCAGTGCTTGTGAAGACGGGTGGCGTAGGAACGCGAAGTGTTAAATATGAAGCCGAGGCTCTGGCACTTGGTGACCGTGGCTACGTCGACGACATTCGTGTTGACGGAATGCTTCACGCAGCATTGCATTTCACCTCACATACACGTGCCGACGTAATTGGCATCAACGTTGAAGCCGCGCGTAAGGCACCTGGCGTTCAAGCGATTTATACCGCCGCAGACATTCCCGGCGAACTCATGGTCGGAATCATTTATAAAGACTGGCCAGTCATGATTCCTGTCGGTGGCCGCACTTCTTACGCCGGCGATGTTTTGGCAATCATCATCGCCGACACGCGCCAGAACGCCCGCGAGGCAGCAAAATTAATTGACGTCACTTACGAGGTGCTTAAACCATTCACCGACCCCGATGTAGCTTTGGCAAGCAAAGAACCTGCGGTGTGGCAGACAACCTCTAACACGTTGAGCGAAAGCCGTTATGAACGTGGCGACGTCGAAGCAACCTTTGCATCTGCCGCCCACGTCGTCGAAGAAACCTTCACGACGCAACGTATAGAACACGCATTCTTGGAACCGGAAAGCACACTCGCTGTGCCCTCACCTGATGGCACTCGCCTTCATGTCTACTCCGGCGGCCAAGGAATTTGGGACGACAGGAATGACATTGCTCGATTGCTTGCTCTCGACAACGAGCAAGTCACAGTCGAGTTGGTGACCAACGGCGGTGCATTCGGCGGCAAGGAAGATATGAGCAATCAGGCTCACGCTTCGCTTGGTGCATGGTTGCTCAAGAAACCAGTGAAGTGCACGCTTTCTCGCGAGGAATCTTTACTCATGCATGCAAAGCGCCACCCGATACGGATGCACTACAAGGCCGGTTGTGATTCCGAAGGAAAGCTGATGGCCCTCCGCGTACGCGCAGTTGGCGATAGCGGCGCATACGCAAGTGTGGGGATGAAGGTTTTAGAGCGAATGGCTGGGCATGCGAGCGGCCCTTACCAAGTACCGAACATCGATGTTGAAGCCATTGCTGTTCGAACGAACAACCCCGTCTGCGGGGCTTTTCGCGGCTTCGGTGCGAACCAGGCTCAGTTTGCGATGGAAGGCATCATGGACCGTCTCGCAAGCGAGGTCGGTATAGACGGTTGGACGATTCGCCAGCGCAACGTCATCATGCCCAATCAAGTTTGGGGCCCTGGTCAAATCATGGACGATGGTTGTCTTGGCGCCTCCGAATGTTTGAAGGCGATCAAGCCCCATTACGACGCCGCCGTGCAAAGCGGCAAGGCCGTCGGGCTTGGGCTCGGTTTGAAAAACAGCGGCCTAGGCAACGGCTTTAAAGAAATCACTCGAGCAGTTGTGCATTTCAAACACGACGGCCGAATTGAGGTTCGCCATGGCTGGACCGAGATGGGCCAGGGCGTCAACACAGTTGCTCTGCAGGTTGCCGTACACGAATTGGGAATTGACCCAGACAAAGTAGATGTCATCGTTGACACAACGAGAGAACTCGGCCTAGGCCAAACCACTGGATCAAGAGGAACATTGATGGGCGCTGGCGCCGTCAAAGCAGCTTGCGAAGCTGCACGCGCAGCGAATAACGCGATAGGTGTCGATCACTGCGGCGAATATCGAGTTGATTGGACCACGAAACTTGGCGAGCCCGGAGTCGAAAATCCAATCATTCACTCCACGTTTGGTTACGCAGCACAGATGGTCGTATGCGATCCGGAAACTGGAAAAATTGAACGAGTGCTGGCTGCCCATGACGTTGGTCGTGCAGTGAACCCACAGCTTTGTGAAGGACAGATTGAAGGAAGTGTGCACATGGGCTTGGGTTATGCCCTTTCCGAGAACTTCCCACATGACCCCGAGACCGGATTCCCCACCAATATGACATTGCGATCGTTGGGTATCTTGCGCGCCAAAGACGTACCTCAAATTGACGTCATTCTTGTCGAGTCACCTCAACCGAACTCTCCCTACGGTATTAAGGGTGTCGGCGAGATTGGTTTGGTGCCCACGGCCGGGGCGGTCGCAGAAGCGCTGCGCCAGTTTGACGGCCAATGGAGAAATCGACTGCCAATGCGGTCGGCAAACGAAGACGCATCCGAGGAGTAGTCGTGTCCAACCGCACGCCCGGCCTTGTTTGCGCGCATCATCATTTGTATTCGACTCTTGCCCGCGGAATGCCTGCGCCGCCATCCGCACCGACAGATTTCATCTCCACTTTGCAGCAGGTGTGGTGGCGACTCGACGCCCAGTTAGACGCCGAAATGCTCTATTGGTCGGCCGCACTAGGCGCCGCAGAAGCGCTGATGAGCGGCACAACATCGATCATTGATCACCACGAATCCCCTAACTTCATTGAGGGTTCGCTCGATGTCATCGCCAAGGCTTGCGCCGACATAGGAGTACGCGTCAACACATGTTTCGGAGCAACAGATCGCTGGACAGACAAAGGATCTTTGATCGATTCTGTAAACCCCAATTCAAGTATGACGGGTGCTGCTCGGCGAGCACTAGACGAATGTGATCGCTATCTCTCTGCTGGCGGCCGAGGAATGGTCGGGCTGCATGCAGCTTTCACATGTTCTAACGAAACGCTAGAGATGGCAACGGAACTGGCAAAGAAGCACACCGTTGGAGTGCATATTCATGTTGCTGAGGGGTTACATGATGCAGGCGCAGGAGAACGTCTAGAAGCAATCACTTCCGACGATTGGCTTTTGGTCCATTGTGTTTTGCTTGACCGACTGCTCAAGGGCCGGATCGTTCACAATCCCCGATCGAATATGAATAACAGCGTTGGCTATTCCAAGCCTTCGCGTAGAACAAACACGACTCTTCTCGGAACCGACGGCATTGGCAGCGACATGTTGGAAGAGTTTCGACTTGCCTACGCCCGTTTGCGCGAATTCGATATCAAGGAGAACCCAGCAACTGCCTGGGCATGGCTAGAAAATGGTTATCACTACTTTCCAGAATCTCGCGAAGATGTCGTCGTATGGTCCTACGACGCCGTGGATGATCCGTGGAAGCTTGCGTTCACAACGGGGGTGCATCCCGTCGAGGTAATCGTCGACGGAAAGACTGTCGTAAAAAACAGCATGCCGACCACATTTGATATTCACGAAGTGCGTCAAAAAGCATCCGAGCAAGCAAAAAGACTTCACGAAAGGCTCTAACAATGTCGCTACCTCTGCAAGCACTCAATCCGAAAACTGGCAAGGCTCGGGTTGCTATTTACCTCCAAGATGCGCATCGCATTCGTGAAGGTATGGAATTCACTCAGTACGCGGAGAGCAAAGGCTTTGAAGCAGTTTGGCAAGCAGAGAGTCGTCTGGTCCGTGAGGCCACAGTACCGATGGCGGCCTTTGCTTCAGTTACCAACACCATCAAGGTGGGTTCTGGTGTGGTCGATTGCTGGAGTCGTAATCCTGCGCGACTTGCCGCAACATTTTCTACCCTTGATGACTTAGCGCCTGGGCGAGTAATCCTCGGTATCGGAGCATGGTGGGATCCGCTTGCGCAGAAGGTTGGAATCAGCAGAGCCAAACCCCTGAAAGCAATGCGAGAGATCGTTACTGCCGTTCGCGCTCTTCTCAACAATGAGAACGTCACGTTTGATGGCGAGTTCGTAAAATTTGACGGAATTGAATTGGACTACGTGTATCAGGAGCGTCGAAAGAAAGAAGTTCCGATTTACATAGGAGCAACTGGCATGCAGATGATGGAGCTGACAGGCGAGATTGCAGATGGTGTTGTTCTCAACTACTTGGTGTCGCCCGATTACAACAAACAAGCGATCGAGGCACTTGGCGCCGGTGCTGCTAAAGCAAACCGAAATATCGAAGACATTGACAGGCCGCAGCTGGTTGTTTGCAGCGTTCACGAAGATCGCCAGGTTGCCCTGAACATGGCCAGAGAAATGGTCACCCAATATCTTGGTCAGCAACCTCACATTATGAAAGCATCAGGCGTGCCGCAGTCGCTACTCGACAAGGTTGGAGAAGTGCTCACATGGCCTGCAACTCACGAACAAGTGACCGCGGCTTCCAAGCTGGTTCCCGACGAGATTGTGCAAATGTTGACAGCCTCGGGCACGCCACAAGAGGCGCGTAAACAAGTTCTGCACTACATCGAAAATGGTGCCACTTGCCCCATCTTGTACCCGCTTGGAGATGTCAAGGCCATGATCGACACGTTTTCGGACTGGGATGGGGCCGCATGACCGTAACCGTCGCAACCAATCTTGCCGATGCACTGGCAGCGCTTCGAGCAACACCTGAAGCCCGGCTTCTTCAAGGCGGCACCGACACAATGGTGGAAATCAACTTCAACCACTACAAGCCCGAACACATTGTTGCGTTGCGCAAAGTTGAAGAATTGCGAAGCTACTCAATTCAAGAAGACAAAAGTCAGATTTTCATCGGCTCGGGCGTCCCGTATCAGACACTCGAAAATGATCCATTCCTCACTCTGCTCCCCGCCCTCGCTCAAGCCTCTCGCACGGTCGGATCACCGCAGATCAGAGCCGCAGGTTCTCTTGGCGGCAATCTTGGAACATGCTCGCCCGCCGGTGACGGACTGCCCGTCTTGTCGGCGTTGGATGCAATTATTCATCTTCGTTCCGTCGATGACGGAAGAGACGTTTTGATCCACGATTTCATGACGGGAGTGAAAAGGAACTCGCGTAAACCCGACGAAATCATTACTGGCGTCACTGTTCCTATTCTCAATGGATTTCAGGGCTACTCAAAAGTGGGTGTTCGTAACGCAATGGTCATCTCCGTCGCTTCGGCTTGCTTCGTTGTAGATAAGGCGAAGACGCAAGTGCGCTTGGCATTAGGGGCTGTAGGGCCGACGATTATTCGATGTCGAGACACCGAACAATGGCTGTCGGAGCAAGTTGACGTTGCGGCTTCGGATTTCTCTAACAAAATCGCAAAAGAGTTCGGTCGTCGAGCTGCTCTTGAGGCTCGCCCAATTGACGACCATAGATCTACCGCCGAGTATCGGCGACACGCAATTTCAGTTCTCGCTGAACGACTACTACTAAAGGCAAACTCATGAGCGCGGAAAATCTTGTTTATACGTTGAACGTCAATGGAACCAATCGGGAAGTCAAGGATTCTTGGGTTGGCGAGAGTTTGTTATATGTACTTCGTGAGCGCCTGGATTTGCCAGGGTCCAAAGGCGCATGCGAGCAAGGCGAATGTGGAAGTTGCACGGTCCTCCTCGACGGCGATGCTGTTTGTTCATGTTTGGTGATGGCTGCAACCGCTGTTGATTCATCGATCACCACTGTCGAGGGGCTTATTAGTGACACCGTTATGGGAGAAACTGCTCGCACAGTTTCTGACGTCCAAGCTGCATTCGTCACTGAGGGTGCTGTTCAATGCGGATTTTGCACCCCTGGGCTCATTGTCGCAGTACACCATCTGCTCGATAAAAATCCGTCGCCAAATGATATTGAAGTGAAGGAAGCCATTTCCGGAAATATCTGTCGCTGCACGGGTTATGGCCGAATTTTCGCGGCAGTAAACGCTGTCATCGAAAGTCGTGGAAAAAACCAACAATGAACGCTTCACAGACAACCACCAGAACACGTGACGTACTTGGAACAAGCGCGCTGCGGCCCGATGGTATTGCGAAAGTGACCGGAGAATTCTCTTTCTCTTCGGATATGCGAGCGGAAAACATGCTGTGGGGCTCAACACTCCGTTCACCTCACCCTTACGCCCGAATTAAGTCAATCGACACGACACAAGCGCTTCTTATTTCCGGAGTGCATGCAGTCATCACATCTGACGACGTTCCAGGAAAATTGACATATGGCCTTATCTCCAGCGATCAGCCAGTATTTGCTAAAGACGTTGTTCGTTACATGGGCGAACCTATCGCTGCAGTTGCAGCAGATCATCCCGAGACGTGCAGGCGTGCGCTAGCGGCGATCGTTGTTGAATACGAAGTAATGACACCGTTGGTCGACGCGGAACTAGCCATTCTTCCGAGCACACCGCCAATTCATCCTGATGGCAACCTCATCCGCCACCAGCGAATCGTTCATGGCGATTCAAACGCAACGGGCGACATCATCGTTGAGGGCAACTACACCATTGGAATGCAGGATCAAGCATTTCTGGGCTTAGAAGCTGCTATGGCATTCCCAGACGCAGGGGCACAAGGCGTGGAATTGCACATCGCAACCCAGTGGCTGCACGAAGACCGCGGACAAATCGCTGCGTGCCTCAACCTTCCAGAGGACAATGTTCGGCTCGTTCTTGGTGGTGTTGGCGGAGCATTCGGAGCACGTGAAGACATCAGCCTTCAAGTTCATTGTTGCCTCCTGGCCTTACGCACAGGCCGGCCGATCAAGATGCAGTACAGCCGCGAAGAAAGCTTCTTCGGGCACGTTCATCGTCATCCCGCAACCATATGGATGCGTCACCACGCGAACAAGAGCGGCAAAATTGTAAAAATTGAGGCTCGTATGGTCTTTGATGGTGGCGCTTACACAAGCACCTCTCCAGCCGTACTCATCAACGGCATTACACACACGCAAGGCCCGTACCAGTGCGATAACGCAGTAGTAGACGGTTACGCAGTGCGCACCAACAACCCTCCTTGCGGTGCAATGCGTGGATTCGGTGTTGTGCAGGCCTGCTTTGCTCATGAAGGCCAAATGGACAAGATTGCGGAAGCCTGCGGAATATCACCAGTTAAAGTCAGGCTGATCAACGCCATGCATACTGGCGACAAAATCATTACCGGGCAGATAATGGAAAGCGTCGCGCCAGTAGAGCGATGCATTCGTGAAACAGACGCTATTCCCCTACCGCCTACGATGCCGGATCTCGTTAATGCCCTAGAACTTCCGGGCGGCAGTGGACTAACCGCCGAACGAAAAAACATTGTCCGAGGCATCGGCTGGGGCGTGTCGATGAAGAATCTGATGTACAGCGAGGGATTTGATGATTACGCGACGGCTCGTTGCACACTCAGCAACGGAGTTGCATCACTTAAATTTGCGACGTCCGAAGTTGGCCAAGGTTTTGTCACTCTCGCCCCACAAATTGCACGCAGTGTTCTTGGAGTTGATCAGGTTGTGCAAGAAGTATCCGACACCCAAATTGGATCTGCCGGATCGACATCGGCCTCCCGCCAGACTTGGATGAGCGGTGGCGCGGTAGACGGTGCATGCAGACTGGTGCGGGAACGAATGTTTGAACACGTTGGTAAAGTGCACAACATCGATCCCATTCGCTTGCTCATCGATGGTACGGATGTTGTCGACTCCATAGGAGACTTCAGGATTAGCGTCGCGGATGCGACTGACGGAGTCACATTTTCTGAAACGTTTGAGCATCATCACCGCAAAACAGAAGACCTGGATGAAAACGGCCAAGGCAACTGCCACGTCGCATTCGCATTCGTTGCACACCGTGCAGTTGTGGACGTGGACTGCGAGTTGGGGCTTGTCAAGGTGGTGCAAATAGCCACGGCTCAAGACGTAGGCAGGGTGTTGAACCCGCTCAGCGCACTTGGTCAGCTTGAAGGTGGCATTGCACAAGGTTTGGGCTTGGCAGTAATGGAAGAGATCGTGCTAGAGAATGGCAAAGTGAAGAATCCCAGTTTCACCGATTACCTGTTGCCGACCGCGCTTGATGCCCCAGTAGTTGTTGCAGTAATGATTGAAGAACCCGAGCCCCAGGCACCGTTAGGCGCAAAGGGCATCGGTGAGCCTCCATGTATTTCTGTTACTCCAGCAATTGTTGCTGCCATTCGCGCAGCCACTGGAAAGGCACTCTTGCGAGTCCCTGTAAGACCGCAAGATATTTGCCTGTAAAGCCTCAGGCTCGTTGTAGAGAGAGCGCTTTAACAGTACCGATTTCACCGGGTCGTATCGGCTTGGTTGGCAACGAGATGGCCTCAAAATCAGGATCAACATAGTTGACCTCAAACTTCATGCCCTTGGTCAGTTGCCCGGTTGAACGTCGCATCGACTTATCGATAAGCGAGATGACGACACCCTTTTGACCGGCCCGACCTGTTCGACCTGACCGGTGAATGTAATCCTTCGGATCTTCGGGTAGATCAAAGTGAATTACTACCGGAACAGCATCAATGTGAATGCCACGTGCCGCAACATCGGTTGCCACCATGACGGTTGCTTTGCCCCGACGGAACTGCTCGAGCGCCTTTTCGCGCTGCGCTTGGCTTCGATTGCCGTGAATCACACATGTGCTCATGCCCATCGAATCAAGATTCTTTGCAAGCCTGTCTGAACCATGCTTAGTACGACAGAACACGATGGCTCGTTCGTAATGCGTTGCAATTTCGGAAACCATGCGGGTTCGATCTTCTCTCCCGACATTCCAGAACAGGTGATCAATTTCGCCCGCGTTTTCTGCTGCAGCAATCTGATGCTTCTTGGGCGAGTTCTGAAACTCTTTGATCAGTGCGTCAACGTCGCCATCAAGAGTTGCCGAAAACAACAACGTCTGGCGACTCTTGGATACCGCACGCATAATCCGCTTCACCGCTGGCATGAAGCCCATGTCGGCCATGCGGTCGGCCTCGTCAATTACAGCAAGTGCAACGGCGCCAAGATCTAGATCTCGACGCTTGATGAGGTCCTCAAGTCGACCTGGAGTTGCTACCACGATGCTTGCTGCACGTGCAGCCTTCACTTGCGGACCGTACCCTGCTCCACCGTAAACAGCGGCAACACGAATGTCGCTACCAGAACACAACATCGAAACTTCCTTAGCAACCTGAGCGGCCAGCTCTCTCGTAGGAACAAGAACCAAACCCTGGGGACGACCTGGCTTCGACTTCTCTACTTTCAATGCAAGCGCAATACCGAAGGCCAAGGTCTTACCCGAACCTGTCGGTGCTTTACCGCAAATATCGTGGCCCTGCAGCGCATCGGGCAATGTTGCAGTCTGAACTGGGAATGGGCTTGTAATGTCGCGTGCAAGTAAACCTGCCACGATTCTTTCGGGGACGCCAAGCGTCGACCAACTCGTACTCATGTGTTTCTCCTCAATTGCCTAGGGGGTTGTGCGACCTAACGGCCAAGCACACGACGCAAATAGTCGTTTGTGAACACACCCTCGGGATCGAGACGGTTCCGAACTTCAATAAAACGCTGATATTCAGGATACAGGCTCGACAACGACTCTGCTGACTGAAAGTGAATCTTTCCCCAATGGGGCCTACCACCGTAATCCAGCATGATCTTTTCTACGGCTCGGAAGTAAGGCTCGTATTGCATTCCCTTGAAAACGTGCACTGCGATGTATGCACTTGATCGGCCATAGCTTGTCGAAAGGGAAACATCATCTTGTGCAGTAAACCTCACTTCCACTGGGAAATTGAGCAGAAAACCTTCATCGTCGACGAGCTTCATCACCCGTTCGAGTGCATCTCGCACCGAGTCGCGGTTGATCGAATACTCCATCTCATAGAAGCGAACAATCCTTTTACTGGCGAAAATTTTGTAACTAGCATTGACGTATTCGACACGGCCCGAACTTGGCAAAACCTTTGCTAGCCGAGGAATCAAACCGGGACGCAATCTTCCCAAATAACACAGTGCGCCGAAAGCAATATTCTCCATGAAGATTTTGTTCCACCAATGGGCGAAACGTCGAGGCGGATCTGACGGAAGGTCGCAAATGTTGTTTCGCTTCGTGAGTGCCCAACCGGTATGAGGGATCCAATAAAACTCGAAGAAATCATTACTCTCGACTAAATCATCGATGTTTGAGAGAACATCGGTGACACGCATTGGTTGTTCAACTGCAAGAAGTTGAAACGCGGGAACAACTCTCAAAGTGATGGTGCTCAAAACACCGAGAGCGCCCAAACCGACACGACCAACGTGAAACACTTCTTGATTCTCGGTACTTGAACATTGCAGTACGTCACCATCTGCAGCAATGAGACGAAAGCCGACAACCTGAGCGGCTAAACCTGTGCGATTCTGTCCCGTGCCATGAGTAGAGGTTGACAACGCACCAGCAATTGTTTGATAAGTAACGTCTCCAAGATTCGGCATGGCAAGCCCTTCGAGTTGCAGACGTTCGTTCAAATCTGCGAGCACGATGCCCGATTGAACTGTCACCGATGTTCGGTCTGCGCCTACTTCAATAAATTCACCGTAATTACGCAGGTCAATCAGGATGTCATCCGCAACCGCAACCGCTGTGAAACTATGCCCGGATCCAACAACCTTCACCCG
>Ga0209550_10000974_pt1 | contig 27715 bp, 23 predicted proteins | sample LauGreSuBDMM15SN_2_FD_187567 | JGI IMG/M metagenome (GOLD analysis project Ga0209550, IMG submission 187567) | Freshwater lake microbial communities from Lake Michigan, USA - Su13.BD.MM15.SN (SPAdes) (version 5) | ecosystem: Environmental > Aquatic > Freshwater > Lake | place: Lake Michigan... | reverse complement strand
CTCTATACCAATTAAATGGATTAAATTTTTCGAGAGTTATAAAATATTTTCTTTTTATCACTTTGGTCTTATATTTTTATCTATTGCTTTATTTATATGGCTTCATAAATTTTCTTCACGCCTAAAAACCATACTTCACTTTAATTTTTCATCAACTAACAAAACAGTCCAATAGATCAATTAGATCAAATAGAATTTTACTCTCAATGAAATTGGATACAATAAGTATTGAATTTTTCTCTATGTTTTAGAAATCTGGAAGAAGCTAAGAGGAAATATATGACTAAAATAGAATCCACCCCTTTTGGGGAATCCGCTCCGGGTTTTCAGACCAAAGGTAGCATTATAAAAAATACGTATGGCAGATATTTAGAAGAATTCAAAGAGGGGGATATCTTTGTACATCCCAGAGCATTTACCATTGATAGAAGTTTTGCACAGGAGTTCGCTACCATCTTCATGGAAGCCAATCCATTGTTTCTATCTGCTCCTTATGCTGTGGCACATGGTTTTAAAGACTTACTCATTTCTCCACTTCAAGTTTTTAATATAGCCCTCTCACTTGGTGTTCAAAATAATTCAGAAAAAGCAGTTGCTAATTTAGGGTACTACAATGTTCAATTTTTAAAACCTGTCCATCCTGGTGATACTCTTACCTCAAGAACAAAAATATTAAAGGTGGACGACAAAGGTACTGATAAACCAGGTATAGTTCATGTCAGGACTCTATGCTTAAATCAGCTCAATGAAGTTGTACTACAATATGAAAGAAAGATAATGATAAACCATTCCAATGGCAAACCAAAAGGAAATCCTAAACCAGGAAATCCCTCTGCATTTTTTCCTGAAAACAAAACACCTTCTATTGAGCTTCCCAACTTAAAATTTCCTACCGAGTTACGAGATGGAACTTGGGACTCCACATATTTTGAAACATTTAAAGCTGGTGATATTTATATCCATTCCAATGGTAGAACCATAACAGATGAGCACCTCCCATGGACCTATCGAATGGGCAACACACATCCTTTGCACTATGATAAACTCTATTCTAAAGGATTGAGTGGAGCCATGAGTGGAGAACCAATTGTATATGGTGGATTGGTTTTTGCTTGGCTTATTGGGTTAGCTTCTAGGGATATTTCTGAGAATATGATTTGGGAACTGGGGTATACGGAAGGATACCATACACAACCAGCAATCAGTGGAGACACAGTGACAGCTATTTCTAGAATTTTACAGACCGAAGATGTAGGTAACAAATATGGGATGCCGGCGGGTGAAGTTCACTTACAATTTATAGGATTGAAAAACATAAAAGCTGCAGATGCCTTTGAAAAGTACGGAGATGATCTATTTATCAAAGAAAATGATAAGAAAAAACATGGCAAAGAAAAAATTGCTGATAAAATCTTTGAAATTGAAAGAAAGCTAGTAATCAAGAAAAAACCCCAATAATTTTTAATACAATCTCTGAGCCATAGGGATTTTACCTATGGCTTCTCTTCTCAAATAGTAAAAACCACTTAGCATGTACAGTTTTATAAATCTTATTCATATTTTTTTTATTCTAAATTTATTTTCTTGATATTTTTTTAGAATCGAATAATTTCTCAAAATTGGGAGGAGATTACATGACTTATTTTTCGACGTTTTTCATAAATTACTCAACATTGGGTTCATTTTTAACAGCTCTTATTTCCTTGGGTGCGGCCATTTTTCTTTTTCTTTTACCTAAAAAGTCAAAGGCAACAAAATACCTCGCAATGGTTTTTACTTCCATTTTTTTAGCTGGCACAGGATATGTTTTTTCCAATGGATCTTACGATTCCGCAAAATGGCCCCGACTTCTCACTCTTCTTGCAGTTCCGTTTCGTTTTGTTTTCCTCTCCCAATTTCTATTACGATTTCCTAACAATAACAAACCAAAACTTACCCGAATTATCCTGTACCTTACAGTCGGATCCTCTGTTTTAGTAGATGGATTCCTCCTCTCCCAGGCAATTCCGAATGAAACTTTTTTTGATATAAACGGCCATTTTTATGATTTAGCAATTCCAGTATATTTTTCCTTTTTAGGAAAGTTTTTAGTTCTTTTAATCCTTATTTCGGTAATAGCCGCCATTTGGAAAGCTATCATTACAAAGGGAGCAGAAAGAAAGGCTATGCTTGTGATACTATTTGCATTATTTTTGGATATGATCATACCCCTTTATTTGAATATTCAACAAAGAAATGGAGCTGTGAATAGAGAAGTATATAATACCACTATCGCATTTTTAACTCCTATCGGTGCTTTCCTGCTCTTGATTCCTTTTTTAAATACAACCAAAGATAGAAGTACCTTTATGTTTAAAATTGTTGGTGTGAGTTTTCTAACATTTGTCCTAATCTATAATCTTATCATATTTATGACTATGTTAGATAGAGAAGAAACATATGACTATACTCATAGAAAAGAACTTAGAATCCTACTAGAAACTGCAGGTAAGGAGAAAAATGAAGGCTTAGAGTATATTCTTGAGTACAAACCATCTACAGGAGAATTCAAATATAATTATAATAAAAATAATTACGAATTATTAAACCTGCAGGATAGGATGGTTAATTCCTATCTTTATGATACTATTCGAAATTTACCAGAAGATATTACAAAAGAAAAAATAGAAGCAACATTAGAAGCAATTGTATTTGAAGATGAAAAGTACAGTATTGGGCACCAAGAGATGATTAAAGATTTTTTAGAAAACTACTCTGGTAATAATCCTAGAGGAGATCTTTTGTCGCATATAGATAGCATGGAAAAAGTATGTTTTTTTCTGCAAAATAAGATAAAAGAAATTCCCGATGCAAAAATAATGGAAGGGATGGAAGCATTGCTCCTTTCAACTGCTAAACAATATGAGCCATATAGAAAAGTAATGGCTGTTCATCTAAAAAAATCTATGGCAGAAAGAAAAGATATGAAGATAGAGCTTCTTCGCTATCTTACACCAATTGTACCCGAGGAAAAAAGGTACTACAGAGAAACTGTAAATAGAGATGTAAGATTTGTCTCTTTCCAGGAAATTAAAAATGATGTCATACATGAAACTGGATTTTCCTATACAGAGCATAGAAAATATATTGATAAAACAGGACAAAAATTAGCTGGAGTTCTTTTAATTGCTACTCTTTTGATTTGTGTAGGCACTCCCTATTTCCTCTCAGGTGCAATTTTAAATCCATTGAATGATCTTTTGAGCGGCCTACGTCAAGTTAAAAAAGGACATCTAGATGTACAAGTTCCCGTTAAAGTTCAGGATGAAATTGGATTTTTAGCCAGCTCTTTTAATTCCATGGTAGCCTCCATTAAAGATTCCAAAGAAAAATTAGAAGAGTATTCTACCCAGTTAGAAGTTAAAGTAGAGGAAAGAACCAGAGAACTTCAGTCAACTCTTACAAAGGTAGAAGAATTAAAAACCCAACAGGATGGGGATTACTTCCTAACTACACTTCTCTTAAAACCTTTAGGTGTAAATAATTCCAAAAATGACGGAAAAATTCATATAGAGTTTTTTCTCAAACAGAAAAAACAATTTCAGTTTAAGAAGAAAAATATGGAAATTGGTGGTGATATGTGTATTGCACAACCAATTATGCTCAGAGGAAAAAAATATACTACTTACTTGAATGCAGATGCTATGGGAAAATCCATGCAAGGTGCTGGGGGAGTCTTGGTTCTTGGTGCGGTTTTTCAATCCATTATCCAGAGAACAAATAATATTGTAGGACAAAATGAAGTATCACCTGAAGTTTGGATCAAAAACGCATTTAAAGAACTTCATAAAATATTTGAAAGTTTTGAAGGATCTATGCTCATATCCCTTATTTTTGGCTTGATTGAAGAATCTTCAGGTTTGATTTATTATATCAATGCTGAGCATCCGTTTTTAATTCTGTACCGTGACAGGGTTGCAAGCTTTATTGAATCCGAAAGTCATTTTCGTAAGCTAGGTACTACAGGTATAAAAAATGAAATTTTTGTTAGTACCTTCCATATGCTTCCTGGGGATTTAATAATTATGGGTTCGGATGGAAAAGATGATCTAGTTTTAGAATGGAATAACGAAGGTGGAGATCGAGTAATAAATGAAGATGAAACACTTTTCTTAAAACGGGTAGAAGAGTGCAATGGAGAATTGGAAGGTATGTATGAAGCCATTGTAGATAAATATGATCTTATGGATGATCTTTCCTTACTTTCGATTTCATTCACTGGAGAAACAGAAAAAGAAAAGATAAATAAAGATCTTATCAATGGGATTATTCATTCTGCCAACGAAGCTCTTGAAAAAAATGAAAATGATAAAGTTCTAGAAGTTTTGGAAAAAACTTATATAGAACATAAAGATGATATGCATCTTGTAAATTATATGTTGAAAACTTATATTAGATTTAAGCAGTTTGACAAAGGATCTAAAGTTTCAAATGATTATCTTGCAACGAATGAAGGTGATATCACACTCTTAATGAAAGCATCCTATTGTCACAAGATGAATAAAGATATTGAAAAAGCAATTGATATTGGAGAAAGGATAAAACTTCGCGATCCTAAAAATACTAGAAATTTATTACATTTAGCAGATATGTATGTGTATTCTAAAAACTATATTAGAGCTAAAAAGCTTGTTTCAAAAGTCCTCACACTTGAACCAACAAATGATCAGGCAAAACTAATCAATACTAAAATTCTTTCTGATACCAATGTGTAGTAGAATTTTAATGTACTAGTTTATTTATATAAAAAGCTTTTACGAAGTATACATTTTGTAATTTTTTGGTATATAAGTTATTTCTTATATACCAAAAAAATTAAATTACTAGAAAACTTATTTCACATGCATCTACTAGTTTGAGTTAATTTAGTTATCCTAATTTTCTAATGAGACAATAATTATTTTGTTGACGAAAACCCCCTTTCAAATTTTTATTTAAAGCAAACACACTATCGATGAAATATTTCTTCTAGGGGGATAGAATGGAAAAGGAAACAGCCAGTGTACTTGCAAGTCCACTCATGATTTATGAAGTAGAATGCCCAGTTTGTTTTACACAAAAAATAAAATTTTATGCTTTAAAAGCAAAGACTCTCTCTATGAGATCCAATGTATTTGAAATACCTATTTATGAACCCAGTCCTAAGTTTACTCATATTGATTTTAATGAACTAACACACACAGTTTGTCCACATTGTTTTTTTGTAGCATCCAAAAAATCAGATTTTATAAGTTTAGATTCCTCTACTGATACCCGTACTACTTCACAATGTGATAAAAAAATTATCAGTCATTTCCAAAATTTTCCAAAAGAGGTTATGGCTATTTTACAAGATTGTTTTGTCAACAAAGATAGTTTTATAGAACCAAGAACATCAGAAGGGGTGATGACAAGCTACAAGCTTGCAATTTATAAAGCAAGTCTTGAAATTTTTTATAAGCTCCCATATTCTTATTTAAAAAGAGCCCGCTATTTCCTTAGAATGTATTACTTTCATAATAAATTTTATAAAAATTTTAATTCTGATTATTTAGTGAAAGCAGCAGAAGACTTAGAAGAAGTTTTTAAGCTCTCCGATTTTCCAGATAGAAACTATGAGTTTGAAGTATGTTACCTTTTAGCTGCCATCAACATTCGTTTAGGAGATGATGGAAAAGCGGGAAATTTTATAAAGATTTTGGATCAATCCAAAGGAGAATTAATCCAAAAAGCAAAGGACAACCCAAGTGTAAACCTCACTGATATCAACAAATGGCTTGGAAAAACAAAAGAGCTTTGGCAATCGAGAACTGAAGCAGATGTTTGGAAATTAGAAAAGCCACTTAACTTTTAATCATCCATTTAGCACTGCTACATGCACTTCTACTGATTCTGCGAGTGCATGTAGATTGTACCCCCCCTCTAAAAAAGATATAATCTTTCCTCCACAAAAATCCTCTGCAGATTTTTTTATCATCTTTGTAAATTCTTCAAAAGCTGTAGTACGTAACTCCATACCAGCCAAAGGATCATTCTTATGAGCATCAAATCCAGCCGAAATTAAAATAAATTCAGGTTGAAATTTATCAATTCTAGGGAGAATGCTCTCTCTAAAAGCAGAAATGTACTGAGCATCCTCACTTCCTTTAGCGAAAGGAATGTTTAGTGTATAACCCTTTCCTTTTCCATGACCAGTATTTTCTGCGCTCCCTGTTCCCGGATAAAATGGATATTGGTGAGTTGAAATAAATAAAACAGTTTCATCATCATAAAATATTTCTTCTGTTCCATTCCCATGGTGTACATCCCAATCTAATATCGCAATTTTTTGAACTCCTTTGGATTGGAGATATTTCGCAGTTACAGCAATATTATTAAATAAACAAAATCCCATTGGAGAATCTTTTTCAGCATGATGACCAGGCGGTCTTACAATTGCCATACCGTTTTTTATAGAACCCTCTATTATTTTATCTGCTAGCACAATCCCTGATCCTGCCGACATAAAAGCAGCTTCAGAACTTTTTTCAGAGAAAGGCGTATCACCATCTAAATATCCCTTTTTGCCTGATACAGATTTAATTCGATTTATATGCTCTTTAGAATGAACTTGTTCTAATATCTTATCAAAGGCTGTTATAGGAATATACTTTTTCAAATCCTTAAAATATGATTTAGAATTTAATAAACTGAGTATGGATACCAATCTTTCTTTTGACTCTGGATGTCCTAAGCCTGTATCATGGTGTAAAAATATATCATCTGTACAAATTCCTGTGTTCATACTAACCTCAACTTTAATAAATTATGATATTCTATATTATCCCAAAATATAGAATAATAATTTCCCTTTACCATTCTATTGAAATACTTAAAAAAAACTATAAATTATATCTATATTTCATTTATTGGTATTCAAGTAATAAAAATTTTAAGTAGAACTTATTTATCTTAATAATTTACGCTTTAAATGAATTATATTATCATTTTATATTTTTCTTAGGAATATTTATGAACCCAATCCTCTTTCTCGTTTATTTTTTCAGTGCGGTAGCACTCTTTTCCCAAGCCAAAAAAGCTCCAGTGGTGGAAGAAATGGATACCAAGGAAAGCTTACATCCAATCAACAATGCTCCTCACAATGTAATAAAAGTGGGAGCGTTTATTGATACCTATTACTCTCACAATTTAAATAAACCTAAATTAACAGAAAGAAACTACACAACACAAGCAGTTAGAAATGATGAGTTCAATATAAATTTAGCGCATATTGATGCTAAAGTAGAAACAGACAATGTGAGGGGAAGATTAGCATTGCAAGTAGGAACATCTGTAAATGCCAATTATTTACCCGAAACGTCTAACCAGCGAACATCCAACCAAGTATCTGTTAGAAATATCCAAGAAGCCTATGCAGGGATACGAATTGCAAAAAATACTTGGTTAGATGGGGGAATCTACTTTGGTCACATTGGATTTGAATCATGGATATCGGGTAACAACTGGATGTACACAAGAGCTCTGGTTCTAGACTATGTGCCTTATTATTCAGCCGGCTTTAGACTTTCCCATGACATCAGCGATAAACTAAAAGTCCAGTTTCACTTGATGAATGGATGGTCAATCATCACTGACAACAATAAAAATAAGTCTGTTGGTATGCAAATTTACTACAAACCAGTCCCACACCTATCATTTACTTATAATATTTTTGTGGGAAATGAGATAGCTACCAGTACTTCTACAATCGCCTCCGGACAGGTTAATGTAGAACCCAAAGGGAACGAAAGGCAAACCAGGTACTACCAAAATTATATCACTCATTATGATGTAACAAGTAAATTCTCTGTTGCAGCATCGTTTGATATAGGTTTCCAAAGAAATCCAACCAAAGGCGAATACAATCCCATTCTAACAAGTCTCTCATCTAGTCTTTATAATTATAATTTTGGCAGTGCATACGTTACAAAGGAAAGTTCAGACTCCTACAAGCAGTGGCACAATGGAACGGTTTGGGTTACATATAGGTTTTTACCCGAGTGGAGAATCAGTGGTCGCTTGGAAAGATACACTGACCGAGAGTTTGCAAATGTTCCACTTGCAAGAAAAAGTGATATTTATAACAGAACTCCTTATGTAGAGACTGAAAAAGCTGGATACAAAGTCCAAAATGGATTCCAAGTGAGTGCTGCTTCTATCTGCTTGGATTACATCGTAAGCGAAATGGCAATGCTTAGAATTGAAGGCAAGGTGCTAAAATCTTTGGACCCTCTCTTTGATTATAGAAACAGCAGCGATTTATCAAGATATGAACGGATCCTTGTTACGGCTATAACCATAAAATTTGAATAAGTTGGCACTCTCACAAAAAAGTAGTTGCCAATAGAATCATGTAAATGTTTAAAATTTAGACAAGAGGTAAACTATGAATAAAATTTATACAATATTCTTAACCCTGTTCCTTGCAATGTCTCTACATTCCGTAGAAGATATAGATAGATTGATGGTAGAAAAAGCCCAAACTCCTGAAGAAAAAAAAGCTATTTATAAATATCTACTCGGAGAAGCAAAAGAAAAAAACCAACTAGCTCAAAGGTTTAGAGATATGGCAAATGTAAAAAAAGGTGGAAAAGCAACTACCCAAGTAAATCACAAAAAGGAACTTTTAGAAGAAGCTGATTCATTAGAAGCTTCAGCTAAAGAATACGAAGAACTAGCTCAAAAAGTAAAACCTTGAGTGAATTGCAAATTTTAGGAACAAAAAAATGCAAGGATACCCGTCTTGCGGAAAGATTTTTCAAAGAGAGGGGTATCCATAAATTCCACTCCGTTGATTTAAACGAAAAGCCCCTCGCAAGGGGGGAATTGGAAAATATTTTACGCACCATACCCGCTTCTGAGCTCATCAATTCAAATGCAAAAGAATACGAAACTCTGGGGTTGAAATATTTACAATTCAACCCAGAAGATAAACTAATGGAAATTCCTGCTCTTCTAAAAACCCCTATTGTTCGTTTGGGAAAAAAAGCAACTGTAGGGATAAAGCCAGAGATTTGGAAAAACTGGATCTCAGAATTAAAAAAATAAATTCTAAAGAAAAAAAAGAGTCCTTTTGCACCGATTAAAAAAACTTTAAGTTTCCCCTCCCTTAAAAATTCTGTCCACATGGCTCAAGAAAAAGACGATTCCAAATTAAAAGATATAGTCTCCCTTTGCAAACGAAGAGGATTTGTATTTCCAGGCTCCGAAATCTATGGGGGTCTTTCAAATTCTTTTGACTATGGTCCTTATGGAGTAGAAATCCTCCAAAATTTAAAAAAGTTATGGTGGGAATACTTTGTCCATAGAAGGGATGACGTTATAGGTTTAGATTCCTCCATCCTACTCCACCCCTCCGTATGGGAGGCTTCTGGCCATATCAGTAACTTTTCGGATCCATTGATAGATTGTAAATCTTGCAAGACACGCTTTCGAGTTGATCATTTTTTAGAAGGAAAAAAAGGAGAGGGTTTTGTCACTGGCAAATCCCTTCCAGAACTACAAGAAATCCTAACCCAAGAAAATTACCCCTGCCCTAATTGTGGTACAAAGGGGTCTTTCACAGATGCTAGAAATTTTAATCTTATGTTTAAAACCCAACAGGGAGCAAATGAAGAGGGAACTGTAGATATTTATCTTCGCCCAGAAACAGCTCAAGGGATATTTATTAACTTTAAAAATGTTTACTCTACTTGCAGAAAGAAACCTCCTTTTGGGATAGCTCAAATTGGTAAATCTTTTAGAAACGAAATCATGGCTCGTCAGTTTGTATTTCGAACTCGTGAATTTGAACAAATGGAAATGGAATATTTCTGTGAACCCGGAACCCAAAAAGAATGGTTTTCACATTGGGTAGACTATTGTATCCAATTTTTAGAAACTACACTTAGAATTAAAAAAGATAATATTCGAATAAGGGAACATGAGAAAGGTGAACTATCTTTTTATAGCGAAGCTACTTCAGATATTGAATTCAAGTTTCCATTTGGATGGGGAGAGCTATGGGGTATAGCATCCCGTACGGACTATGACCTCACCCAACATGAAAAGTTTTCCGGACATGACTTAAAGTACATTGACCAAGCAAACAATCATAAATACATTCCTTATGTTGTAGAACCTGCTCTAGGTTTAAATCGTCTATTTTTAGCGGTGATCTCAGATGCATACGAAGAAGAAAAACTTCCAGATGGAGAAACAAGGATAGTATTGCATCTTGCTCCTAGAGTTGCTCCTGTTAAGATAGGGATATTCCCTCTTATGAAAAAAGATGGATTAGATCTAAAAGCAAAAGAGATTCAAAATATCCTCAGAAATCATTGGTACTGTGATTATGATGAAAGTGGTGCAATTGGTAAAAGATATAGAAGACAAGATGAACTAGGAACTCCTTTTTGTATCACAATTGATTATGACACTTTTAAAGATAATAGCGTTACGGTAAGAGAACGGGATTCTATGAAACAAGAACGAATTTTAATTTCAAATTTACTTAGCTATTTTATCGAAAAAATTTAGTAACAATTGATTAATATAATGATTCAATAAAAGTATGGGTTTGGGGACGACATAGTTCCCAAGTTGCTGACAGGCTTCTCTGTCTTTTAACTCACCTTTAGCACGAAGTGCGTAAGGTGAGCTTATAATATAGAAAAATAATTGACGCAACTGCAATTTCTATTTTTTTCCACCGGTAGGCGGAAAAAAGCCTAGGATTGTTGCGAATAAATTTGCAAAAACTGACTTTTTGCAGGAACGTCATAATTTTATAAATCTTTTAACCTATACAGAGTGTACAACAGATATTTCATTTCCTAAAATTTTATCTAGGTAGCTGTAGTCATTGACATTTGATGGTTTGATTTCATAAAATTTTAAATTATATTGAATCATGATAGGATCTATTTTAAAAAATAAATCTTCAAATCTTTGTACTACTGGACCCACTTCGCAATCTGGCAAATAAGCCAAATAGGAGATAGTTGAAAGAGTATATAGTGCATCTGTTTTTTTTAATTTTTTTTGAATTGTTTGTCTAATAGATTTTCCTATATTTTTTGCAAATTCTTCTTCTAGCAAAGAGCAATAGGAACTCAGATCATCAAATTCAAAATGTGCAATCACTCCCATTATCCTGCCCTTATAAGGGTAAGATAATATATTTTCTTTAAGTCTGGTTTTGAGATTTGTAAAAAGAGGAAAAAAATTAGAGGTTGTGGAATTTTTTTGGTGGGAGTAGAAATTGTATGCAAGGGAAATTAATTTTTTAATGGATCCAGAAAAATCCATAATTTGCACAGGAACCACAATAAACATTAAAAAATCAGGATCTTCGAAGTGGTTGATAGCGAAAACATTAAAAATAGATTCTTTGATAGATATCTCCTTAATATTTCTTAGCTCAAATTCGTCCGAAAAATGAATGCTTCTTTGAGTATTTCTATGAATCTCGTAGTACGAAAAATATATTTCTTTTTTTTCTAGTTCTACTCCAAACTGAAATTTTTCTATTCCATTAACTATTATATGAGATTGGTATACGGAGGAAAGTGTATAAAGATATACAAGTGATCTCTCGATAAATGAATTTGAATTTCTGTCAGAAAAATCATGAGTGACAATAGATGCACGATACAGATCAAATAGTGAAGAGTTAACAAGAGTACTGTTTTCTTCATTATTAAAATATTCTTCTATATCAGTGTCTTTCATACGATTTACTCCAATAGCTTTTTTTTAAATATCGGGATATTTTAAATTTATTGCATAAACTTAATAAGAATATCACCTTATTAAATAAAATAAAAATAGAGGTAATTTTTGTCATTTTCAGAACGTGTCTCCCACCGATTACTTGAACTAAAAAATATAGAGAGGTACCGCTCTCTAAACGTTCCTAAAGGAATTGATTTTTGCTCAAATGATTATTTAGGATTATCAGACCATTTGGAATTAAAAAATGCACTGAAAGAGGGAATAGACTTATATGGTGGGGGCTCCACAGCTTCCCGTCTTATTCGTGGCCATAGAGATGTTTTTAATAGTTTAGAAGAAAAATTTTCTAAATGGGTAAACTCTCCCTCTTCTCTCTTTTTAGCCAATGGTTTTTTAGCAAATCTAGGACTCATCAATTGCATTGCGGATAAAAAAACAAAGATTTTTTCAGATAGATTAAACCATGCATCCATATTAGATGGAATACAATTGAGTGGTGCGGAAGTAAGGTACTACAGACATTTAGATTTAAATCATTTAGAAGATTTATTAAAAAAAAATAACTCAAACAACGAAAAATTAGTAATCACAGAGTCTATATTTAGTATGGATGGTGATATAGCCAATCTACAGGAATTAGTTTTTTTGAGAAAAAAATTCCAATTTGTACTTATTGTAGATGAAGCTCATGCATTAGGAATTTTTGGAGCACAGGGTTCGGGACTTGCTAATTCTTATGAAAATTATATCTCAGATGATATTGATTTTAGAATTTTTACTGCCGGAAAATCCATGGGCTTAGAAGGATCTTTTATTTCATGCAAAAAAGAGTTTAGGGAATATTTAATAAATCATCTACGGACTTTTATTTTTTCTACCGCTCCAATTCCAGCAATTGCTCATGCACTTCTAACTTCTATTTCCCTTATAAAAGAAATGAACCTTGAAAGAGGTAATATAATAAAAAATTCACAATTCCTCAGAAATGAACTAAATAAAAATGGCTACTCCACTAAAAATTCTAATTCTCATATCATACCTGTTTTACTTCCTGATGATTCATCCACAATGAAACTTGCAAGCGTTTTACAGAAGAAAGGATTTGACATCCGTGGTGTACGACCTCCAACTGTTAAAGAACCCCGATTACGAATTATTATAAATTCAAAGATTAGCCTAAATGATATTTTACAGCTCATGCAAGCTTTAAAAATTTATTAACTATTAAATTACTTAATAAATTTCTTGATGATTCTTCCAAATATTATCTCAAATTCCTCAATTTTCATTTTAAATGATATAATAAAATAAAGCCCCGTTGCGATGGAAATTGAAACTACCAAATAAATTCTTGATGCATTTGCATAACTTATATTCGATTCCAGGCAATATACAATTATATTTTCATAAAAGAAGAGTTCAAAAATTGCAAGTGAACTTAAAAGGCCAGTTAGGGGAAAAATAAATTTTAATAAATTATTTTTAAGGATATCAGTAGGAATGCGGATAGAATGAATATTTAAATTATTAAATAATAATATAAATGTGATAAGTGCAGAAATAGCAGATGAGAGAGCCAATCCAGCATGTTTTAAAAAATTCATTAATATAAGATTCAGCAATATATTAATAGAAAATGAGATCATATTTACCTTTAAGGGGGTTTTTGTATCTTTAAATGCATAGTAGGAAGATGTTAATATTTTATTTAAACTAAACAATGGAATAGCCAAAGAATAAAATCTTAGTGCTTTAAGAGTAGATTCTGTGGACTCATAACCCCACTTTCCACCGTAAAAAATAGAATCTATAATACTTCGCCCCAATACCAAAAATCCAACTGCTGCTGGCAAAGTTAAAAATAAACTAAATTGGATAACATTGCTTAGCTCTGAGGGAATCTTCTCTTTTTCATCATTTTTTAGAGATGCCAATAGGGCAGGTAGCGTTGTGGTTGCAAGGGCAACTCCAATGATTCCTGTGGGAAACTGTATTAACCTCTGAGAATAGTCTAAACTTACCACTGCTCCCAATCCTGGGTTTTTGTTCTGGATGTAGTTTGCAAGAAAGATATCAACCAATAGACTAATCTGATAAAATCCTCCTCCAACCACAGCCGGTAGCATCAAACTAAATATTTTTTTTACCGCAGGATGCTTCCATGTAAAATTTAATTTTGGTGAATCGCCCTGTGACCTTACGTAAAAAGATTGAACCAATAGCTGTAGAATGCCTCCAATTACTATACCATAACATAAAATAGTCACCTTATCAATCATTTCTGTATAATCATTTATTATAAATAAAAATATGAATATATAACTTAAATTTAGAATAATTGGAGAAAGGGAGGGAATAAAAAATTTTTGATGAGTATTTGATATTGCCATATAAATTGATGAAAGAGATGCTGTCATGATGAGTATGAAAAGTATCAAGGAAAGTTTAATAACCAAATCTTGATATTCTTTAGATCCACCCACAAGATATGGAAGCAAATATGGAGCAATAATTATAAAAATTGCTACAAATACTGATAGCATTGTAAATAAAAATGTTAGTATAGTACCAGAAACTTTTGCTGCTTCTTCTTTGCCCTCTTTTTCTGCATCTGAATAGATGGGCATAAACGATTGCGAGAGTGTTCCCTCTGCTAAAAGGTTACGGTACATATTTGGCAATCTATATGCAATGGAAAAAGCCGATGCCACCCAGCCCGTTCCAAATGTTATAGCCATATAGTGATCTCTCAATAGTCCAAGTATTCGGGAGAGAAATGTATAGAAGGAAAGAGCTAAGCTCTTTGATGAACTTGATTTTTCTATGTCTTTCAATGATTTATAATTTTTCTATAGTAGATATTGATCCAGACTGGCGTAATAAAAATTTAGCTCCACAGGTAGGACATTTTTGCCTGCCCTGCTTTTTGATTTTTATTTTCGTATTACAATTACCACAGTTTATCAGTAGTTCAGTAAATTTTTCCTGGTATCCCCTAATTTCCTCTTCAATTATTATACTATCCTTAATGTCTTCTTCTTTTAATTCATTGCTTTTCGTAATAAATGGGATTGTAAATTCAAAATCTTTTTTAGGCTCTATGGTCTGGATTGAACTAGTAGTTACATCTTCTTTCATATTCTCTTCGATATCTACACCACTAATATTTGTTCCCGATAAAAACATCGGATTATATGTTTTTGTATCCAATCTATTTTCTGCTACGATTGGTTCAGGGGATGTTTCTATTTCTTCAATGATAACAATCTCGTTTTTTTGGCTTAGAGCAATTGGAATCATATGTGAATCTTGAAATACAACTTCTTCCTTGATTGGATGCATAGTTCTCAATATATTCTTTGCTGCTCCAACATTTCGTGTAACATAAAACATTTTATTAAATCCAAAAAAATGAAATAAATCTTGTAGTTCTTGATTAAATCCGGAGAAAATTGGTATATAATTCTTTTGAATAAATTTTTTTCGAATTCGGAGTAGAATAGAAATACCAGAAGATGAAACAGCAGTTAAATGATCGCAATTAAAAATATATCTTGAAAATTGTGGTTCTAGATTAATGATAAATTCATAAAAATCTAATGCATTCTTTGAGTCTAAAATTCCATTCAATGCTAAAATGATTACTTTATCCGGCTCGGATTTTTCATCTATGCTATAAGTAAACATTATTCTAAATACACCGCATCCAATGATTTTGAAATAGGCTCAACTTTTTTCACTTTTTCCTGTATGACAGGTTTTTTTTTGGTTTCCCTAGATAAAGCCATTTCATAAGAATTTTCATGTATAGATTCTCGAATTAAAATGGATACAAAAGCATAAAATATAAGCCATAAAAATAAACTTAGCAATAATCCTATCATTGTAGCTAAAAGTAGCTGAACTTTCAAAGTATTCTTCTGAGCAGCTAAAAAATAATCCATATCAAACCTCTGGTAAATAATATGGATGGTACCCACAACTTCCATCTTATCTTTTATATACACTGGAGCGGAAGATAAATAAAAGTTTTCTGTATCTTCTGATTTGAGTCCGAGTACCTTCCTATCGAAAAAAGAAAATTCCAATTGCTCTTTCTTTTCATAAATTACAGATTCAACCTGCCCCCTTCTCATTCTAAGAGCACGCATAAAAAGTGGGAGGTGGGTGTCAATTGATGCCCCATGCAAATTAGCACTAGATTGAGTAAATGTCAGAATACTTCCATCAGTTGAAAGAAGGTAAATATTTAATATAAAAAATTCATATTGATTTTTATTTGTGGAACTTATTAACCTGTTAAAATAACTTTCAATACCATCTTTATCTGTTTGAGGAGTGACAATTTCTAAATACCTTGATAGATTCAAAACGATATCTTCAGCCCGAAAATCTGAATTATTTTTTTTATCATTGTATTCACTTACAAAACTATTTCTATAATTTTCAAAAATAAGAAATCCAAACCCTATCTCAAAAGTAAAAAAAATTATAAATAAATAAAATAATCTAAGTATCATACAAAAAAAGGATTAGTTCTCTTCTCTCTATAAATTTTAGTAAACTCTCCATGTCCAGGTATTACAAGAGTTTCTTCTTCTAAAGTAAAGAGCCTTGTTTCAATCGAATGAATTATCATTTCAGAATCCCCGCCCCATAGATCTGTGCGACCTATGCTCCCACTAAAAAGTGTATCTCCAGAAAATAAAATTTTCTTATCTTCCATATCCAAAAAAAAACAGGAAGATCCCGGTGTATGCCCTGGTGTGAATAGGACTTTGATAGATGATTTAGTATGAAAATCCAATTCTTCTTCATCCTCAAAAAAGTGACTGATTTCCCTTATATCTCCCACAGATGTATGAATACCAAATGCCCGACATTGCATTTCCATTTTTTCGTATAAGAAGAGATCTTTTCTATGAAGGGATACTTTTGAATTGGGATGTTTTTCAGCAATTTTGGAAGTCCCTAAGCAATGGTCAAAATGTGCATGGGTATGCAAAATATGGGTAAGTGAATAATTTTTTTTAGAAAGCTTTTCCAAAATCAATTCTTCATTTCCACCCGGATCAATCACTATAGCTTCTCCCGTAGAATCTGAGGTCAGTATTGTGCAATTGCAACCAAGCGGGGGAACTGGAAATGTTTCAACTGATATAGACACACTCCTAAATTTCTATTTCTCTCTTATCTGTAAAGTAACTACTTTGAATTACTTTCCTTGACCCTTAATGGGATTTCTTTTTTGATGGGAGAGAACTTTTTTATGTATGTGAATTTCCTGGAGTAAAGAATGATTTTTGGAATCTTAAAAGAATCAGATGATGAAAACAGAGTTGCCCTCCTTCCAGAAGGGGTGGATGCACTTATTAAAATGGGTCAAAAGGTACTAATAGAGACCGGAGCGGGATCTAAAGCTTTTGCCACCGATGAAGATTATAAGAAATCAGGGGGTCTTACAGTTTCTCGCTCTGAGATCTTTCAAAAATCTGAATTTATCATAAAAATCAACCCACCAACAGGGGAAGAAATTGATTCCTTGCGCAATGGTGTTATATTTATGGCTGTTCTGCAACCACTCTTCAATCCACAACTTATCAAAACCCTCTCCGAAAGAAAGGTGACTGTCTTTAGTATGGATACAATCCCTAGGACCACCCGTGCCCAAAGTATGGATGTTTTATCCTCTATGAGCGCAGTGTCTGGCTACAAAGCAGTTCTTTTGGCTGCCACCCATCTTCCAAAATTTTTTCCTATGCTAACTACGGCTGCAGGTACTATCGCACCTGCCAAAGCTCTCATTCTAGGAGCTGGAGTGGCTGGTCTCCAAGCAGTTGCCACTAGCAAACGCCTGGGAGCTGTGGTTGAGGTTTTTGATACCCGCCCAGAAGTCAAAGAACAAGTTATGAGTTTGGGGGCAAAGTTTATCGATGTAGAGGGTGCAAAGGATGCAATTGGCTCGGGTGGATATGCGGTTGAACAAACAGATGAATACAAGAAAAAACAAGTTGCAGCTATTCACAAATCAGCATCTAAGGCTGACTTTATTATCACCACAGCACTCATTCCAGGAAAAAAGGCTCCCATTTTAATCACAGAAGAAATAGTTAAAGATATGAAAATTGGATCTGTGATTGTTGATTTAGCTGCAGTAAATGGTGGGAATTGCCAATATACAGAACCTGGAAAAACTATCTCTGTGCATGGTATCACGATTATAGGAAATACCAATTTACCATCTACCCTTCCTTCTGACGCCAGTAAAATGTTTGGTAAAAATGTAATTAGTTTTATAAAAAATATGATCAAAGATGGTAAGCCAGAAGTTAATTTAGAAGATGATATTATTTCTGGAACCTGTATCTGCCATGCAGGGGTTATGCGCCATAATCCAACCGTACAACTCCTGGAAAAATAAAAGTTTTGGAACTATTTACCTATCTATTTCAAAATAGAGAAGTGCTCTACATCATCTTATTTTGTTCTTTTTTAGGTATTGAGATAATTTCCCATGTTCCTTTGGTTTTGTTGTCGCCTATGAATTCTGCAATCAACTCTATACATGGACTTATAGTGTTAGGTGCCATTTATGTAGTTGGAAAAGCTAAAGAAGATGATGTATCAATTCTAATTCTTGGTTTTATAGCAATTATTTTTAGCACTATGAATCTAGTGGGTGGAAGCCTCTTTACAGATAGGATGTTAAAAGTTTTCAAAAAGAAAGAAAGTTTAGAAGAGTGAGATGTTTTCTAAAAATTTAATTGAATTTTTCTATCTTATTTCAGCAGCTCTTTTGATAATTGGACTTCGATTTTTAACCAATTCCCAGAGGGCAAGATGGGGAAATCTTTTAATTAGTTCCGCAATGGGTATTGCAGTTGTTTCTTCTCTTTTAGGGACAGACATTACAAATCTGGGATGGATTTTTTCTGCTATTATCATTGGTTCTGTGATGGGAATTCTTTCCTCTCGAAAAGTTAGACTAACATCTGCACCCCAGCTATTAGCGTTTTACAATGGATTAGGTGGCGCTGCAGTAACTATCACTTCGTATATAGCATTTATCCAACTGCCAATCTTAGAGAATAATAACTTATTTTCATTGAGAAGTATATTTATCTTTTTCTCTATCTTTTTGGGAATTGTCTCTTTTTCGGGAAGCATTACTTCTATTATTAAATTGAGAAATCTTTTACCCGAATCGGGAATATCATTCCCTTTACAAAAACTACTAAACTTTTTTACATTGATTGCAACCTTTGCTATCACTGGCTTTATATTAGCAAAAAATGAACCGGATCATTATCTACTTTATTTAATGATGCTCCTCTCCACTGTTTATGGTATATTTTTCTTTATGCCGATAGGTGGATTTGACTCACCAATTGCTATCTCCTTTTTAAATTCCTACTCGGGATTCTCTTTGGTTTTTTCTGGAGCCATCTATTCCAACCAAATAATGTTAGTGAGCGGACTCGTTATAGGATTATCCAGTATAGTCCTTGCAATTTTGTTTGCCAAAAGCACAAAACGATCTATATTTAAAATACTTTTAGGTGGGAGTAATTACAATTTGCCCTCCCCTTACTATCACTTAGGCATGGTTGCACGCGAAATTACAATATCTGATGCTGCCATCTTACTCAAGTATTCAAAAAAAGTACTTATAATTCCTGGGTATGGAATGGGGATCTCACAGACGCATTACTCCTGCAAAGAACTAGAAGACTTACTCATTGAAAACAATGTAGAGGTAAAGTATCTCGTGCATCCATATGCAGGCAGAATGCCAGGGCACATGAATATTTTATTATCAGAAGCAAATGTGTCTTACAAAAATATTTTACAAGTAGATGATGTAAACAAAATAATACACAATTTAGATCTAGTCTTCTGTATTGGTGCAAATGATATAATCAATCCATACATTGATAGAGATAAGAAAAATCCGCTCTATGGAATCCCGAAGATAAATCTAGAAAAAGCAAAGCAAATTATCATCATAAAAAGATCTTTACAACCAGGATTTTCAGGCTTAGAAAATCAGATATTTTTTGAGCCCAATACGAAATTGATTTTAGGAAATTTAAAATCAATCCTACTTAAACTAATCATTGAAGTGAGAGAAATTTAAATTTTTAAAGCTGTACATTTGTTTTAAATACATACCCAGATTTCTAATCAGAAACAAAGAAAAAGGCATTTTCGCATAGGATCCAAACCGCTCCCGCGGGGCTTTTTGCAAGGCAAAAAGTCTCACAATCAGTTATCTATCAAAATACATTTAAATCAATGATTAATTGATTCATTTTAAAATTCATTAGAAATCTGAGAAATAGTAATCATTTGTGACGCAACTGCAAAAACAATCTTTTTTCTGCCAACAGGCGGAAAAAAGATTGGGATTGTTGAGAATAATATTACAAAAACTGACTTTTTGCAGGAACGCCATCTATTAATTTATAATTTGTGATTAGTAAATTAATAGATGATTGTTTTAGTTTCGCAGTTGAGAGTAATAATTACAGTAATTGCTGTGCCTGTAGTAGAAGTAGATGTGGAAAGACAAGTTTTATTGTCTGTAGTAAAACACTGGGACGTGGTAACAGCAGATGTACAATTTACATTGTCAACCGTATTACAAGTAAACGGAGTTACAGTGGAAGCTGTAGAGCCTTTGGTAAAAGTACCAGTGAGTGTTACAGTTACCGCTTTCATAAAGGTTAAATTTTGGCTAGTAGTGAGAGACTCATCTATATAACCAAGTGCACCTATTCCCCAAGTTACAGTTCCCTGCTTGCCTGTGATCGTTGCATTGTAAGGACCACCTGTGATTGTAAAACCTAATTGTTGATCCACACTGCCCCTAATTTGGTTCGTATCATAAATAAACTTAAAATTTAGAGTTTCTGCTGAATTCTTCATGATATACTGGTTTAGTATACTATATCTGGTGTTGGAAGTTGATGTAGTTCCCGTTGCTGCTGGTGTTGTAGTCCCAGGAGCTCCTGTTGCTCCCGTAGCTGAAGAGGCAGGACTTGCAATACCACAATTGGTAGTGAGATCTGTATTAATCTCTCTCGATGAAAAGTATAGAGCATAGTAGCCTGGGTCAGTGGTAAAAGCCTCTAAGAGTGCCGCAGGATATTGCAATTCAATTTTATTTGCATCTGGATTGGTACAGGATATTAAAAAAAAGAATACAAATAAAGAGCTTGTTTTTAGAGTTTTAGAACTATATTTCATTAATTTCCTCGCTAATTTAGACTATAATTTCAGGGTTTTGGGATATGAATTGGATTTGCCTTTACTCTAGCCATTGCATAATTGATGGCTGATCTCAATTCACCAATAGAATATTTAAATTCGGATATAGAACCTCGTTTGGTATAATTAGGTGCCAATTGGTTAATAGCACATCCATATACATCTTGGAGAGAAAGCTGTTCCCACCCCCAATTTGGATTTTCTAGAATGATTTTTCTCAATTCTTTTCTAAGATCCCCTTCTACTGAATTAACAATATACTTTGTCCACTCTGTCAATTTAATTACTTGACGAGACATACTTTATTCTTTACCCAGATCCAAAAGTAAAGTTACCAAGTTTAAAGAACTCCCAGATTGTTGACTTTTTTTAGTTCCTGAATCCATCGTCGATTGTTATTACTATTTTCTGATAATACCAAGGTAGAGACTCCCCTAGAGGTTTTAACAGTAACAGATCCCAAAATAGAAAGAACCTTTCTATCTTCCCTAGTAAGGCCCGCTAGAAGTCTTAGACCAGTATCTTCATCAATTTTTAGCAACTTATCAAAGACCAAAAGGTATTCGCCTTTCTTTGACTGGATACTTTGGGTAAGTTTTTTCATTTGGAGATAGTACTTTTCCCATGCTACCTTGTTTGCATTTTTTTTAGGTCGTTTGTTTTTGGATTTTTTCCAAAAATACTGATAAAATGTTATGTACTCTAGTGGTACGGAATTGAGAAGTTCCTCAACTTTGATGAGAAACTCGACTGCATCAAGGGAATCAAAAGAGATTTGGAGTGCTTTATCAAGTTTTTTTAGGTCTGAATGGCTCAATTGCTCTAGAGACCGTGATTGTAATTCGGATAGTTTACTTTTAATTTCTTTAGCGTTCATTCTTCTTTCCACTCTATAATTCGACGTGTCATCAATTCCACCTGAATTCTGGCCAATTCCGAAGAATGATAGTCAACTATAGGACGCAGAGATTCTATAGATTTATTTACGGAAGATAGTCTCTGTAAACCTGTCCAGATTTCACATCGTCCCAGGAGATCTCTATAATTTTCACTCCGCTTCCAAATCTCTACACTTCTAGAAAGAATACGTATATGACGCGAAAAAACCAATTCTCGAATATTCCAAAGTGTAGGGGCAATCCCTCGTATTTCTTTCCTACGATTCCCATATTTTTGCGAAAACAACTTCACCTGCATAATCAACCAATTGATTCCATTGGTACTCAACCAATCTGGTATCACAGGGATGATAATATTATCACAAAAATAAAGCATATTTTCAGACATTGTGTATAGGTTAGGAGGGCAATCTACAATTATAAAATCATAATATTCTTTAATAAATGCACTCAGTCGATCCAAAATTTCAAAATACTGAATAGCGGCTCCAAAAGCTGGGATTTGGATTTTTCCATCTTCACCATATCGAATATCTCTCTCGAGACTGATGAGATTGTAGTGAGCAGGGATGATATGGAGATTAGGCCAATAAACTTCTGAATTGATATACACACTGCTCCCATCAGGGAGAATTTTTTTTTCTCTAGAGAATACAGGAGACCTTTTTCCTTCAATGAACTCCCCTATAATATCTTCCTCATCAATTTTTTTAATGATCCCTCTTCTAGCACGATCCATAATCCCAAATAGGCTTTTTTCAGGAGTAGAGAAGATTTCTTTTTTCCAATATTCTCCAAGCATAAATACGGAGGAATTTGCCTGAGCATCCGCATCAATCAGCAAAACCTTATAGTTTTGACCGTTTGATTTCGGAGTATTCGCCAGAGCAGCTGCGAAATTAACGGAGAGTGTAGTCTTCCCCACCCCTCCCTTGAAATTGAGTACGCAAATAGTACAGGCTGACATTAATTATAGAGTCCTATTTAATAATCTCATTAGAAAAGCTTAGATTGGTAAAGAAGTTTTCACGAACACAAAAGAATTCGTATTGGAGATATGATAGAAACTATTGCCCTTTATCCCTTCACAACCAAGTTAACTAGTTTTTCTTTTACATAGATTTTTTTTATGATTTCTTTATCTTTGATAAAGCTAGGAACTTTTTCTGCAACCAAGGCTTTTTCAAAAGCTTCTTCTTCTGAAATTTCCTTAGAGGCTTCAAATTGACCCCTAACTTTCCCATTCACCTGTACTACTATTGTAATTTCTTCATCCTCTAAGTATTCTGGTGAGTAGTATGGAAATTTTTCATGTGCTAGGGAGATCTTATATCCTAATTCACTCCAGATTTCCTCAGAGATATGCGGGGCAAAAGGAGCTAATACCAAAATAAATGGTTTTAGAATTTTCCATGGACGGTTGTGTTTTGAAGTCATTTCATTTACAAAGATCATCATTTGAGAAATGGCAGTATTGAATGAAAAATTATGTATATCATCTTCTACTTTTTTAATGGTTCTGTTTAAAATCTTATATTGATCTAGATCTGGTTCAGACTGATCGATAGAAAATGTTCCATCCTCTCTATGGTAGAGTCTCCAAACTCTGTTTAAAAAACGAAATACACCCTCAACACCTTTTTTGCTCCATGGTTTCACCATTTCAAATGGACCCATAAACATTTCAAAAAGACGGAGACTGTCGGCACCATACTGCGAAACTACTTCATCTGGATTTACAACATTTCCAAGGGATTTAGACATCTTTTTCTTATCTTCCCCAAGTATTAAACCTTGGTGAACTAACTTTTTAAAGGGTTCGGGAGTGGATACATACTCTAAATCATAAAGTATTTTGTGCCAAAAACGGGAGTACAAAAGGTGCAATACAGCATGTTCACTCCCCCCTACATATAAATCTACTGGCATCCAACTGGCTTCTATTGATTTATCACAAAAATGATTGGAATTTTTAGGATCTAAGAATCGTAAGTAATACCAGCAAGATCCTGCCCACTGAGGCATTGTGTTTGTCTCACGGACTGCATTGACACCATCAGCCGTTTTATAGGGAAGCCATGATGATGCTTTTGCCAAAGCAGATTCTCCACTTTTTGCTGGATTGAAATCCAAAAGATCTGGTAGCTGAAGAGGCAGTTCCGATTCAGGGATTGAATCAGTATAACCGTCTTCTCTATGAACCAGAGGAATTGGCTCCCCCCAATACCTTTGTCTAGCAAATAACCAATCTCTTAACTTATATTGGATTTTTGGTTTTCCAATTTGTTTTACAGTCATCCAATCTATAACTTTTCGAGATGCTTCTTCATACCCTAAACCATTGATATCCAACAAAGAACTATTAGATTGTATACATATAGAGGTTTTTGAGTCAAAACATTCCGAAAGATCGGTTGCCCCTTCGATTACATGGCGTATAGGAATGGAATGTTTGAGTGCAAAGGAATGATCCCTTTGGTCATGAGCGGGTACAGCCATGATTGCCCCTGTCCCATATTGGTATAGAACATAGTCAGAAATCCAAATAGGGATTTTTGATTCGGGATCTACAGGGTTAGTTGCAAAAGAACCTGTAAACACACCTGTTTTTTCTTTATTTAATTCCGTTCTATCCATATCTGATTTCAATGCAGATTTTTGGATATATTCTTTGAGTTCTTCTATTTTATCTTCGGTTGCTATTTCTAGTACAAGTGGATGCTCGGGGGCAAGTACAATGTAAGTTACTCCAAAAATTGTATCAGGCCTGGTTGTGTAAACATAGATTTTCTTATGATTTTCAGTGGTAAATGCAAATTCCAAACCTTCACTTTTTCCAATCCAGTTTTTTTGCATCTCTAGGGTAGATTGAGGCCAGGAAACTAAATCCAAATCTTGTAGAAGACGGTCTGCATATTTTGTAATACGCATCATATATTGGGCCATAGGACGACGCACTACAGTGTATCCCTTTGATGTCCACTCTTCTACTTCTTCATTTGCAAGAACAGTCCCTAGCTCTTCACACCAATTGACAGGAATATTAGCATGATAAACTAGCCTAAGTTCTTTTAAAATTTCTTCTTTATTTTTTGGAGATAAATGAACCCATTCAGTTGCAGTAAATCGAGGATCTCCTATTTCAGAAAAATATCCAGAGGAGCCATTTTCTTCAAATTCAGTTATAATATCTTGGATAGGTTTTGCTTTATTTTCACGTTTATCATAGTAAGAATTAAAAATTTTTAGAAAAATCCACTGTGTAAACTTATAATAATCGGGACTAGTTGTGGAGATTTCACGCCTCCAATCATATGATAATCCGAGCATTTTTATTTGGCGACGAAAATTGTTTATGTTGGCTTCCGTGGTTATCCTGGGATGTATTCCATGAGTCATGGCATACCTCTCGGCTGGAAGACCAAAAGCATCCCAACCCATTGGATGGAGTACTTCATAGCCCTTCATTCGCTTGTACCGTGAAATAATGTCTGTAGCTGTGTATCCCTCGGGGTGACCTACATGCAAACCAGAACCACTAGGGTAAGGAAACATATCCAAACAATAGTATTTGGGTTTATTGGAATGTACGTCAGTTTGAAATGTACTATTTAGATCCCAATGGTTTTGCCATTTTGGCTCTAAATCCTTAAATGGATACTCCATAGAGGATAGTTCTACCTATTTCCTTACAGAGTCAATTACTTTTACTAGTCTTTTAAATGTTAAGGTTAAACAATTTCTGCACATATTTTGTTGGTAGAGCTTGTCACACTCTTTTTTACATGATGTGCAAACCAATTTCTGATTCGTTTTCATTGCTATTAGTTCCATTGATTGAAATTGAATAAATGTGTTATCGTCTTCCAAAAGTCTCATCGTACCTTTTTTCCTGTATTTTTTTGACAAAGTGTAAATAACCTAATACTATTGGTGTATTTCAAACTTCTTTTAAGCTAGGGATGTATACCCTTTAAAATGGAAGTGGTTTTAGGTCAAAAAAAATATTGAATTGAGAACCCTTCTAAAAAACTATAAATACCGTTTTTTTTTATAAAATAAAAAGAGTTATGGAATGAATTTTTATTTCCATTTCAAATTCGCTTAAAGTCTCTTACGCCTTACGTATCATTTAGCTGAAATGAAAAGCGAATCTTCAATTATTTAAATGAAATCAATGTCCAAATTATCATTAGAATATTCTAATTTTCTTTTAATAGATTTTACTAATTGAATAATAAGATTTATAAATTGAAACTCATCTTTAAAAATCTTAAATTTATGAATTTTTTAAAAATTAACCCCTAAAATTTTTTTTTTTTTCGATACTTACCTTCATTTTTTAGACCTATTAGAACATGAAAACTCTAATCGAAAAAATTTTCTGTCTATCACATCTCTCCAAAGCATGCTTATTCTACTTTTTTTTACGTTCAATGGATGGGCTGTTACCAGGTAATGAGATATATATTCACTCAATAAATTTAGTTACATTTTTTGTACTGGTACGATACAAAAGATTTATTTTTTTAAGTATTGGAGGTTGCATATTTTTTATACACTCGTCAATAAACTGTATAAATGAAAGTCAACAATTAAACGGTTATTTAACTAAGATTGAAGTGAAAAATATTCTTAGAAATCCTTCTGAAATTCAATTAGAAGTTATTGGAATTCTCAAAAATAAATACTATGTCGTATCAATTCGGGACAATGGAATTGAAAAAAAATCTATTCTATATTATCCAAATCGAATTAGCAAATTACCTATATTCAAGTGTGAAAGTCAAAGTATCACAATTATTTCTCCAGATCATGGAGTACCATTTTTTGAATTTCTAAATAAATATGACTATTTTTATCTTAAAATGGGAAAGTGTGAAGTTACCAATGAAAAATTTAACCTCTCATTAGAGACAAAACATAGAGTTGAATCAATTTTAAAAAAAAGCAAGTTAATACCCTCCTCACAGGAAATAGCAATGGGATTGCTATTTGGAGATTTAAGTTACATAAATAATGATTTTAAAAGTGCAAGCAAAGAAGGAGGTATCGTACATCTATTCGCTGCATCTGGTCTACATCTAGGGATTATCTTAGGAGTTTTTGGATACTCACTTGAGAAACTTTTTAAAATGAATTATTATATATCAAAAATTCTACCGATTGTATTTGGATTTATTTATCTTTACTTATTGGGGTTTCCTATTTCACTCACTAGGGCATATTTCTTTGCTTGTTTTTGGGTACTAACGAAAGTTACATTTCGAAAATCAAATCCTCTAAATATGATGATTATTTGTACTGCATTTATTTCATTATTTCAAAATGATAATTTTTTATCTATAGGTTTTAATTTATCAATGGGTGCGGTCATTGGAATTTTTTATCTAAAACCTCTATTAGATAACCTACTATTCTCAGACCAAAAAAACTTTTTTACTGAAAATATCACAGTCTCTCTATCCGCAGGATTAGGAACGTACTTTTTATTGTTGTACTATTTTAAATCTTTCAGCTATGGTTCTTTATTTTTAAATATATTAATTGTGCCAATAGCATCTTTTACTCTACCAATTCTTTTTTTATCTGTTATAGTAAATCTATTACAAGTTCCTCTATTTGGAGAACTACTCTGGACTCTTTGTGATTTTTTATTAAGAATAGTTATATTTTTAACACTTACACTTTCTGAAAAATTTTCTTATTATAGAATATTTATTGGTGATATCAATTTTCTTTACTTTTATTATCTAGTATTTTTAATTTTATTG
>Ga0209550_10000973_pt1 | contig 27722 bp, 25 predicted proteins | sample LauGreSuBDMM15SN_2_FD_187567 | JGI IMG/M metagenome (GOLD analysis project Ga0209550, IMG submission 187567) | Freshwater lake microbial communities from Lake Michigan, USA - Su13.BD.MM15.SN (SPAdes) (version 5) | ecosystem: Environmental > Aquatic > Freshwater > Lake | place: Lake Michigan... | reverse complement strand
ACATCATCAAAATTCTTTTCCTTTCCTGTCGTAGAGGATGATGAAACGGCATACAAGAATCCGGAACTGAGTCCATCCAGTTTACGCACCCTTTCCTCACTGGTTTCAGGAGTGACCAGGAAAATAAAATCAAGTGCATGTTTTTTAACGATGGCGCCATGCGATTGTTCAAATTCCAAAGGTGGAAGATCTGGAAGGATGAGTCCATCAATACCCACAGCAGCCGCATCTGCACAGAATTTCTCAAATCCATATTGCAAGACTGGATTCATGTATCCCATCAATACAACGGGCACATGGATCTTTTCTCGAAAGCCTTTCAGCTGTTCAAAAAGTTTGGCAATGGTCATGCCATTGTCCAAAGCGATCAAACTGCTTTCCTGTATCACCGGGCCATCAGCAAGCGGATCGCTGTAGGGCATGCCCAGTTCAATCAGGTCAACGCCGGCATCTTGCAAGGCCATCATGATCTCCAAGGTACTGTCCAGTGTCGGATACCCTGCAGTGAAATATACATTGAGTACATTCTCTTTTTTTATCTCAAACAAATCATTAATTCTGCTCATATCCCATCGCTTTATTGTTCATTCATTGCATCCATATACGTACCCAAGTCTTTGTCTCCCCTGCCACTCAGGCAGATTACAGATACATCGTCCGGCTTCATCCCCAACTGATCCAGTACAGCAAAAGCATGGGCAGTTTCCAATGCAGGAATAATGCCCTCTACCCTGGAAATTTCGAATGCCCATTTCAGTGCTTCTTCATCTGTGGCACTCATGAATTTTGCACGGCCACTGGTATAAAGATGCGCATGCATGGGGCCGATGCCGGGATAATCCAATCCTGCTGAAATGCTGTGTGGCTCTACGACTTGTCCGTCTGGCGTTTGCATTACGATGCTCTTGCTTCCATGAAGAATACCGGGAACGCCCAGTTGGGTGGTAGCAGCGCTCATGCCGGTATTGATCCCATGACCTGCTGCTTCTACAGCAACAATCTCAACACTGGGTTCGTCCAGAAAATGATAGAAAGCGCCTGCTGCATTGCTTCCGCCACCAACACAGGCAATCACACGGGTGGGCAGCTCCGTTCCTATTTTTTCAAGCAATTGAGACCGCATCTCCTTGCTGATGACCGACTGAAACCTTGATACCATGTCTGGGTATGGATGTGGGCCAACCACAGAACCGATGATATAGTGCGTATCAATGGGATTGTTGATCCAATCCCTGATGGCTTCATTGGTAGCATCCTTGAGGGTCTTGCTACCACTGATAGCAGGAACCACTTTGGCACCAAGCATTTTCATCCTGGCTACATTGGGTGCTTGTCGTTTGATGTCTTTTTCACCCATGTATACAATACACTCAATTCCTTTCAACGCACAAACCGTTGCTGTTGCAACGCCATGTTGTCCGGCACCGGTTTCTGCTATGATCCGTTTTTTACCCAGGCGTTGTGCCAGCAGGATTTGACCAATGGTATTGTTGATTTTGTGGGCTCCGGTATGGCAGAGGTCTTCCCGCTTGAGGTAAATGGTTGAGCCAAACCTTTCGCTCAAGCGTTCAGCCAAAAAAAGAGGCGTGGGCCTTCCTACATAATCCTTCAAAAGGGCATGAAACTCTTGCTGAAAGAGCGGATCATTTGAAATGGAAAGATACTGCTGCCGGAGATGTTCCACATTTTGGTACAACATTTCTGGAATATAGGCTCCCCCAAAATCCCCATAATAGCCTTGCTCACTTGGTTTTGAATAACTCGTTGTCATATCAGTTGATCATTTTGATTGCATTAAAAAAATCCTTGACTTTGTTCATATCCTTGACGCCTGGTGATTGTTCAAACTTGCTGTTAACATCAATGGCAAAAAGTTTTTTTTCGTTTTCACAGAACTGGGAGAGCCGATCAACATCTTCAGGACCAATACCCCCACTCAAAAAATAAGGTTTTGGCACTGGTGTATGACACAACAAGTCCCATTTAAATTGCTCACCCGTACCACCATATTGCTTTCCCAGCGTGTCAAAAAGATAAAAATCCACCACTTCATTGAAAGGAAAGGTCTTGTAAGGCAGGTTTTCATTGTTCCCAATCCTGAATGCTTTGATGGTGTTGACATGATGGGAAATATGTTCACAATAGCTTGGTGATTCATCTCCATGCAATTGCACCATGTCCAGCTTCCATTTGTCTACAATCCTCAAAACAGTATCCTGCTCTTCATTGACAAAAACGCCTACCCTGTTGATGCGGAGCTTTTCTTGCTTGAGCAATTCGGGTGTTAAACCAAATTTCATGGCATAGCGGGGCGATTGCGGGTAGAAAATCAGGCCCGCAAAATCCACGCCAATTGTCTCCAGCTCTTTCAGCTGGGTAATCCCTGTCATGCCACATACCTTCAGTCTCATCCTAATAATTCAATCTGGTTCCTAAACTCATGTAACGCTATTCCGGGATCATTTGTTTTCATAAAATTCTCCCCAATCAAAAATGCGCTGTATCCATTCTCCCTGAACAATTTAACCTGGGCCGGATCATCAATGCCACTCTCTGCCACTTTTAACTTGTCTTTCGGAAGCTGTCCGGCCATCCTGAGGCTGCGTGCGATGTTGACATCGAAGGTTTTGAGGCTTCGGTTGTTGATTCCCACCAGATCAATGGTTTCACATACATGACCCAGTTCATCTTCATCATGCAATTCCAGCAAAACCTCCAAGCCCAAAGACCTGGCCACAGTTGAAAAACGAACCACCTCTTCCTTGGTAAGACAAGCTGCAATCAACAAAATTAAATCAGCGCCCAATGCCTTTGCTTCGTGAACCTGGTATTCATCAATGATGAATTCCTTGCGCAGAATGGGGATATCCAATACTTCCCTTGCCCTCACAACATCCTGATCATCTCCACCAAAAAAATATTCATCAGTCAATATGGAAACCGCTGATGCACCAGCATCCTGATAGCCTTTGGTCACTTCCAGCAGATCAACCCTGTCATTGATTACCCCTTTTGAAGGCGATTTTCTTTTGAACTCCGCAATGATACCTGAAGCATTGGGCCTTGACAAGCCTTCCACAAGCGAAATCGTATCACGGATGTAGAACGCATCAAGCTTGATCAGATCAAGTGGTTTACGCTGTTTTCGCTCAGCAACTTCAGCTCTTTTCCGTGCTACTATGGTATCCAATATGTTCATGTGTTCAGGATTGTATCGCCATCAGTGAAGTAAGCACGCCCAGGGCTTTTCCACTCTCCAGGCTTTCTTTGGCTGCTTCAAATGCAGAAGCATAGTCATTATAAGCTGGGGTCATGTAAAGGGCCATGGCCGCATTGGCGGTAACAACGGCATGTTGCGCGGGGGTTCCCTCTCCTTTGAGGATGTGCATGAATATTGATGCTGCTTCTGCTACTGTTTCACCGCCCCAAATTTCCTTACCATCAATCTGCATGCCACCCAGTTGTGTGGGCGTAAAGATTTTTTCCCCTGATGCGGTGATCAGTTTTACATCTGAAGTAAGGGATATTTCATCATAGCCATCCAGCGAGTGAACAATGGAAAACTGTCTGTCCTGGCCCTGGAGCAAGTAATTGTAGATCCTGGCTATTTCAAGGTTGTACACCCCCACCATTTGATAGGTTGGGTTGGATGGATTAACCATGGGGCCTAGCATGTTGAAAAATGTGCGCACCTTGAGGTTTTTTCTGATAGGCCCTACGGCCTTGAGTGCAGGATGAAAAACAGGCGCATGCAGGAAACACATGTTGGTTTCATCAATCTCCCTGCGCAACGATGCCTCGTCATTTTTGAACTTGTAGCCCAGGGATTCCATGAGGTTGGAGGCCCCACTGATGGAACTGGCGCCATAGCTGCCATGCTTGGCAACAGGTTGACCAGCACCTGCAACAATAAAGCAGGAAAGGGTTGATATGTTGAAGGTATTTTTGCCATCACCTCCTGTTCCTACAATGTCCATTACTTTTCTTTCCTCAAAATCTATGGGCACACAAAGCTCCAACAGTGCATCACGAAAACCCATAAGTTCTTCAATGGTGATCGTTCTCATGAGATAGACCGTCATGAATGCACTCAATTCATGCTCGTTGAAAGCACCTTTGCCAAGATCCAACAGGATCTGCCGCGCATGTTCACTTGACAATGTCTTGTGTTCAAAAAGATAATTCAATGTCTGTTTCATCAATGAATTTTTATGTTTTACGGTCTGCTCAGCAACCAGTTTTCGAGCATTGTTCTGCCTTGTGGTGTCAGCACACTTTCCGGATGAAACTGTACGCCCTGCACATTGAAGTGCTTGTGGCGCAGCGACATGATCATACCGGTTTCGTCTGTTGATGTAATCTCCAAATCATTTGGGAATCCTTCCTGTTTTACTACCCAACTGTGGTACCTGCCCACTTCAAGGGTTGAATCCATGCCGGTGAACCAATCATTTTTATGGATCGATGGCAGCAAGCCTTCAGCAAGGTGAATGGGTGTTGCCACACCATGGTAAACCTTTGAGAGGTTGGCCAGTTCTCCGCCAAAAGCCTGGCCCATGGCCTGTTGACCGAGGCAAACCCCAAACAATGCATGTGTCGGGGCAAGGGCTTTGATCAATGGGAGCAGAATACCCGCTTCTTCAGGAATGCCTGGCCCTGGGGAGAGCAAGATCTTCTCGTATTGTGCAGCTTCTGCAATCGATATCTCATTGTTGCGGTAGACATCAACTTCTTCTCCCAAGATCTCCTTGGAAAGATGCACCAGGTTATAGGTGAAAGAATCATAATTATCGAGGACCAGTAATCGTTTCAAGGGGTATGGTAATTTTATTTTTTGTTAATCTCATTGGCAAACAGCACTGCTTTCTTCAATGCGCCCAGCTTGTTGTTGACTTCCTGCAACTCACTTTCAGGGACGCTGGTGGCCACAATCCCTGCACCTGCCTGGTAGTATAGCGTATTGTTGCGGCTCAGGAAACTCCTGATCAAAATGGCCTGGTTGCAGGAACCATCAAAACCAGTAAACCCTATGGCTCCGCCATAAAACGAACGCTTGGTTTGTTCATAGGTATCAATCAATTCCATGGCCCTGAATTTTGGTGCACCACTCAGGGTTCCAGCTGGGAATGTTTTGGCCATCAACAAGAATGGATTGGCATTTTTCCTAACGGTTGCCACCACTTCACTGACCAGGTGAATGACATGAGAATAATATTTCACCTGCCTGTAATGCGCTACTTTCACGTGATCACAAACACGGCTAAGGTCATTTCGGGCAAGATCCACCAGCATCACATGCTCCGCATTTTCTTTGGGATCCTGCAAGAGGCGTTCCGCTTCTTTTCTGTCTAGCGCATCATCTCCACTCCTCTTGAATGTTCCGGCAATGGGGTGAACAATGGCCTGTCCATTGGCAATGATGAGCTGGCTTTCCGGGGATGACCCCATCAGTTTGTATTCACCATAATCAAAAAAGAAAAGATAGGGAGAAGGGTTGATCATCCTCAAAGCCCTGTAAACATTGAATTCATCTCCTTTAAACGACTGCTCAAACCTCCTGCTCAAAACAATCTGAAATACATCACCCCGGTAGCAATGGGCAATCCCTTTTTTCACCATTTCAATGTACTGCTCATCGGTAAGGTTGGATCTTTCCTCTCCCGTAGACTCAAAGGGAAACTGCGGAAGGTCTCTTCCACAAATGATGTTTTCAATCAATTGTTTGTCGCCGTCAATGCCTGGTATATGGTTCTCCAACAAATAGAGTTCATCCCGGAAATGATCGATGGCAATAACATATTGGTACAACCGGTATCGCAACAATGGAATCGCATCTTCTTGAAGATTAGCCTCCAATTTTCCTCCTTTTCTTTCTGCATAAGGCTTGTCTCGGAATTGAATCGTCTCAAAAAATGGAATGGCGTCATAGGCGGTATATCCATAGAGTCCTTGGGCGAACTTGGCTTCTTTTGCTCCAGCTTCAACAGCATACCCTTGCATGTATTCCCAAACCAGAGCTGGCACTGCCGTATTTTCCAGCGTTCTCTTGGTTGGCATCTCACCAGGATACTTGAACTCTACCTCATGTGCAGCTGTTATCTCAATGCCTCCGATGGCATTGATGGCAATAAAAGAAAAACTATTCTCTGCCGTATGGTGGTCTGTGCTTTCCAACAAAATGGTGTCACGGAACTTATCCCGAAGGCGGAGATAAATACCCACCGGGGTATACAAGTCTGCCGCCATTTTTCGGAATGTGGTACTCAACTTAACCTTGTTCATTTTTTCCATGCATTGATTGATTAAAAAATAAAAGCCCTGAATAATCAGGGCTTTACTTATGTTTCTATACAACATAGGATTTACCCCTTATCAGAGATAAAATGCCAACCGTTGTTTGTATAATTTCTTTCCATTCGATCAAAATTGATGAAAAACTCCAATAATTCCAAAAAATTAAAGCCAATTGACAAAAGAATTACTTCAATTGGTTGATTATTTAACCCAGGTACCTTTTGATCTCCCGATCAGTCTCCCGTTGTTTGATAGAATCCCGTTTGTCATGCAGTTTTTTACCCTTTGCCAAGCCTATTTGTATCTTGGCAAATCCTCTCTCGTTGAAGTAAATTTTAAGCGGGATGATGGTAAATCCCTTGTCTTTCAGCTTTTGGGTAATGCGCGAAATTTCCTTTTTTTTGAGCAGTAATTTTCGATCGCGCACTGGTGGATGGTTGGAATAGCTCCCAAATGAATAATGGGCGATATGAAGCCCTTTCACATACATTTCTCCCCTGTCAATCAGGCAATAACTATCATTGAAACTCACCCTTCCATCCCGGAGTGATTTTACCTCAGTACCGGTCAAGACCATTCCTGCATCGAATTTGTCTTCGATGAAATACTCGAATGTGGCAGATTTGTTTCTGAGTTCCATTGTTTATTGACCGCAAGCGATTCAGTTGAAAAATTGCAGTTAGCTGGCAAATAGTCCGAGCAATGTAGAAAGTCGTTCCTTCAGGTCTTTTCGGGCAACAATCATGTCTAAGAATCCATGATCCATGACAAACTCGGAGGTCTGAAATCCTTCCGGCAGATCACGCTTGATGGTTTCTTTGATTACCCGTGGGCCTGCAAAACCAATCATGGCCTTGGGTTCACCGATATTGATGTCTCCCACCATGGCAAAGGAGGCGGTTGTACCACCATACGTTGGGTCTGTACAGAGTGAGATATAAGGAATTCCTGCAACAGCAAGCCTGCTGATTTTGCCAATTGTTTTGGGAAGTTGCATCAGGGAGAATGCACTTTCCATCATGCGGGCGCCACCACTTTTGCTGATGATCATGAAGGGAATGCGGTGCTTCAGGCAATAATCTGCTGACCTTGCAATCTTTTCGCCCATTACACTGCCCAATGAACCACCGATGAAATTGAAATCCATGCAGCAGACCACAAGATCCTGCCCATTCACCTTACCATGGGCAGCAGTGATGGAATCATGGAGCCCTGTTTTTTCATAGGCATCATCAAGACGCTTCTTATACGGTTTGAGGTCATTGAAGCCCAGAAAATCGATTGACCGTATTTCTGCAAACATTTCCTCGTATTGCTGATCGTCGAAAAGTATGTCAAAATACTCGGCACTACCAATGCGGTGATGGTATTGGCACTGTGGACACACCGAGAAATTCTCCTTTAATTCTACCGTTGTACAGGTATACTTGCAATCAGGGCATTTTGTCCAAAGACCATCTGGTGCTTCTTTTTTCTCAGCTGTTGATGTGCTGATCCCTTTCTTGCGTCTCTTGAACCAACTATTGGAACCGGTTTCCGGCTCCGACATGGACCCAGAAAGCTGTGCGTTGAAATCTTCTTCTCTTTTAAGAGGCATTTGAAACAGTTATTGTTCGAACTACAAATATAGGCCATCCACGGCATTTGGGAAGACTATGGGTACTTGGCCTGCAAAATCACGCTTAAAATAGCGAGGTTTGCTTGTTTCCCTCAGTATCCAGCCATTCTATTTCAGTAGTCTTTGAAAAATCTGTCAACTTGTTGCCTACAGCCTTCCATCCCATCACTTCTACAAAATCTGCAACCCGTACCCTAGACTCTTTCAGCTGGGCGCCCTTTCCAGACCGTATGATGGCAACTGGACCAGCCTCCGTTGAAACAGCTTCTACCCGATTGCCATCTGCCTCCCGGATAAAAAAGAACTTGTTGTTCATGGTTGTTGTTTCAATTTTGAAGCGCTTTACATTGAACTGCAATTTCTCGTTGTCAAGGTAAATGGCAGTAATGATTTTTCTAAGATCAAATTTTTCAATGGTAAGCAGTTGGTCAACATCTATTCTTTGCGTCAATTCAATGTTGGTAATTTCATAGAAACCCTGCTTGAAGATGACCAGCAATTGATCATCAGGCTGAAAACTTCCCAACAACCTGCCTTTGCCATCAACATTCAAACGACCAAAAACCTCATCAAACCAAATGTCCCTGCCACCCAGTGTTGACTTGCCTGCTTCCTTGAGTTTGACACTCTTGAGAGGGTATTTTGTGACCTGGTTTCCAACTGAGCTGCGGCCCTTGATGTCCAGTGTTTCAAAATAAAAATCAAGCTGCTTGTTTCTTGCGCTGCAATTGGGACTCAGCACAATGGCAACCGATTCGGCTTCTCCATTGGCATTGGCCGTGAAATAGTTCATTTTTGACTTGTCGCTCCCTTTGGTCAGGTCATATTCCTTATCTCGCGTAACACCGGTTACATTGAAACGTTTTGCATAAGATATACCAGTAGCGCCATCCGTGTAAATCATGTTATAGGTAGAACGCTCATCATTTTTCTGGAAGATGGCAGCATAGATGATGTCCTTCCCTATATATGCCTTGTCATCCACCTTCACCACTTTCATGATGCCTCGTCTTGTAAAAACGATGATATCATCAAGGTCAGAACACTCAGCAATAAACTCATCTTTCTTCAGGCTGGTGCCGATGAAACCCTCCTCCCTGTTCATGTACAGACGAATGTTGGCTATGGCCACATTCCTGGCTTGTATAACATCAAAAGGTTTGATCTCGGTCTTGCGTTCCCTTCCCTTGCCGTATTTTTCCTGTAAACCCCGGTAGTACGCCACTGCATAATCGGTCAGATTGGCCAGGTGATGGTTCACCTGTTTGATTTCTTCTTCGATGGCATTGATCTGCGTGTTCAGCTCATCAATATCAAGCTTGTAGATCCTGCGAACTGGCTTCTCCGTAAGTTTGACAATATCCTCTCTGGTGATATCCCTTTTGAAAAGTTTTATGAAAGGATCAAATCCCTTTTGGATGGCCAATAAAACCTTTTCCCAATCCTCATGCTTTTTCTCCAATTCCTTGTAAATCTTTTCTTCAAAAAAGATCCTTTCCAGTGAAGTGAAATGCCATTTTTCCTGGAGTTCTGAAAGCCTGATCTGCAACTCCAGCATCAACAGGTCTTTGGTATTGTCTGCTGAAATCCTCAACAATTCTGTAGCACTGAGAAACAAAGGTTTTTGATCTACAATCACACAGGCGTTGGGCGCTATGCTTACCTCACAATCGCTAAAGGCATACAAGGCATCGATGGTGATATCGGATGAAATTCCTGCTGCCAGTTCCACGAGGATCTCAACCTCAGCAGCGGTATTGTCAGTTACTTTCTTGATTCTGATCTTGCCCTGATCGTTTGCCTTTACAATCGATTCCATCACCTGGGTAGTGGTTACACCGTAAGGAACATCTTTGATGACCAGCATTTTTTTGTCCACTTCAAAAATATGTGCGCGACAACGAATGCGCCCACCGCGTTTTCCGTCATTGTAATTGCTGGCATCAATCATGCCACCCGTTTGAAAATCAGGAAACAATTCAAACTTCTTTCCCTTCAGGTATTTGATGGATGCCTCGATCAGTTCTATGAAATTATGGGGAAGAATTTTGGTTGACAATCCCACCGCAATCCCTTCTGCCCCTTGTGCAAGCAGCATGGGAAATTTCATAGGAAGATCGATGGGCTCCTTTTTTCTGCCATCATAGCTCAATTGCCATTTGGTGGTCTTTGCATTGAAAGCCACGTCCAGTGCAAATTTGCTCAATCTGGCCTCAATATACCGTGCAGCTGCAGCATCATCACCGGTTCTGACATCTCCCCAGTTTCCCTGGGTATCTACAAGCAGGTCTTTCTGGCCAAGATTGACCAGCGCATCTTGAATACTGGCATCACCATGCGGGTGGTATTGCATGGTTTGTCCGATGATATTGGCAGCCTTGTTCAACCTGCCATCATCCATCTCTTTCATCGAATGAAGGATCCTTCTCTGCACTGGTTTGAGACCATCGACTACACCAGGCACTGCGCGCTCGAGAATTACATAAGAAGCATAATCCAGGAACCAGCTTTTATACTGTCCTGAAACGCCTGATTCATTGTCGTGATCAATTACAAATTTCGCCTTCGCCATTGTTCTCTTTTTATTCAGTAGATTCTTCGGCCGCCCTCTTCTTAATATCAAAATCTTTGAGCCCTTTCAATGCTCCTTGCGCCTCAAATTGAGGCTGTTGTGCCAGTTCTTTGAGCCTCCAGAGCATGAATGCATCACCTGTGGTTTCCTTGTTCTTTGACAGAAACGCATTGATCACTTTATTGGCTTTCTGGGCATCCCCAGTGATGAACCTGGCCAGGTCTGCATCGTAATAATCAACATCTTTTTGAATAATTTTTTTACCCCCTTCGAGCAAGCGAACCATTTTTCCTTCAGCAGCAATTTTGTTCCACTCATCTGCATCCACTTCAAATTCACTGGTGGTAATTGGTCTGGCAAGCTTCTTGGCTTTCAGAAATTCCCTGGGCTCGATTTGGCTCAACCAATCAGGATAAAATATGTTTCCCTTTTCATTGATAAATGGAAGATTGTTGAGGTAAAGGATCTCTATCCTTCCCTGGAATGCAGACAATTGTCCTACCAGCCAATAGTATCCGCAAACATCGTGCTTGTTTTGCGCCGCCCAGATCCAGACCTGCTCCGCCTCATCATTGGCCAAAGCCTCTTTTATGTTGAGGAATACCTGCTCGTCATTGACTTTTCCCTCATCTACAATCCCTTCATGATCGCCTCCGGCAAAAATCATTCTCCACCAGTCTTTCCTTTCTGCAGCTCCCTCTGGTGTATATAGATTGAGAAGCGGACCAACGGCATAATCATCTCGGATCAGCATCACTTCACCGCTCAATGAAGCATCAAGTTCAATGGCTTTTTTTATTACCTCTGCATCGGGTTGGTTGAAAACTATGTGTATCATAATCAATCAGATTGAATCGTCCACTGTATCCAGTTCTATACGAAGATTTGAAACAATAAAGTCCTGTCTTTCCTGGGTATTCTTGCCCATATAGTATTCCAGCAATTGCTGGATATGGATTTGGCTTTCCAGAATCACTGGTGTCTTTTTCATGTCTGGACCAATAAACCGTTTGAATTCTTCGGGTGAAATTTCGCCAAGCCCTTTGAAACGGGTAATTTCTGCTTTGGCACCGATCTTTTTTACGGCAGCCTGTTTCTCCGTCTCGGAATAGCAATAGATGGTTTCTTGCTTGTTCCTGACCCTGAACAAGGGTGTCTCAAGGATATATACATGCCCATCCCTGACCAGGTCGGGGAAGAACTGCAGGAAAAATGTCATCAGCAACAAACGGATGTGCATTCCGTCAACGTCTGCATCGGTAGCAATGATAATGTTGTTGTACCTGAGGTCATCCATGCCATCTTCAATATTGAGTGCATGCTGTAAAAGGTTGAATTCCTCATTTTCATACACCACTTTTTTGGTGAGCCCAAAAGAATTGAGTGGCTTACCCCGAAGGCTGAATACAGCCTGGGTTTCTACATCCCGAGACTTCGTGATCGATCCACTGGCAGAGTCACCCTCGGTGATAAAAATGGTACTGAGCAACTGCTTAGCAATATATTCCTCCTTGCCTTTTGCTGGTGGCTCTGCATTGAGGTGCATGCGGCAATCTCTCAGTTTTTTGTTGTGCAGGTTGGCTTTTTTGGCACGTTCATTCGCCAGCTTTTTGATCCCCGCCAATTCTTTTCTTTCGCGTTCACTCTGCTCAATTCTTTTTTTCATGGCCTCGGCCACGGCAGGATTTTTGTGCAAGTAATTGTCCAGCTCACGGGAAAAGAAATCCAACATGAAATTCTTCATGGAAGGACCACCTTCGGATATGTACTGCGATCCGAGTTTGGTTTTTGTCTGTGATTCAAAAACAGGCTCCTGAACCCTTACAGCAACAGCCGCTACAATGCTTTGCCTGATATCTGAAGTATCATAATCTTTTTTGAAAAAATCACGGATGGTTTTTACAAAGGCTTCCCTGAAAGCAATCACATGCGTGCCCCCCTGTGTGGTATACTGGCCATTGACAAAACTGTAGATGTCTTCTCCGTATTCATTGTTGTGGGAAAGGGCCACTTCGATGTCCTCTGCCTTGAGGTGAATAACCGGATAACGGAGTTCATCCTCATTGGCATTGCGGTGCAGCAGATCCAGCAATCCATTCTTGCTCAGGAATTTCCTGCCATTGTAGTTGATGATCAACCCAGCATTGAGGTAACAATAGTTCCAAAGCTGCTTGTCTATATAATCTGAAATAAAATGGTAGTTGCGAAAAATGCTTTCGTCAGGGATGAACATGACCTGGGTTCCATTGGATTCAGATGATTCAACTTCCTTGTATTCCTTGAGCAATTCTCCCCGCTTGAATTCAGCAGTTTTTTCCTTTCCATCCCTGAAGGTCGTAACCTTAAAATACTCACTCAGGGCATTCACTGCCTTTGTACCCACGCCGTTCAATCCAACACTTTTCTGAAATACCTTGCTGTCGTATTTGGCACCAGTATTGATCTTGCTGACCACATCGACCAGCTTTCCCAAAGGTATTCCACGACCATAATCCCTGATGGTCACTTCCCGGTTGTTCAGAACAAGCTCAATATGCTTGCCATAGCCCATCATGTGTTCATCAATACAATTGTCCATCACCTCTTTGAGCAACACATAAATGCCATCGTCCTGGCTGCTCCCATCGCCCAGCTTGCCTATGTACATGCCTGGACGAAGGCGTATATGCTCTTTCCAGTCAAGGCTTCTGATGGAGTCTTCGTTGTATTCAAATATTTCGGTTTCCTTCTGCTTAGACATGCTGCTCACTTGTTTAAATGTAAAACCTACCCAATTGCCATTGCCTTGGTTGTCAAAGATAATTGAATGGGTATTCCCCTCTTGGCGCAGGTTATCAACGGAATGTGCATAAATTATGCAATCAAGGCATCAGCATGGCCCCAAAGCGATCAGTTCATGCTTTTTTTCATGGTGCTTACCTGTTCCTGCAAATTGGTAACAAGGTTGGCCAGTTGACCCACATCCCAGCGCTGTTGCTGCGCTACTTTTGTAATCACCATTTGTGCCTGCCACATTTCCAGGATGTCTTCCGCGTTGACACTGTAAGGCTGGTAGGCCGGGTTGTCGCTGACCAGGGTCACTTTGCTTTTGGCCTTGGGATTGCGGGACAGGCGTTTGTACACAATACCTTCGCTCCTGCTGACCACGATGCAAGCGGCATCCTGCTTCACATCATCCAGGGATTCTACCTTCTGACCAACGATGATCGAGCCTGTAGGGGTTGGTAACATGCTGTCGCCAATGATTTCGAATGCCCGGTACTGACCACTTCCCATCATGGGCAAGGTGAACGTATTCAGTTCATCAATGAATTCTTCATCCGCATAGCCTGCCAGGTAACCTGCGGCTGCTTTCATGGGAACGAAATGAATCTGGTTGTTTTCTGCCCCAAGTTTCTGTTGCCTTCTCCTGGAAAGATAACTCACGTTGGACTCACTGAGGTCTCTGCGCAGGAGCTCATCCAGGCTGATGCCAAATTGGTCACTGATCATTTCCAAAACATCAATCCGTGGCTCCGCCCTTTCCTCTTCATATGCACCAAGAAGGGAGCGTTTGATTTGAAGTTTATTGGCAAATTCTTCCTGGGTAAGCCCCTTTAACTTGCGCAGATACTTGAGGTTTTGGCCTGCATATGATTGTGACATACTAATGATTTTGGGGCAATATACTAAATTATTTAGTTTTCAAAGTATTTTTTGCTAAATTTTTATTCATCATCTACGGTGCCCCATCCTGAGGGTAACTGAAATAAGTGCTATTTTTATTCATTAATAAAGGGATGAAAAAGAAAAGCAGCACAAAAAAGACAAAAAAAATACCGGTAATACTGATTACCAACGATGACAGCCTTACAGCACCTGGCATCAGGCACCTGATTGAGGCGGTCAAAGACCTCGGCAGGGTTGTTGTAGTGGCGCCAGACAAGCCACAATCAGGGATGGGGCACGCCATCACCATTGGGTTTCCCCTGAGGTTACAAAAGGTTCATTTGATGGATGGCGTTGAATCATGGTCATGCAGTGGCACACCCGCTGATTGTGTGAAGCTGGCCATAGACAAGGTTCTTCACCAGAAACCAGATATTTGTCTCAGCGGCATCAACCATGGTGCAAACCATTCCATCAACATAATTTACTCCGGGACCATGAGTGCCGCCATCGAAGCATCGATTGAAAACATTCCTTCTATTGGATTCTCCCTGATGGATTATAGCCTGGAAGCCGATTTTACGGGTGCCAAAAAATACGCGAGGATGATTGTGGAAAAGGTACTTTCAAAAAAAGCAGACAAACACCTTTGCCTCAACGTCAATTTCCCCAAAGGAGATGTGGAACTGATCAAAGGTGTCAAGGTCTGCAGACAGGCCTATGCGAAATATGAAGAGGACTTTGAAGAAAGAAAAGACCCTTCTGGCAAAAAATATTACTGGCTTACAGGCATTTTCCAAAACCTTGAAAAAAGCAAGGACACTGATGTGTGGGCACTGGAGAACAACTATGTGAGCGTGGTTCCCGTTCAGTATGACTTGACCAATCATTTGCTCAAAAACAAAATTGAAAAAGACTACACATGGAAATCCTGAAAAAAGACAATTATGTCTACGGCGTTTTTCTAGGGCTGATTGTTCCTGTATTTAGTTTTTATGGTTATTATCTCTGGAAATTCAGCCTGTACAGTTTCAGTGATTTCCTCAATGCCTTGCAAGGCAACAAACAATTGGTCACTGCCCTTACCATTCCCTGTCTGCTGTTGAACATCGTTCTCTTTACGTTTCACATCAATGGCCAAAGGGATAAAACATCCAAAGGAATCTTTACCGTAACCTTGATTTACGCAGTAGCTGCATTGCTTTTCAAGTTTTTCAGCTGATCGCATAACACCCCAACCCCATGAAATACTATATAATAGCGGGTGAGGCCTCGGGAGACTTGCATGCAAGCAGGTTGATCAGGGCCATCAAACACAATGACAGCAAGGCAGATTTTCGCGCATGGGGTGGAGACCTGATGCAGAATGAAGGTGCAACAATTGTCAAACATTACCGAGACCTGGCATTCATGGGTTTTGCAGAAGTGATCAGCAACCTGCCTACGATTTTGGGCAACATGCGTTTTTGCAAAAGCGATATCCTGCAGTATCAACCAGATCTGGTCATCTTTGTTGACTATCCTGGCTTCAATATTCCAATGGCAAGCTTTGCCAAAGGAAAAGGATTCAAAACAGCTTATTATATCTCCCCCCAGGTATGGGCATGGAAAGAAAACAGGGTGAAGACATTGAAGAAAGTGGTAGACAAGATGATGGTCATCCTGCCATTTGAAAAAAACTTTTATCAGCGATGGAATTACCCTGTTGATTATGTTGGGCATCCCCTCATAGAGATCATTGAGGACTATAAAAACTCCAGTGACCCTTCTGCTACCAAGAAAAACCTGCACATCGAAGGAGGAAAAAAAATCATTGCCCTGCTTCCTGGCTCCAGAAAACAAGAGATCCTGAAGAAACTCCCCATCATGCTGGAGGCTGCAGCCAGGTTTCCGCAACATATTTTTGTGGTAGGCCAAGCGCCAGGTATTGCAGATGAAATGATTGCCCAATTCACCGGTGCATTTGAAAACATTAAGGTGCTGAAGGGCGATACCTATGGCCTTTTATCCATTGCAGATGCTGCATTGGTCACCTCAGGAACCGCAACACTGGAAACAGCGTTATTTGGCGTGCCAGAGGTAGTATGCTATCTCGGATCGCCCATTTCTTATGCGATTGCCAAAAGAATCATCAAAATTAAATACATCTCATTGGTCAACCTGATCATGGACAAGGAGGTTGTTACAGAACTGATCCAACATGATCTCACCGCAGACAATATTGCTTTCGCACTCGAGCGGGTGCTCTCAGACACCATGGCCATCCAACAGATCAAGGAAGATTACTTTCAACTCAACCAACTGTTGAAGGCAGGAGGCAAGGCATCTGAAAAAGCTGCATCCCTCATTGATGCAATGGTGAAATAGCAGGCAACAGACCTATTTTTTGATAAACAACTTGACGATCATGACGATGATCGCAAAAACAAATAACAAGAGGGATAGCCTGTTGATGCCATGCATGTATTTGACCCATTGTGTGTTGGGCGTATTGGGATCTTTTTTCCGGAGATAGAGATAGGTGGCCAGTTGTTTGAGTACGCCCATATGTTTGTTATTGATTCAATACTAAATACATTAACACGCAATTGATGATTTTGTTAAAGAGAAAGCAAACTACAACCACGCATGTCTGTATTGTCTAACCTCCCCAATACCTCAAACCCTCCATCGCCTGTAAAACGGCCCAGGTCATCGGTGGCAATGAATGAAATGCTGTCTTCATTGGCCAGGTCAATGACATTGATGGCCCCCGTCTTCCCCGGGTTTTCACCTGATTCCCAAACCTCACATGGATCATCGGGCGCCCTCAACAAAACCTTCATGGTTGAGGAAGGCCTGAAAATACCTTCTCCTTTTGAATAGGCCTGGGATTGCAACTCGGTCATTCCATATTCGGCATGGATGCTATCAACGCCAAGATTTGTTTTCAGGAAAGCATGCAACTCCGCTCTGGTCAGTTCTTTTTTTCGGCCTTTCATTCCCCCGGTTTCCATCACAATTGTATGCTGGAGGTTCATGGGGTATGCTTCTGCAAAATCAACCAGGGCATAGGTTACACCCATCAATATAGCGGCTTGACCCTGGCTTTCCAGTTGCGATAAAACCGCATGAAGCTGTGCTGTGTCATAAAGGAAGAATCCTCCCAACGGGTGTCGGCTCAATTTGATCAAATGATCAGCCATGGCCACCAAAGAAGAATTTCCCCTTTCCAGGTAAGAAGGCAACAAGGCAAGAAAGCAGTAGCCAGAAGGGTCGCCATATCCCTCCCTGAAATTGTTTTCAGCATTGGTCAGATAGGAAGAAATATACTTGATATAGTGCTTGCTGTTGATGCTGCCAGTTGTGCCACTGCTCTCAAAAATGAATGTTTCCGCAAATTCTCCAGATTTAAGAACATGTGACTTGAAAAATGAAATAGGAAGAAATGGGATCTCCCGAATGGCCTTAACCTTCGCTTCATCAACCTTTAAATGACCGAGGTATGCAGCATAGACAGGGTTTTGGATGGCTTGCCTCCTGAAAATAGAAATGGCAAGGGCTGAAAAATCCTCGTTTACCCCAAGGGTTAAATGTTCTGTAAATTGAGCCTGTCCGAATAGGTTTTTCAACTTGAATCGGTTAATTTTGAAACACAACAAAGGTACATGACAAAACAGTTCATAGCGTTACTATTCATGCTGTTTATGCTGGCTTGCGGGAAAGAGACCTTCCAGTCCAAGCCTTCATTGACCATCAAAAGCATCAGCTCCACACTCATTCCTCCCGGCAGTGATCTTTTGATCAACATGAGGCTGACTGATAAAGAAGGGGATTTTGTGGATACCATTTGGGTCAAAAAAACAACCACCCGTTGTACACAAAGCAATTTTGTTGATTCATTCCTATACCGCATCCCGGCCGAGACGCCCAGAACAAGAAATTTTGATGGCGAGGTGTTGGTAACTTTTACGTATGCCATCGAGCTGCAGCCCAGGTGTAATAGGAATGACACAGCAACATTCAGCTTTTGGATGAAAGACAAAAAAGGCAACAAAAGCGATACAGCAAAAACACAGCCTATTATCCTCCGCAGATGACCGGCACTACAAAAAATTGATCCATCATGGCAAAAGCTACCAAAGGAAAATCCAAGAAAATACTTTCAGAAGCTTCCTACAAATTTCTCAGAAAATACATCAATACCCCATCCCCTACTGGCTTTGAGTCTGGCGGCCAAAAACTCTGGATGGACTACATCAAACCACATGTGGATGAAATGTTCACTGACGCATATGGGTCTGCTGCAGGCATCATCAACCCCACCGAGAAATTCAAGGTAGTCATTGAAGCACATGCGGATGAGATCAGCTGGTTCGTTAACTACATCTCTGATGCAGGGCTGATTTATGTAAAAAGAAATGGTGGCGTTGACCACCAGATAGCACCCGCCAAAAGGGTCTTGATCCATGGAAAAAAAGGGGCTGTAAAAGCTGTTTTTGGATGGCCAGCCATTCATACCCGCATGGGTGGTGGCGAGCGAAAAGATCCACAGCCATCTGTTGAAAACCTTTTCCTTGACTGCGGAGCGAAGAATAAGAAAGAAGTAGAAGCACTGGGTATTCATATTGGAGCAGTCGCCACTTACGAAGAGGGCTATGATGAACTGGCGTATGATTATATCATCGGAAGGGCCCTGGACAACAGGGTTGGCGGATTCATGATTGCAGAAGTGGCACGCTTGCTCAAAGAAAACAAAAAGAAACTCCCCTATGCCCTGTATGTGGTGAATGCAGTGCAAGAAGAAATTGGACTCAGGGGTGCAGAAATGATTGCACGGAAAATAAAGCCTGATGTGGCCATCATTACTGATGTTACCCACGACACCACTACACCGATGATCAATAAGATTATTGAAGGTGATGTGGCTTGTGGTAAGGGGCCATCACTGGCTTTCGGACCAGCTGTACACAACAAGTTGCTTTCTTTGGTAGAAGATGTTGCTGAGAAAAAAGGTATCCCTGTTCAAATGAGAACGGTGAGCCGCAGCACAGGAACGGATACGGATTCATTTGCCTATGCCAACGACGGATGCCCGTCAGTGTTGATCTCCATTCCACTGAGGTACATGCATACAACCGTTGAAATGATCCACAAGGATGATATTGAACAGACCATTCATCTTATGTATGAAACACTGTTGGCGCTGACACCAAAAACCAAACTGAGTTATTTCTAGTCTTCTACAGCTTGCAATCTGAAAGAAAAGCTGATTTGATGATGGGAAAGCGATGACTGGTAATGTGTTCTCGCGTAATAACAGGTAAGCCGTTGCAAGTGCAGGTTGAAACCATAACTGAAACCGGTAACGCCACTGGCAATATTTTCTATGCGCAACTCCCTTCTCCTTAAAACATTGTATCCACCCGTAAGCACAATTTTCTCTCCCACCAGTATGTCTGTTCCAAGAACAAGATGACTGAAAATTTTTGTTCCGAAATTAGACTTGGCCTGGGTGCCATAATTGGTCTCATTAAAAAGGGTATCATTATACAGCAGATCAAACTGGTGTAATCGCTGGCCTGTGATGGAAAAACGGATGGGGGCTTTCTCCAGTTGCTTTGTCATGCCCAAGACCAGGTCAAATGGAAGATCTTCCTTGCCATTGCCATATGATTTCAGCTGAATCCCCATGTTTTTGGCGGAAAAACCAAACTGGATCATGCGCGCTTCGTCGTAATAATTCAAGCCCATATCCAACGCCAGGCCCTGGCTAGCATAGCCTCCATACCTTGAGTTGATCAACTTCAGCGTTGACCCATAATACCAATGCTTGTTGTATTTCCTGGAAACAGTAACCCCAAGCAACTGGTCATAGGCCCGAAAAGTACCCAGGGTATTTCCTGAAGCATCCGTCTCTGGCTGTTCTCCGTACCCAAGATGGGTGATGCCCAGCGCTACTGTGGTACCCGTTTTTTTCAGGTGATACGCTCCAGCAGCATAAAGCCCAGTAATGGTAGGCGCCAATGAAGTAAAATTGGCTGAAACCTTTGAATGATGGCCTTCTCGCAAAAGGGAAGGATTTTCACTGATCATTCCAAGATCAGCCCCAAAATGGGATACATTGCGTCCTCCCAAAGCCCCAGCCTGGGGATGCAACTGAATCCTCATAAAATTGAAAACAGATGAACCTCCCAGGGTCTGTGCGGTAGCACCTATACAGGCAAACCCCAATAAACCCATCAAAGTCAGCCGACGAACCATGACCAAAATTAATCATCAGTTTCCATAAATGAAAATCCCCCATGAAAATGGGGGAAGTTCTTTAACCCTTAAAACAACCAACATAAGAGCATAATGCTCTTAATCGGATATTTAACACATTTGATTTAAAAAATGTTTAGCCAATGTAAAAAAACTTATACAAGGGCCAATTCCAGTACCTGCTGCATGGTCTTGACGTAATGGAATTTCATCCCTTTGATGAATTCTACATTGATCTCATTCACATCCTTCTCATTTTGCCAGCAAAGGATAATCTCTTTCAAACCTGCTCTTTTTGCAGCGAGCACTTTTTCCTTGATACCACCAACTGGCAAAACCTGACCGCGCAAGGTTATCTCGCCGGTCATGGCCAGGTATGGCTTTACCCTTCTTCCGGTAAATGCAGATGCCAGGGCAGACATCATGGTAATCCCTGCACTGGGACCATCTTTGGGTACAGCACCTTCGGGAACATGGATATGAATGTTCTTCTTCCTGAACAGCTCAGGGTCTATCCCATTTTTTTTGGCGTTGGCATGCAAATAGGTGAATGCAGTATGGGCACTTTCTTTCATCACGTTGCCCAAATTTCCAGTGAGCTGCAGATCCCCCTTCCCATCGCTGATGGTTGATTCAATGAACAGTATATCACCGCCAACATAGGTCCAGGCAAGGCCGACAGCAACGCCTGGCATGTTCACCGTTTTGTAAAGATCATTGCTGTATCGGGGCTTCCCAAGTATTCTTGTGATATCGTTCAACGTAAGGATAGACTTCATTTTACCTTTGATGGCAACATCCTTTGCCAGGCTTCTCATGATGCTGGCCAATTGCCGATCGAGCTCCCTGACACCGCTTTCACGGGTAAAATTCTCAATGACATAGGTCATCACGGCTGCACTCACCTTAAGGGTATAATCCTTCAGGCCATGCAACTCCTTTTGCTTGGGAAGCAAATGTGTCTGTGCAATCTTTTCCTTTTCCTCTACCGCATAGCCAGAGAGATCAATGATCTCCAGCCTGTCCCGCAGTGCAGGCTGAATGCTCTGTATGTCGTTGGCCGTTGCAATAAACAAAACCTTGCTGAGGTCGTATTCCAGCTCAAGGTAATTATCGTAGAAACTGTTGTTTTGCTCCGGATCAAGTACTTCCAGCAAGGCGGAGGAGGGATCCCCGCGGTGGTCCTTGCCGACCTTGTCAATTTCATCAAGGATCATGACAGGATTGGATGACTTTACTTTTCTGATGGACTGTAAAATTCTTCCGGGCATAGCACCGATATAGGTTTTGCGGTGTCCCCTGATTTCACTTTCATCATGCAGGCCTCCCAAACTGAACCTGACATATTTTCTGCCGATGGCACTGGCAATGCTTTTACCCAAAGAAGTTTTTCCTATACCTGGAGGGCCCACAAAACACAGGATTGGGCTCTTCATGTCTCCCTTCAATTTGAGCACGGCCAGGTACTCCAGAATTCTCTCCTTGATCTTGTGCATGCCGTAATGATCCTTGTCCAACACCTTTTTGGCTTTTTTAAGGTCATAGCTGTCTTGTGTATAATCCTCCCAGGGAAGGTCCAGCATAAGGTCAACGTGGTTGTAAACAGTAGAGTAATCAGGTGTGCTAGAATGCATCCTTTCCAGCTTCTCAATTTCCTTTTGGAAAAGTTCTTTTGCAGCAAGATTCCATTTTTTGAACTCAGCCTTTTTCTTCATCTCCTGAATCTCGCGGTCATTTGAATCTCCGCCCAGTTCCTCCTTGATGCTTTTTAATTGCTGCTGCAGGAAATAATCCCGCTGTTGCTTGTCCAGTTCGGTCTTGGTTTTGGTGGTCACCTTGTTTTTCAACTCAACGAATTGCAATTCTTTTTGCAAAAGGTTCAGCAGCATTTCTGCCCTTTGCCTCATATCACTCAATTCCAGCAACTGTTGCTTTTCTGAAAGATCGCAATTCAGGTTGCTTCCAACAAAATGTATCAGGAAGGAAGGATTTTCAATATTCCTCAGAATCATGGAGGCCTCTGTAGGGATATTGGGGGAGAGCTGAATGATCTGGCCCGCCAGATCCTTGATGGAGGCGACAGAAGCATCGAATGGTTGATCATCCTTGATTACTTCCTCTTCGATGACTGTAACTTCACCCTTGAAATAAGGATCTTCAGCAGTAACCTTGAGGAGGGAAAATCGTTTTTTCCCTTGCAAAATAGCGGTAGTACCACCATCCGGCATCTTGATGAGCTTGATAATCTTGGCCACTGTTCCTACAGTTACAAGATCTCCGGTTCCCGGATCTTCAATATTGCTGTCTTTTTGGGAGAGCACACCTACCAATTTGTCAGTCTTGTAGGACTCTGCAATGGCCTTGATTGACTTATCCCTACCAACAGTAATGGGTATCACTACACCGGGAAACAGGACGGTATTTCTAAGCGGCAACAAAGGCAATTCCTTTGGAATCACGGTATCATCAGTACCATCCCCCTCGTTTTCATTGAATGGTATGATGGGCATGAAGTCCACTTCATCCTCTTGTGATAAAAAATTCATTTTAAGTTCCATGCTTGATCTTTTAAGACAATATGACATATTCCCCTTTCCAGAAAATTGTTCCTGAGGCTATTCCGTATATATCTCAACTTTGATGCCAACAAAAAATCCCGGCCAGTGACCGGGATTTTTCTGCGGCTTACTATCTTTTAAAATGCCAGGGAAACGCCCAATTGATAGGACGTGCTTTTCCATTTGTCCTGGTCGCTAAGATCATTGATATTGCTCAACCCCGCGAGATATCGTCCATAAAACTTCAACTTAAACATGTTGAATTGAACCCCGCCAACCATGGAGAGATCTCCGTTTTTGAATGCATTTCCTGCATTGGCAGTTGCGGTTTGGGTTTTATCTACCAGGATGCCAAACTGCGGGCCTACCTGAAGGGTTATCAAGTTTGTAGGCCTTATGTTCAACAGAACAGGAATGGACAAATATGTCAATTCTATACTGTTAAGCGAACCCAAGGATGGTTGATAGATGGTTGAAATTGTTGTGGCCCGGGTTAGGTTGGTTTGGCTCCACAATGCCTCAGGTTGGATGCCAAGATATTTAGAGAACATGATTTCAGAAAAAATACCGGCATGGTACCCATAGTTGAATCCATCCTTGAATTGAAGCCCAGTTACATCAGTGATGTTGGAACCCACCTTAACCCCAATTTTAAATCCCTGTGCATTTGCACCAGTAGCCAAAATACCCATGAACAGGATCAATATAATTTTTTTCATGTGATCAATTTTTAGATGAAATGGATTCTTTGCATGAAAGTAATCCTATTCAGCGGCAAATCCGACCTAAAAGTTGTAATAAAATACTAAAAAGTCAACCCTGTGCTTACATTGAAAATATGAGCAGTCCTGTTGAACATGCTGCTGTTAAAATAGTAGGCGAAAAAATAACCTGCAGAAATGGAGAAAGCTTTTCTATACCAGGAAATATTGGTAGAAAAGGCGGCGGTTTGCAGCGCAAAATTTGAAATTTCTGTATTCGATACGTTGTACAGTTTTCGGATGCGATCGAGCTCGATTTCCCGGGTTCTGGTGCCCAATACCATAGACCTTGAAACAGTTGAATAGCTTTGCATCCCCCCAATCAGGCTGAGCTGTGGTGCAATCAGCAGCATATCATTCTTGCCAAACAGTTCACTAAAAGAAAACGAATGTGAAATGGATGCACTGACAGAAAGGTCATTGAGCATTACATTGGATGTATCTTTTATCCAGAAATAATTTCCATTTAATCTTAATGGAATGGTGGACACATCCTGGTACTGACCTTCCGCCCAACCCAATGCCAGGGAGGGCCTCAGCCATGATTGTCTGTATTGAACATAGGTATATACCTCATGGTCATAAGGCGTTGCGGTTGTATTAAGGGTCTCATTCTTTTTGTAATAGGTATAAGAAATACCATACATGGCTTTTTCTCCAATGTGATCATACGACGGGCTGAGGGCCATTTGGTAAAGCGATGGGCTTGCGTCAATGCCCCTCACATATCCAGTAGCAGACAATCCAAATCCTGATTTGTGGATATAGGAAACAGATGGAACAATGGCAACAACACCTGCATTGGACTGTTGGGAATTGAAGGCATTGTTCTTGGTACTGAAGAGCCTGTTGCTGGCTGAAATATTGATGGAAAAAAAACTCTGGTTGCGTCCTGCAGAATCAAGCATGCTCCTCAATTCGTTGATCAGGCTATCATTTTTCATGGAAGATAATTCTGCCTTCAAAGCAAGTGTGTCGAAGCCCTGATCTTGTGCAACCAAAAGGTTTGACATCAACACAAATAAAAAGGAAAAAATAGCCAGCTTCAAAGCATGTTGCATGTGTACGAAATTAGTAAACTAAAATCACCGATTGAGAATAATCACAATATTTAGGGGAATAACGAAATCCCTTAAAAAATCTTACACCAGCTCAATCAGTGTTATCTCTGGAAGGATCCCAACCCTTCCCGGATAGCCCAGAAAGCCAAATCCACGGTTTACATAGAGCTTTTGATTGCTGTTCCTGTATACACCTGCCCAATGTTTGTACATGTACTGAACCGGGCTCCACCTGAATCCTGGAAGTTCCACCCCGAATTGCATTCCATGGGTGTGGCCTGAAAACATCAGGTCAATATCCTTGTAGTCCTTGCAAACCTGTGCCTCCCAATGGCTTGGATCGTGGCTCAACAAGATTTTAAACGGATGAGATCCTGTTCCTTCGTATGCTTTCTGAAGGTCTCCGTAACGGCTGAAATTGCCCTTTGCACCCCAATTTTCAATCCCTATCAGGGCAATGGATTCCCCATCTTTTTCAAGGGTAACGTTTTCATTGAGCAAGAGCCGCCAGCCCATCTCCCCATGAATTTCCTTGAGGCGATTGAGGTTGTCTTCTTTTGCAGCTTTGCTGGGCCATTTGACATAGTCACCATAGTCATGGTTACCCAGGATACTAAAAACACCCATGGGCGCTTTTATGTTTGAAAAAACATCAATGAAGCCATCCATTTCAGTGGCCACATTGTTTACAAGATCTCCGGTAAAGAATACAATGTCGGGTTCATGCTCCATCACCTTGAGGACACCTTTTTCAACTGCAATCTTGTCTTCAAGGCTTCCCGAATGTATGTCTGATATTTGTATAATTTTCAGGCCTTTGAATGCAGAAGGGAGGTTCTCAAATTTTAATTTCACCTTTTCAACCCTGTACTTGTATTTGTTTCCAAATCCATAGAGCAGTGTTCCGAAAAGCCCACCGCCTACCCCAATGCCAAGCCAAGAAAGGAATACCGACCTGGAGATGCCCTCAGCGCTTGAAGCCGAGCCATTGATAGCCGAAATGGCTTTGCTCCCCCCCCACTGAAAAATCCTGCGCACATCATCCAGCAAGAAAAACAAAGTGGCCACAATTTTTGCGATAAAGAAACCAATAACGATAGGAAATATAAAACTCCTGACCAGCTGGGGAAGTTTTTCGAATCCAATGAAAGAGATGGTGATAAAAAGCATGAGGGCCACGGCAGTAAATGACCAATAAAACAGATGGATGGTCAGCCTGGACCTCGGAGACAAGGATGAAGTCACCACACGGAGTGACTGAAAAACATAGAAGTCAACAGCCAGCATGATCAGTATAAAAAACCAGGATCCCAATAGTCTTTTCATCACCTAAAAGTAAATGAATTCCAGAACTTGTTGTTCAATGCTGTTGATGGTAGTGGATTCTATGATATTTCCATCAGCATCCATCAGCTTGTCTACCGTTGAAATGGGCAGCTTGTTGGCGAGCACATTCACCTTGAGGTAATTCAACACACCTGTAATGTGCTCCAATCCCCTGATGTTTCCACCTTTACCTGTGGCAACACCAACCAACAATGCTTTTTTACCAGGCCAACAGCGCTTGATATCGGTAATATCAATCATGCTCTTGAAAATTCCGGGGTAACTTCCGTTGTATTCTGGTAGAATAAAAATAAATTTAGTGGCTGGTTTTAGGTGGTCTTCCTGAAAAGAAATAAAGGGTGGTGAGCTGGGATCTAGGCTGAAGTTTTCGAGTGTAACCAGTTCAGCATCAATACCCTTAGATAAAAAAATGCTTTTGTAGTAGCTTCCAATCTTGCGAGAGTTGCTTCCTACCCTGTTTGTACCAACAATTATCCTGTAAATATCACCCTTCATACAAGACTAACATTATTTTATGCATAATGTTCCCTAAAATGGTACCGAAATTGTAAATTTGTTATCCTGTCGTTCTCAATTAATCATTAATATTCATGGCCCGGATCATTGGCATATCAAATCAAAAAGGCGGTGTTGGCAAAACAACCACCGCAATCAATCTGGCAGCCAGCTTAGCTGTACTGGAATACAAGACATTGTTGGTGGATGCAGATCCGCAGGCCAACAGTACTACCGGCGTTGGTTTCGACTTGCAAAACATCCAGCAAAGCATCTACGACTGCATGGTTGGAGATGCAAAAGCCAGCGATGTCATCCTCAAAACTGAGATACCCAACCTTGATCTTATTCCTTCGCATATTGACCTTGTGGGCGCGGAACTGGAAATGATCAATTATCCCAACAGGGAAAATGTGATCAAGCATTTATTGGATGAAATCCGTGATGAGTATGATTTTATAGTGATTGACTGCTCCCCTTCTCTTGGACTGATCACGGTGAATGCACTTGTTGCATCAGACTCCGTGGCGATACCAGTGCAGGCAGAGTTTTTTGCACTTGAAGGCTTGGGGAAATTGCTCAATACCATTAAGATTGTTCAAAGCAGGCTCAATACATCATTGGCCATTGAAGGTATACTCATGACGATGTATGACAGTAGGTTGAGGTTGTGCAATCAAATTGTCAATGAAGTGAGAAGACATTTTGAAGACATGGTCTTTGATACCATCATACACCGCAACGCCAGGTTGAGCGAAGCGCCGAGTGTTGGCAAACCAGCCATCCTTTATGACGCGGAAAGCAAGGGTGCCATCAATTACCTGAACCTGGCAAAAGAGATTTTGCAAAAAAACAACATGACAAAAATCAAAGAAACCGAAAGAACCATAAATCCAGACAATGAGCAATAATCCCAGCAATAAGAAAGATGCATTGAACCGGGGAATCCGGTCCTTGCTCGGCAGTATTGACTCAGAGATGAAAAATCCTGCCGGTACGCTAAAATCAGAAGTCATCTTACAGGCAACTGCTGTTTCAAGGATACCACTCGAAGACATAAGCCCCAATGCCAAACAACCCCGTCAGGACTTCGATGCCAAGGCGCTTGAAGAGCTTGCCCAATCC
>Ga0209550_10000972_pt1 | contig 27735 bp, 21 predicted proteins | sample LauGreSuBDMM15SN_2_FD_187567 | JGI IMG/M metagenome (GOLD analysis project Ga0209550, IMG submission 187567) | Freshwater lake microbial communities from Lake Michigan, USA - Su13.BD.MM15.SN (SPAdes) (version 5) | ecosystem: Environmental > Aquatic > Freshwater > Lake | place: Lake Michigan... | reverse complement strand
TTCAAGATCATGCTGGCCAACCAAAATGTCAAAGGCATTTTGGTCAACATCTTCGGCGGCATCATGAAGTGCGACACCATCGCCACCGGCGTGATCACCGCCTGCAAGGCCGTGAACCTGTCCGTGCCGCTGGTCGTGCGCATGAAGGGCACCAACGACGAGCTGGGTAAGAAAATGCTGGCCGAATCCGGTCTGCCGATCATCTCGGCCGACACCATGGCCGAAGCCGCGACCGCCATCGTCGCAGCCGTCAAGTGAATTCAAGGTTGAGCGTTCAGCGCAGAGTGTGATTTCACGCCCAACGCAGAACGCCCAACGCTCAACCAAGGAACCTACATGTCCATCTACATCAACAAAGACACCAAAGTCATCACCCAAGGCATCACCGGCAAGACCGGTCAGTTCCACACTGAGAAGTGCCAGGAATACGCGAACGGCAAGAACTGCTTCGTCGCGGGTGTGAACCCCAAGAAGGCGGGCGAGTCCATCTTCAACATCCCGATCTACGCATCGGTCAAAGAAGCTGCTCACAACACAGGCGCGACCGTCTCGGTGATTTATGTGCCCCCAGCAGGCGCAGCCGCCGCCATTTGGGAAGCCGTGGAAGCCGACCTGGACATGGCGATTTGCATCACCGAAGGCATTCCAGTGCGTGACATGCTCGAAGTGCGCAACAAGATGAAGGCCAAAGAAGCCGCAGGCGGCAAGCGCACGCTGCTGCTGGGCCCCAACTGCCCTGGTTTGATCACCCCTGACGAAATCAAGATCGGCATCATGCCCGGTCACATCCACCGCAAAGGCCGCATCGGCGTGGTGTCCCGTTCGGGCACTTTGACCTATGAAGCCGTGGCGATGTTGACCGAAGTGGGCTTGGGCCAGTCCAGCGCCGTCGGTATCGGTGGCGACCCGATCAACGGTTTGAAGCACATCGACGTGATGAAGGCTTTCAACGACGATCCCGACACCGACGCCGTCATCATGATTGGCGAAATCGGCGGTCCCGACGAAGCCGAAGCCGCCATGTGGTGCAAGGCCAACATGAAGAAGCCTGTCGTGGGCTTCATTGCCGGTGTGACTGCCCCTCCCGGCAAGCGCATGGGCCATGCTGGCGCCTTGATTTCTGGCGGCGCAGACACGGCCGATGCCAAACTGGCCATTATGGAAGAGTGCGGCTTCATCGTCACACGCAACCCCTCTGAATTGGGCAAACTGCTCAAGGCTCAGTTGAAGTAAACAGCCTATTTCGCACAGGTGACAACCTCGGCCCTTGAGGGGCTTGTGGTTTGCCACAATACAAAAGCCGGATTTTCTGAGAGAAAATCCGGCTTTGTTTTTGTATATCGAATGAAAAGGCCCGCTTCTGCGGGTGAAAGGCTACACCGTGGAAGAATTTCTAACCGCTCATTTTTGGTTCGCCGTGGGCCAGATCATCATGATTGACATCCTTTTGGGGGGTGACAACGCCGTTGTGATCGCGCTGGCTTGCCGCCAGTTACCCCCTCACCAGCGCACCAAGGGCATCATGTGGGGCACAGCGGGTGCCATCATCTTGCGCGTGATCCTGATCTTTTTTGCGCTCACCTTGTTGGCCATCCCCTTCCTCAAATTTGTGGGCGCCGTCTTGCTCATCTGGATTGGCGTGAAACTGCTCACCCCCGACTCAGACGATGACCACAGCAACATCCAAGGCAGCGACAAGCTTTGGGGCGCTGTTAAAACCGTCATCATTGCCGACTTGGTGATGAGCGTGGACAACGTGATCGCCATCGCGGGCGCTGCCCAGACTTCAGGCAACCCGGATCACCAGATGCCTTTGGTCATCTTCGGCCTGCTGGTCAGCATCCCGATCATTGTTTGGGGCAGCCAGCTGGTGCTCAAACTCATGGACCGTTTCCCGATGATCATCACCGCCGGCGGCATGCTGTTGGGCTGGATCGCGGGCACCATGATGCAAACGGATCCCGGCTTGGTGGCTTATTTGCCGCAAGAAAAGGTGTGGGGCTATGCCATGGGCCTGGCTGGTGCTTTACTGGTGCTCGCTTTGGGCAAAATCACCATGGCTCGCCGCGCAGCCTCGGACAGCGCAGCTTAAACCTGACCCTCCTCATCAACCCCAAGTCGTATCGCGACTTGGGGTTGATGTTCGTTTGTGGATTCTGTTCTCAATAGTGGCAAAACACACTGGAGTTTGATGGGGGGATGATTTACTATTAAGGTACACATTAACCAGGGAGCAAATGCCATGCAAAAAAGGCAGCAAGGTTTGACACTGATCGAGCTGATGATCGTCATTGCGATCATTGGTATTTTGGGCGCTTTGGCGCTACCGGCTTATCAGGACTACAGCATCCGGGCTCGGGTGTCCGAAATGCTGCTGGCCGCAGGCGGGTGCAAAACCGCCGCCAACGAGGCGATCACTTCTGCTTCTCAGGCCGATGTTTCGGCCACATTGCCCCAGGTCTGTGAGAACCAGACCAGCAAATACGTCAGCAGTATCGGCGCCGATGCCAATGGCGTGATCACCGTGGTGGGCAACCATGAGACGCTGCGTGGCAGCACCAGCGCGTCGGCCAACAGCATCAGCCTGTCGCCGATTCAGACGGGCAGCACCGCTGTCAATGGCAGCACCGATGGTGGCAAGTCCATCGCCAGCTGGCGCTGCGGTCCGGCGGCCACCAATGGGTTGCCGGCCAAATATTTGCCCGCTTCGTGCAAGGCATCCTGATCTCTTTGACCACGCCTGAACGCCCGGCCCTTGTCGGGCGTGGGTTTGTAGACTGAGTTCCCCCATGTCAGAGCTTCGGGCAACAGCGCAAGGCACTGGCCGCATCCACCTTATGTGGCTGGTGTTGCTGTTGGTGTGGCCCTGGGTGCAGCCTTTTACCAGCCCCCCTTTGCCCAATGCGTGGCCATGGCTGACCAGCTGGGCTTGCTTGGCATTGGCCTTGCTAATGTGGCAGCGCCTGACATTGGCTGTCGTTGTTCAAAGTTGGGCTATCGCAGCGTTGCTCAGCAGTGCCATGGGCTTGGTGCAATTTTTTGGCCAAGCCGAGCTGTGGGCGCCGGCTTTGCATGTGCCCGACTATTTGGGTGACGCCATGGGCAACTTGCGCCAACGGAACCAGTTGGCCAGTTTGCTGGCCATGGGCATCTTGGCGGTGTTGATCTGGCGTGCACTGGGCCTGTCCATCGCGCACAGCCTTTGGATGCTGGCCTTGTTGGCCATGGGCATGGCCGCGACATCTTCGCGCACAGGGTTGCTTCAGTTGGTGTTCATTGGCCTGTGGATGCTGTGGCACCGCTTGGCCCCCAAAGGGCGCGAGGCATTGGCGCTCACTGCGTTTGTGTTGGGCGTGTACGCCTTGGCTTCATGGGTATTGCCTGGGCTGTTGCTGCAACTGAGTGGACAGGCCACGGACAACGCCATGGCGCGCATGGGCGCACTGGATGGCTGCGGTGGCCGCCAGGTGCTTTGGTCCAATGTGCTGCACTTGGTGGCCCAAAAACCGCTGGGCGGCTGGGGCTGGGACCAGCTGCGTTATGCGCACTACATCACCGAATACCCATCGCAACGTTTTTGTGACATGTTGGGCAATGCCCATAACCTGCCGTTGCACATGGCGTTTGTTTGGGGCGTTCCAGCCGCCTTGGCAGGGACGCTGGGCGTGTCGATGTGGGTCATTCGTGCCAGGCCGTGGCGCTACAAAAGTGCAGGGCATCAGCTGGCGTGGGGGGTGCTCGGTGTTCTGGCTCTGCACAGTATGTTGGAGTACCCGCTTTGGTACGGCCCCTTTCAGGTGGCCTTGCTGCTTTGTCTGTGGCTCATGGGTGGGCGGGTTTGGCAAGCTTGCCAAGACAGGGCTCGCACGACCGGATTGGGCCTGGTTTTGCTGGGCATTTTGGCCTTCATTGCCTACGACCATGCGCAAGTCCAACAGATTTACTGGCCTTCAGCGCAGCGCTACAGCGTCTGGCGTGACCAAGCGTTGCAAGTGGCGCAACGTGCTTGGCTGTTTCGCGGCACGGCTTTGTTTGCGCAAGTCACCACCACGCCAGTGCATGAAGGCAATGCCCGCGCCATGCTGGAGGACAGTTTGCGGGCCATGCACACTTCGCCCGAGCCGCGCGTGATTGAAAAACTGCTTGAAAGTGCCCAACTGCTGGGTGAAGACGCTCTGTATGAGGCGCATAAACAGCATTTTCAGCGGGTTTATCCACATGCCTATCTCGCTTGGGCCCACCATCGTCAACCTTGACGCAGCAGGCAGTACTGGATCAAATTTTCTAAAATTACCCAATTGGGTAATTACACAAAGTGACATATTTGATAAATTATTAGCTAATTACGAAGTTAGTACTTTTATGAAAAAACACTTGGGACACATTTATTTGGTGGACGACAACCACGACATGCGCTTTTATCTGAGCGACATGTTGATCCTGCTCGGTTACACGATCGACAGCTTTGACAATGCCACCTCATTTCTTGAACAATCGATGGACATATCGCCTGCCGTAGTCTTGCTGGACATGCGCATGCCAGGTCTGAACGGGCTGGAGTTGCAAGCCAAGCTGGATGCCTTGGGTCGCAAAACGCCCATCGTTTTCATCAGCGGTGAAAGTAACAAGGACGAAATCATCGAGGCGTTCCGATTCGGCGCGGTCGATTTTCTGCTCAAACCCTTCAATCGGGAAAAGCTGTGCCAAGTGGTGGACAAAGCCCTCAACATGGACCGTCAGCGCAACCAGGAGTTCATCAACACCGATGCCTTGAGGCGATCTTTTGCCACGCTGTCCACCCGTGAGCAGGAAATCTTCGTGCTCATTGTTCAGGGGTTGACCAACAAAGGAATAGCCGAAATCACCGGCATCCAGCCGGGCACCGCTAAGAAACACCGGGCCACCGTTTACCAAAAGTTCGGAGTCAACACGAGCGCTGAACTCATCAGCCAATGCAAGGGTGTCGAATTGAGCTCACTCACGCAAGTGCAAACCTTAACGGAGCAATGAACGGACAAGGTTAAAATATCTTGTTAACCCAAGGAGCGTTGCAGCCCGCCGCCTTTCAGGCGCATCGGGTCAGGCTTGGGGCCGTTCAATGTCTGAATGATTTTGCACAACGACGCTCACCTTCAATTCCAAGGTGAGTCCGTGTCCGTTGTCGCGTCTGAAATCGTGTCTGTTCCCCCCATGAAGTTGTCCGGTCTGGAGCCTGTCTCCATCGGTACGGCGTCGCTGTTTGTCAACGTGGGTGAGCGCACCAACGTGACTGGCTCCAAGGGCTTTGCCCGCATGATCTTGAACGGCGAGTACGAGCAGGCCCTGGCCGTGGCGCGCCAGCAGGTCGAAAATGGCGCGCAGGTGATTGACGTCAACATGGACGAAGCCATGCTGGACAGCCAGGCAGCCATGGTGCGATTTTTGAATCTGATGGCCGGTGAGCCCGACATTGCCCGTGTGCCGGTGATGGTGGATTCGAGCAAATGGACCGTGATCGAAGCCGGTCTACGCTGCATCCAGGGCAAGGGCATCGTCAATTCCATCAGCATGAAAGAGGGCCTGGACGAGTTCAAACGCCAGGCCAAGCTGGTCAAGCGCTACGGCGCAGCCGCGGTGGTGATGGCGTTTGACGAAAAAGGCCAGGCCGACACTTACGCACGCAAGGTCGAAATTTGCGAACGCGCTTATCGCGTGCTGGTCGATGAAGTCGGCTTTCCGCCGGAAGACATCATTTTTGATCCGAACATTTTTGCGATTGCCACCGGCATCGAAGAGCACGACAACTACGCGGTGGACTTCATCAACGCCACGCGTTGGATCAAGCAGAACTTGCCGGGTGCCAAGGTGAGCGGCGGCGTGTCGAACGTGAGTTTTTCATTCCGGGGCAACGACCCGGTGCGCGAGGCCATCCACACCGTGTTTTTGTACCACGCCATCCAGGCGGGCATGGACATGGGCATCGTCAATGCGGGCATGGTCGGCGTGTACGACGACCTGGAGCCCACGCTGCGCGAGCGGGTGGAAGATGTGGTGCTGAACCGCGTACCTCAATACAAAGAAGGCGAAGCGCGCTTGACCCCAGGCGAGCGCCTGATCGAAGTGGCCGAAACCGCCAAGGGCGCGGCCAAAGACGACAGTCAAAAGCTGGCTTGGCGCGGCACGCCCGATGCGCCTGTGCGCGTGGCCCAGCGCCTGAGTCATTCGCTGGTGCACGGCATCACCGACTTTATCGGTGACGACACCGAAGAGGCTTATCAAGAGATTCTGGCCAAAGGCGGACGCCCGCTGCACGTGATCGAAGGCCCGCTGATGGACGGCATGAACGTGGTGGGCGATTTGTTTGGCCAGGGCAAGATGTTCTTGCCGCAGGTGGTCAAAAGCGCCCGCGTGATGAAGCAGGCTGTAGCGCATTTGCTGCCTTACATCGAAGCCGAAAAACTCGCCCAAGAAGCGGCGGGCCAAGACGTGAAAGCGAAGGGCAAGATCGTGATCGCCACCGTCAAGGGCGATGTGCACGACATCGGCAAGAACATTGTCACCGTGGTCTTGCAGTGCAACAACTTTGAAGTGGTGAACATGGGCGTGATGGTGCCGTGTCACGAAATTCTCGCCAAAGCCAAAGCAGAAAACGCCGACATCATTGGCCTCTCAGGCCTGATCACGCCCAGCTTGGAAGAGATGCAGTACGTGGCCGCTGAGATGGAAAAAGACCCGTATTTCCGTGAGAGCCAGATACCGCTCTTGATTGGCGGCGCCACCTGCAGCCGCGTGCACACCGCCGTCAAGATCGCGCCCCATTACAGCGGCCCGGTGGTCTATGTGCCCGACGCCTCGCGCAGTGTGGGCGTGGCGCAAGGCTTGTTGTCTGAGCAAGCCGCCAAGTTCATCGCCGAATTGAACAGCGATTACGACAAGGTGCGCGAGCAGCACGCCAACAAAAAGCAAACCCCGATGTGGACGCTGGCGCAGGCCCGCGCCAACAAAACGCCGATGGATTGGTCTAAGGGCGTGCCTGCCGCGCCCAAATTCATAGGCCGGCGCGTATTCAAAAACTACGATCTGGCCGAGATCGCGCAATACATCGACTGGGGCCCGTTTTTCCAGACCTGGGATCTGGCTGGCCCTTATCCTGCCATCCTCAATGACGAAGTGGTTGGCGATCAGGCTCGCAAAGTCTTGGCCGACGGGCAGGCCATGCTGCAAAAAATCATCGACGGCCGCTGGGTCACGGCCAACGCCGTGCTGGGCTTGTACCCCGCCAACTGCGTGAATGACGACGACATTGCCCTCTACACGGACGAGTCTCGCCAGCAGGTCGCCATGACCTGGCGCGGCCTGCGGCAGCAGACCGAAAAGCAGCGCATCGACAACGTGATGCGCCCCAGTCGCTGCCTGTCGGACTTCGTCGCACCGCAAGGCACGGCCCCCGATCATGTGGGCCTGTTCGCCGTCACCGCAGGCATTGGCGCGGACAAACGAGCAGAGGCTTTTGAAGCCGCGCATGACGACTACAGCGCCATCATGCTCAAGTCATTGGCCGACCGCCTGGCCGAAGCATTGGCCGAATGTCTGCACAAAAAAGTGCGCACCGACCTGTGGGGCTACGCCGCTGGCGAAGCGCTGACAAGCGAAGACCTGATCGCAGAAAAGTACCAAGGCATTCGCCCCGCACCCGGCTACCCGGCTTGCCCTGACCACAGCGCCAAACAAGCCATGTTTGACTTGCTGCAATGCCAAGACATTGGCATGGGCCTGACCGAGAGCCTGGCCATGACGCCTGCGGCCAGCGTCAGCGGCTTTTACATCGCCCATCCCGAAGCGCAGTATTTCAGTGTGGGTAAGGTGGGCGACGACCAGGTGAGCGATCTGGCCAAGCGCAGCGGTGTGGAGGGCAAAGACCTGCAGCGCTTGCTCGCGCCCAACCTCTGAAGGCTGTCAATTGGCCGGGCGCCGGCCGTTTTTTTCTGGAATGCACGGCTTGTTGACCGGTGTGTTCTTGTACTGACGCTCACATGAGGTAAGCTTTTCGTTTGTCACACAGTTTGGGAGAAATCTGCGATGAACCGATTTGCGATGCGCGCCAGTGCCTGGCTGAGTACGGCGACCTTGGCGCTCAGCCTGACCGGCTGCGGTTACAACGATTTCCAGCGCCTGGATGAGCAGACCACTTCTGCGTGGTCCGAAGTGCTCAACCAGTACCAGCGCCGCGCTGATCTGGTGCCCAACATCGTGGCCACCGTCAAAGGCGAGGCCAATTTTGAGCAGGAAACCCTGACCAAAGTGGTCGAGGCCCGAGCCAAAGCCACCAGTTTCCAGATCACCCCCGAGGTGCTGACCAACCCGCAGGCGCTGCAGCAATTTCAGGCCATGCAAGGTGAATTGTCGAGCGCCCTGTCCCGCTTGATGGTGGTGTCCGAGCAATACCCGAACCTTAAAGCCAATCAGGGCTTTTCGGACTTGCGCGTGCAGCTCGAAGGCACCGAAAACCGCATCACCGTGGCGCGCAACCGCTACATCGCCGCTGTCAAGGACTACAACATCTTGGCCCGCAGCTTTCCGAGCAACTTGACGGCCATGGTGTTTGGCTACTCGCCCAAGGCCAACTTCACGGTGGCCAACGAAGCGGCCATCAGCGCGCCGCCCAAGGTGGAATTTGGCAAGTGATTCACACCTATATGCCCAAGCTTTGGCCCATCGGCCTGCTCGGGCGGAACAGTTTGGCCAAGGGCGTGACGCGGTTACTTTTGAGCGCCATGGCTTGGGTCATCTTGAGCCTGTCGCCTGCTTGGGCCCAAGCACTCGTGTCCATGCCACCCCTCACTGCCCGGGTGATGGACCAGACCGGCACCCTGGCCCAAGGCGATGTGGCGGCACTGGAGCAGCAACTCCAAAGTTTTGAGCAGCAGCGTGGCACCCAGATCGTGGTGTTGGTGTTGCCCAGCACCGCACCCGAGGACATCGCCGACTTCACCCAACGCCTAGGCGATGCCTGGAAAATCGGCCGCCGCCAGGTGGGCGATGGTGTGTTGCTGGTGGTGGCCCTGAACGATCGCCGTTTGCGCATTGCCCCGGCCAAGGCACTCGAAGGCGCTGTGCCCGACTTGGCGGCCCAACGCATCATCGACCAGGTGATTACGCCAGCTTTTCGTCGGGGTGATGTGGCGGGTGGCTTGCGAGAAGGGTTAACGCACCTGCAAGCCCGCATTGAGGGCGAGGCCTTGCCCTTGCCCGAAACAGGCGCACAAGGTGGTCAAACCTCTGGAGCTGCCGAGGTCGATTGGCTGAATTTGGCTGTTTTGTTGCTGGTGGCTTTGCCTGCCGTGGCAGGCGTGTTGCGCCGGGTGCTGGGGCAGCGCTTGGGCGCATTGGCCAGCGGGGGCGTGGTCGGTGTTGTGGTTTGGAGCTTGACCGGCCTGCTCTGGCTGGGGGGCATCGCTGCCATGCTGGGCCTGATGTCGGCGTTGTTCATGCAGGCCCTGCCCAGTGCGCTGGGTCGGCGCAGCCAGGGCGGTCGTGGCGGTGACTTTTCCGGCTGGGGTGGCGGTGGACGAGGTCACTCCGGTGGATGGGGTGGGTCCGGTGGCGGTGGTTTTTCGTCAGGCGGCGGTGGTGATTTTGGGGGCGGTGGTGCCTCCGGGAGATGGTGACATGCGCGAATCGATGTTGACCCAAATGGCACGTTGGTGGCGACACCGCTGGATGCAAGAGCGTGCCGCCGAACGGGCTGTGCCCCCGGCCATGGCCGAGCAACTGCAGGCCCGGGTGCGCGCCAGTGAGGCGCGGCACAGCGGCGAAATCGTGGTGTGCGTCGAAGCCGCCTTGCCCAGCTGTGACCTGTGGCGAGCAGGGCGCGAGATGCCTTTGCCTGCAGTGATACGCGAGCGCGCGCTCTCGTGGTTTGGCAAGCTGCGCGTGTGGGACACCGAGCACAACAATGGCGTGCTTATCTATTTGATGCTGGCCGAGCGCCAGGTGGAAATCGTGGCCGACCGGGGCATCAGCCGCCATGTGCCCGATGCACATTGGCAAGCGGTGGTTCAACACTTGGGCCAGCACTTGCAAGCCGGCGACTTCGACAGCGGTCTCACGCAGGCTCTGCAAGAAGTCTCGGCACTGCTGGTCCAGCACTTCCCGCTGCAGCCGGGAGCGGTGAACCCGAACGAGCTGAGCAACCGGGTGGTTTGGGCCTGAGCCTGTGGCCAGCGCCCATTGGCCATTCAAAGTACGTTTTTTTGTAGGAGCCCACCCTGTGGGCGATGGGCGTGGAACACGCCCTGAAAACCATCGCCCACAGGGTGGGCCCCTACAAAGACAACAATAGCCGCATGGCCGACAAGAATGGGCGATTCAAACTTCATCGGGCCGGATCCATCAACAAAAGGGAAGCGATGCAAAATTTCTGGACCGCCTGCGGCCACCAACACCTGACGCGCAATGAGCGGGGTTGGCTGGTGGCGAGCCCCGACTACTGGCGGCTGTGGCTGCAGCGCCCCGAGCTGGCGCTGGTGCCCGAATCGTGCAGGGCCGAAAAGCGTTTGCACCAGGCCCTGCTCGATGCACCCCTGATGCAGGTTGAGCCCGCGCAACTCAAAGCCTTCAAGGACGACGACGCGCGTGAGAACTACGCCTTGTTCTTGCGCTTTCGCGGCGACGTGGAAAGTGCCGGTTCACTGGAGTCGGCTTACATGGGCTGGATGGGCAGTGGCCAGATCCAGCTGCCGCCTTTGTTCATCGACCTGGTGGTGCAAGCCATCGTGTGCAATGTGTTGACTGGCCAGGATGACGCTTGGGTCTGGCGTGCGGCCGAGTTGCTGTTTCGCCGCCAACGCATCACGGTGCAGGAGGGCCGTGTGCTGTCAGGCGACAGCGACACCCTCGACAACTTGCAAGCCACTGGTGGCCTGGGTGAGATGGGCCGCATGCTGATGGAAGGTGGTGCGCCGCTCAAGGCGGTCGATGTGAAAGTGCTGCACAAGGACAACGAAGAGCGCTACCTCGCGCAACGCGAAGGCTTGGGGCGTTATGCCTTTTTGCTGGACATGACGCACGAAATCCAGAACGAATTGCCGCACGGCCTGATTTTGAAAATGGTCAACGCCCGCTCAGGCCTCAAAGCCTTGTCGGTGGTGTTGGCGCTGTGGGTGCAGCACTTTTTGGGTGTGGCGGTGCAGATCGAGCCGGTGCAAAAAGTGGACGACCCGGCCTGGCGCTGGCATGTGGGCCTGGACGCCACGGCCACCGCTTTGCTCAACGATCTGTACCAGGGCATTGAGCTGGAGGCTAAGCGTCAACAGCAACTCATCAGCCTGTTCAAGCTGCGCTTTGACCATCCGCAAGACATGCGCGCCGACGTGCAGGGCAAGCCGGTTTATCTGGGCCTGGCCATGAACGAGCAGGGTTTGCTCAAACTCAAGCCGCAAAACCTGTTGCTTAATTTGCCTTTGGCTGGCGCGGTCTGAAACAGCGCGCCATTAGGCTTTGAGCAAATCACGGCGGGCTTGCACCAGGCCCGCCATGGCCTCATCGTGCAGCGCATGTCGGCCCTCTTGCACCACCCGCTGACCGCCAGACCAGACCTGTGCCACGGCGCTTTGGCGGCTGCTGGCAAAAACATGGCTGGCCAGCATCTGGTTGGGGGACAAGCCGGCCAAGCCCGGGTGATGGGCATCGAGCACGATGAAGTCGGCCTGCTGCCCCACGGCCAGCCCGGCCACCGGGCGAGCCGCAGCCTGCGCGCCACCGGCCACAGCCCCTTGCCAAAGGGCTTGGGCCACGTCCGGTTGGCGCTCGTTGGCCGCCACATTGCGTTGCCGCAAAGACAGGCGCTGGCTGTATTCGAGCAGCATCAGGTCTTCGGCCGGGTTCACCGCGATGTGGCTGTCCGAGCCGATGCCCCAGGCACCTTGGTGGTTTTGCCAGGTCTTGAGCTCAAAAATGCCGTCACCCAGATTCGCCTCGGTTGTGGGACACAGGCCTGCCACCGCACCGGACTCTGCAGCGCGCTGGTATTCGTGTGCGTCCATGTGCGTGGCGTGCACCAGGCACCAGCGTGCATCCACGGGCGCATGGTCCAGCAGCCAGGCCACCGGGCGTTGTCCTGACCAGGCCACACAAGCATCGACCTCGGCCGTTTGTTCCGCGATGTGGATGTGGATGGGCGCGCTGGCGTCCAGCGCCTTCAGCCCCGTGAGCACCTCACGCAGGCTCTCGGGAGATACCGCGCGCAAGGAGTGCGGTGCCAGCCCCAGCCGGGCTGATTGGGCATCACAAGCGGGCCGCAGGCGTTCGAGCAAGCGCAGCATGGCCTCGGTGCTGTGGATGAATCGGCTTTGTCCCGCTGTGGGCGCGCTCCCCCCAAAGCCGCTGTTTTGGTAGAGCACGGGCAGCAGCGTCATGCCGATGCCAGTGCGCTGCGCTGCGCGCAGCAGGCTGAGTGACATCTCGGCCGGGTTGGCATAAGCGTGGCCGTGGGCGTCCTGGTGCAGATAGTGAAACTCGCACACGCTGGTGAAGCCTGCCTCCAGCATTTCCACATACAAGGCGGTGGCAATCAACTCCAGTTGCACGGGGCCCAGTTGGGCCGCAAATTGGTACATGAGCGTGCGCCAGCTCCAGAAGCTGTCTTGCGTGTGGTTGCGGTATTCCGTCAGGCCGGCCATCGCGCGCTGAAAAGCATGCGAGTGCAAATTGGGCATGCCTGGCAGCAGCGGCCCTGCAGCGCGCGGCACCAGGGGGTTGGGGGTCTGTCCTGCCTGGATGGCTTGCCATTGGCCTTGGGCATTCCATTGCAGCAAGACATCACGGGCCCAGCCGTCTTGCAGCAAGGCGTGTTCGGCAAACAGCTGGTGATGCATCGGCATGGTGGTTCAGTGTGGGCTGGGCGTGAAGCGGACGGCCAACAAAGCCGCATCCGGGTCTGAGTCGACGCATTGGCATTGGCAGGCCAGCGTATCGTCATGCCACCAAAGGCCTGTTTGTGCGCCAAGCGTGTATTGCTGGCCGTTGGCTGTATTGCCATTGGCCTGCACTTGCCATGTGCCCCGAATGGCCATCAGCAAGCCAGCCGGGGCTGGCAGCAAAGTTTCATCACGAAACAACACGCGCACCTCGGCCTGGCACACGCCGCGGCGCGTCATCACATTCAAGTCGTGGCAGTCCCCGTTCAGCAAACTCCCATGCACTGCGGCATCGCCAGAAAAGGCAAAGGGCTGCAAAGGCGTGTCCAGCGCATGCAACACACTGTCATCTGCGCTGCTCAACTGCACACCACCACCTTCGAGCAGCGTGATGACCCGGTCCACACCCGCGAACACCGAAAAATCACCGTCGCTGGCGATGTGCGCGATGCTGATGCGCCAGTCGAAATTCTGCATGCCCGCTTGTGGTGGACGGCAAGCGATTTCACGTGTCACGCCACCGCCGTTTTTCCAGGGGCTGGCGCGCAGTTGGGCCCGTTCAAAAAAATGAATGGGCATGGGCTTAGGCGGTTTGCGGCAAGGGGCGGCTGTGCCACAGCAAGATCAACAGCACACCCGGAATGGCCACAGCCGCGACCACAGGATTGGCAAACACCAGAGAAATGGAAAGTGCATTCAACAACCAGAATGACAGCTTTCCGATGGGCCGGGCCACAAAGCCTGTGTAGGCCGCACCCAGCCCCATCACAGCCACGACAGCACAAACAGTGGCCAGCAAGAAAGAGAACCAGGTGAAGTCAATGAACAACAAGGCAGGCGTGTAGACAAAAGCAAAGGGCACCAGCACCTTGCCCATGGACAGCCTGAAAGCCGTCATGCCGGTGCCCATGGGTTCGCTGCGGGCAATGCCGGCTGCTGCAAAGGCAGCCAGAGCCACGGGTGGTGTCACATCGGCCAAAACGCCGTAGTAAAAGACAAAGAAGTGGGTCGCCAGTTGCGGCACACCCAGCCCTGCCAGCGCCGGGGCGACGATGGAGGCCAGGATGATGTAAGTGGGCGTGGTGGGCACACCCGAGCCCATGATGATGCAAGCGGCTGCGGTGAACATCAGGCCAAAGAAAATGGTGACCTGTTTGAGCTCAAACCAGTTGAACACATCCAGCACCATGAACATTTGGGCGGCCAGGCCCGAGACATCGATCACCCAGGCCGAGAACTTGAAGCCCATGCCCGTCAGCGTGGTGATGCCCAGCACAAAGCCGACGCAGGCACACGCAGCGCCAATGCCCAACGCGGCTTTGGCGCCCATCTCGAAGCCCTGAACCAGCGCTTGCGGCCCCACGGCCATGCCGGTCATGTTTTTGCCCAAGGGCCCGATCAAGCGGGGAATCCATGAGCAAGCCACCGTGAGGGTGATGCCCCAAAAGGCGGCCAGAAAAGGCGTGTACTGCATCAACAGCAGCGTGACCATGACCACCAGCGGTAAGAACAGGTGCCATGAACTTTTGATCACCCAACTCAAGGACGGAATGTCTTTGGGGTCCATGCCCTGCAGCTTGAGCCGCTTGGCTTCCAGGTGCACCATGAACAAGATGGCAAAGTAGTGGAGCAGGGCCGGCACAATCGCCACCAAAATCAAGGTGTTGTACGGAATGCCCAAGGTCTCGGCCATGATGAAAGCCGCTGCGCCCATGATGGGCGGGGTGATCTGGCCACCGCAAGAAGCAGAGGCTTCGACCGCCCCCGCAAAGCGCGGCGAGAAGCCGACTTTTTTCATCATCGGAATGGTCATGACGCCAGTGGTCACGGTGTTGGCAATGGCCGATCCGGAAATCATGCCGAACAGGCCCGAAGACACCACACTGACCTTGGCAGGTCCGCCGGAAAAACGCCCCGCTGCAATGGTGGCCAGGTTCACGAACAGCTGCCCCAAGCCGGTCAGCTGGGCCATGATGCCGAACAACACAAAGTGGAAAACAAAGGTGGCGACCACGCCCACCGGGATGCCGTAAATGCCTTCCGTGCCTTTGTACAAGTGGGCCACGATGCGCGACAGGCTGTAACCCCGGTGCGACAAACCGCCTGGCAGATAAGGCCCGAGCAACCCGTAAAAAATCGCTGCGATGGCCAGCAGTGGCAAGAAGATGCCCATGGTGCGGCGCGTGGCCTCGATCACCATGGCAATCGCGATCACGCCCATCATCAGGTCCAGCGGCGTGTGCTGGCCGGGGCGATCGATGTAGATGTGTTGAAAAAACACCAGCAGGTACAGCGAAAAGCCCGAAGCCAGCGCCGCAAACACCCAGTCGCGCCACGGAATGTGGGTGTGGCTGCCGTCAAAATGTTTGAACGGCAAGGACAAACCGGCCAAAGCCACCAGCACCGCCAAAAAGGTGTAGCGCATGGCGTCGGGGATGGGCTCGGAAAGTTTGTCCAGCAAGCTCCAGCCCATGAACAGGTAAAAGCCCACCAGCCCGATGGACACCGTCCACTCCCAATGGCCGGGCAAGCGCTTTTGACGCGGAAACACCAGAAAACACAAACCCAGCACCACGGCCAGGTGAATGGCGCGGTGGGCAATTTCGTTTTCAAGGCCAAAACCGGCGGTGTAATAGTGCCAGGCCGACAGGCCTGCACACAACACCATCACGACTTTGGCACTCCAGCCTGCCAAGCGGCGAAAACTAGATTCAGGGTCAAACTGCTCGATCAGGCGATCGATTTCTTGTTGGCTGGTACTCATGGGTTTTCCATCATGGCAAAGGGCAATTTTCAGCCCGTATTTCTATTGATTTGGGGCTCAAATCGCCCAGTAAAACTTCTCGCCCATTGGGCATCACCACCCGCATCGACTGGGCTGGCAAAGGCAAAACCACCAAAGGCTCAACCACCCGGTCCAGCAGCAAACGCCAGCCAGCGCCATGGCGCAGCAAGCGCTCGCCTGGCCCTGCCGCCGAGGGCAGACCGTAGCCTTCACCTTCAAAGCGCTCTTCCACCAAGTGCGCGCGCCAACCCTGCGAGCTGTGACGCCAGACATAGCGGTCCAGCACGGGCGTGCCAAGCACCGAATGCGTGAACGCCACATCGGCAGCGGGGTGGGTCGGGTTCAGGGGCAAGCGGGTCAAGGCACGGCCGCTGCGGTGTTCGGTCAGCACCAGCTCGCAAGCGGGCGCAGCCCCAGGGGCTGCCCCTGCGCAAGCCACCAGCGCCCACGCCATCAAGGCGAGGCGCTTGGGGCATCTCACTTGGCGATGCCTTTTTCTTTGAAGTAACGCAAGGCACCGGGGTGCAGGGGCACGCTGGCCACCGAGGTGGCGGTGTTCAGGTTGATGTTTTTGCCCTGCACATGCACCTGGCCCATGATGGCCGTGTTTTCATACAGCGCCTTGGTTACTTCGTAGGCCACGTTCTCGGGCACGCCATCGTGCGTGGCCCAAATGGCCATCACCGCCAGCGTGGGCACGGCAGCTGTTTGGCCCTTGTAGCTGTTGGCGGGCAATTGCACTTGGGTGTAGTAAGGCTGCTCTTTGAGCAAGTTCGCCACTTCGGGGCCCGACAGCGGAATGATTTTCAGGGCGTGGCTTTGTGCAAAGTCGGTCACCGCCGCCACGGGCACACCGCCGGTGATCAAGGTGGCGTGCAAGTTGCCGTCTTTGATCTTGTCCACCGCTTGGGTGAACGATGAGCTGTCTTCCTTCACGTCGGTACGGGCCATGCCGTGCACCTTGAGCAAATCGGTCACCAACTGGTACTGACCGGAACCGGGCGCGCCCGACGAAATGCTTTTGCCCTTGAGGTCCTTGACGCCGTTGATGCCCGAATCGGCACGGGTGATCAGCTGCACGGTCTCGGGGTAAAGGGCGCCCAAGGCACGCAGGTTTTTCAGGGGGGCGTTGGCAAACTGGGCTTTGCCGTTGTAGGCCGCATCCAGAATGTCGGCGGCCACAAAGGCCGACTCGATGTCTTTGGTGCCCAGCAGTTTGGCGTTGCCCACCGAGGCACCAGCGGCTTCAGCGGTGGCGGTGATTTTCTTGCCGTCCACGGTGGCTTTGTTGGAAATCAGCTGAGCCAGCATGCCGCCCAAGGGGTAATAGGTGCCGCCGGTGCCGCCCGTGGCCACACCGAAAAACACACGCTGTTGTGCGATGGCCGCACCTGAGAGCAAAGCGGCAGAGGCCACCACGGTGATGGCCAGACGGCGATTGATTTTCATGGTTCATTTCCTTCAGGAATGGGTGAGAGGTTCACAATGGACGGGGTCACGAACGCTTGGGGCGTGCAGACTGGCCGGCAGCGTTACAGTGTGGATTGGAATTGGAAGGCCCGTCCATCGTTTGCAAAAATTGATGCTCAGCATCACAAAAACCAATGAAACCTTTCACAACCTGCACGCAGCCTCATGAAAAAACGCGCTTCTGACAAGGTGTCGCCCCCCTCGTGGGAGCAGCTGGGCATCTGGGTGGCCTTGGTGGAAACCGGCTCGGTGTCGGCGGCGGCGCAGCGGCTGGAAATATCGCAAGCGGGTGTGTCGCAGCACATCCGGCAACTGGAAGAGACCTTGGGCGTGTCGCTGCTGGACCGCGCCACGCGCCCGGCGCACCCCACCGCCGCAGGACACCGGCTGTATGAACAGGCCAAAGATTTGCTTTCGCGTGCGGGCCAAATGACACAAACCGTGCGTTCGCTCAGCCGCAGCAAAAGGGCCATGCTGCGCATGGGCTGCGTCGATTCGTTTGCCGCCGTGATTGGCCCGCAGATGGTGCGTGGATTGTCCGGGCGTGTGCAGCGCTTGCGCTTGGTCTCGGGCATCAACCCGGGGCTGGCCGACCTGTTTGACAACCACCAGCTTGACGCGCTGATCACCACCGACGACCCCAAGTACTTGCCCGGAAGGGAGTGCCTGGCCTTGTTTTCGGAGCAATTTTTGGTGGCTGTACCGCAGAGTCTTCAGGTCCCTCCCCTGGCGTCTTTGTCGCAACTGAGCCAGATCAGGCCCTTCATGCACTACAGCACCCGCTCCAAAATGGGTGCGCTGGTGGACGCCTACCTGAGCCGACACGACCCCCACATTGAGCGTGTGTTCGAATTTGACGCGACCGACCCCTTGCTCAGCCTGGTGCGCGAAGACCTGGGCATCGCCCTGACCACACCCATGTGTTTGTGGCAATCGCGCTACCACGCCATGAACCTGAAATGCCTGAACTTGAACGCGCTCAGGCACCAAGGCCAGCCCTACCCACATCTGAAGCGAACCTTCTACCTCGTCTACCGCCCCGACGAGTTGGGCCCTCTGGCCCAAGACATTGCGGCCATGGTGCGGGTGGCGGTGCGCGAGTTGCAGCGCCAATGGGTGATGGAGCTGAAAATCCCCCACGACTTGCTCAGCGTCGAAGAGGCCATCGACATCTGAAGACGCGTGCGCCAAGTGTGATGCTGATGATCAGCCAACGCAAAACTGATGCCGCTGCCAGGCGCACACCTTAAGCTGGCTCTGAACTACAGGAGTCGAATGTGAGCCATTGGGATGCGATCGTGATTGGGGCCGGTGTCATCGGCACCTCGGTGGCCTACAACCTGGCCGCCATGGGCGCCAAACGGGTGCTGGTGCTGGAGCGCGATCAAATCGGCGCGGGCACCACCTCCCAGTCCAGCGGCATTTTGCGCACGCACTATTCGGTGATCGAAAACGTGGTGATGGCCCAGCAGTCTTGGGCGGTTTTCAAAGACTTTGCGGCGCATTTGCAAGACGAGGACGCCTCGGCCGGTTTGGTGCGTTGTGGCTACCTGATTGCCGCGCCGCAAGGCCCCAAGCTCGAACCCCTGGCCCAGTCTTTGGCGGCGCAACAGGCGCAGGGCATTGAGGTGCATCGCCTGAGCGCGCAAGAAGCCAGCGAACGACTGCCCATTTGCCGCTTTGACGATGCGGCCCTGATTGGCTTTGAGCCCCAGGCCGGTTTTGCCGATGCTTACCTGGTGGCCAGCAGCTACGCCCGCGCCGCCCGCAGGCTGGGCGTGAAATTCATGGAAGGCGAGTGCGTGACGCGGTTGTTGCTGACGCAGCAAACCGTGACCGGCGTGGAGACGACCCGTGGCGTGTTCCATGCCCCGGTGGTCATCAGCACGCAAAACATCTGGGCGCAAGAGTTGGCCCAATGGACGGGCATTCAGGTGCCTTTGACGCCCGAGCGGCACAAAGTCATGGCGCTGCAAGGTCCCGAAGCCTACACCTACGCCATGCCCGTCTACAAAGACCTGGGCTCAGCGGGCATGCTCTATTGCCGCAGCTATGGCGGGCAACAAATGCTGGTCAGCGAAGGCACGGCAGGCGAGGCCCTGAGCGGGCCAGACAACACCCAAGGCGATGTGTCCATGGACGATGTGATGCATGTGGGCGAACAGGTGGCCGAGCGCTTTCCCTCTTTTGCCGAAGCCGGGCTGGCGTCTTCCTGGACGGGGGTGTACGACGTGACCCCTGACTGGAACCCGGTGCTGGGGGCGGTGCCCAATGTACCCGGCCTGGTGGTGGGCTTTGGGTTTTCGGGGCACGGCTTCAAACTGTCCCCCGCCGTGGGTCGCGTGTTGGCCCAACAAGCCTTGGGGCTGCCCACCGATGTGCCTTTGGCACCTTATGCGCTGGAGCGCTTTAGAACCGGGCAATTGCTGCATGGCCGTTATGGATCGGGGGCTGTGGCCTGAGTGAGCCCCGTGGCGTCTTCGGGTCAGCGAGAATCAGGCCTTTTGGGCCACTGACCCGGATGACTTCATGAACCTGTTCAATCGTCGCCAATCTCTCACGCTGTTGGGGGCCGCTGTGCTGGTGCCCAGTGTCACGCCCACATGGGCGCAGGGCACCACGCCTTCGACCGCGCCTTCGTCCACCTCTTGGCCCGACACCCTGCGCGCCGCACGCGGCCAGACCGTGTACTTCAACGCCTGGGCGGGCAGCGAGCGCATCAACGCTTACCTGCAATGGGTGGCGGGCGAATTGCAGCGTGACTTTGGCGTCAAGCTGCAGCACGTCAAGATCAGCGACGCGGTCGATGTGGTCAAGCGCGTGCGTGCCGAAAAGCAAGCCGGGCGCAAAGACACCGAAGGCACGGTGGACCTGATCTGGATCAACGGTGAAAACTTTGCCGCCATGAAACGCGATGCTTTGTTGTCTGCGCCCTTTGCGCCAACCCTGCCCAACTTCCAGTGGGTGGACACGGTGGGCAAGCCCACCACGCTGGTGGATTTTTCGGTGGCCACCGACGGGCTGGAATCGCCCTGGGGCATGGCGCAGCTGACGTTTTTTGCCGATGCCAAACGCCTGCCTCAAGTGCCGCAAAGCATGAATGAGCTGCTGGCCCTGGCCCGCAGCCAACCCGGGCGCATCACCTACCCGCGCCCGCCCAACTTCCATGGCACCACTTTCGTCAAGCAGGCGCTGATCGAACACGCGCTCGATGTGAAAGCGCTGGCCCAGCCCGTGACCTCCGCCGCACTGGAAGCGCAAGCCGCGCCGCTGTGGCGCTTTTTGGATGCGCTGCACCCACACCTGTGGCGCGGGGGCAAACAGTTCCCGCAAAACTCGGCCGCGCAGCGCCAGATGATGGCCGACGGTGAACTGCTGCTGGCCCTCACGTTCAACCCCAACGAAGCGGCCAACGAAATCGCCGCCAAGCGCCTGAGCGCCACGGTGCAAAGCTGGCAATTTGCCAAAGGCACCATTGGCAACACGCACTTTGTGGCCATCCCGTACAACGCGCCCAACAAGGCGGGCGCACAAGTGGTGGCCAACTTTTTGCTCTCGCCCGCCGCGCAAGCACGCAAGGCCGACATCGACGTGTGGGGCGACCCCACGGTGCTCGACGTGGCGCGCCTGCCTGCCGCTGAACGCGCCCGCTTTGCATCGGCCGTGCGCCCGGGGCAACTGGCCCAGAGCGCCCCCGCGCTGCCCGAGCCCCACGCCTCGTGGGTCGATGCGCTCGAAAAAGAATGGACACGCCGCTACGGGGTTTGACAAGAAGCTTTCGTGTTGCAGGTCGGCTTCAGCCCCGACCTGCAAAAAAGGCTTGCGCCTGATCAATCCTTGAGCAATTCCGCCAATGCGGAGGCATCCAGCACGGCCGAGCCGTCCTGGTCGTTGAGCATGCTGTCGGCCAGGCTGCGTTTGTCGTGGTGCATTTGCAAGATGCGCTCCTCCACCGAGCTCTGGGTGACCAGGCGGTAGACGGTGACGGGGCGTTGCTGGCCCATGCGGTGGGCACGGCCGCTGGCCTGGTCTTCGGCGGCCGGATTCCACCAGGGGTCGACGATGATGACGTAGTCGGCCACCGTCAAGTTCAGGCCAAAGCCGCCCGCCTTCAGGCTGATCAGAAACACCTCGCCTTGCCCTTGCTGAAAGGCGGCCACCCGCTTGCCTCGCTCGGCCGCAGGGGTGCTGCCGTCCAGGTATTGGTAGGCCACACCGAGGGCCTCCAGGCGCTCGGCCAAGAGCTTGAGGTAGTCGGTGAACTGGCTGAACACCAGGGCTTTGTGTTGGCCCGCCACCAGCTCTTGCACCAAGCGTTCAAATTCCTCGATCTTGGCCCCGGAGAGCCCCATCTCGGGCACCACCAGGCGCGGGTCGCAAGCGGCGCGGCGCAGCTTCATCAGTTCGGCCAACATGCGAATTTGCGGGCCTTTCTTGTCTTGGGCGGCTTTTTCAACCTCCTCGCGGGCTTGGCGGCGCATGGCTTCTTGCAAGGCGCGCTCGGCCTCGCTGGGTTGCACCAGGTGAACGATTTCGGTGCGCGGCGGTAGGTCTTGCAAGACCTGGGCCTTGGTGCGGCGCAGCAAGAAGGGCGCAATGATGCGGCGCAAGCGCTGGCGCACCGCCGGGTCTTGCTGGCGCTCAATGGGGCCGGCAAAGCGTTCTTGAAACTGGCTGGCCGAGCCCAGCAAGCCGGGGTTCAAGATGTTCATCAACGACCACAACTCAGACAGCCGGTTTTCCACCGGCGTGCCCGACAGGGCCAGGCGAAAGCCCGCCTGCAGCTGGCTGACCACTTGCGCGCGTTTGGTGGCGGCGTTCTTCAAGGCCTGGGCTTCGTCCAGCACCAGCGTCTCCCAAGCGGCCTGCGTGAAGGCTTCGCTGTCTTGCTGCACCAGGCCGTAGCTGGCCACCAGGACGTGGCCGGGGCCGAGCTCAGCAAAGACTTGGCGGCGGTCTGTAGCCTCGTGATAAATGTGCACCTCCAGGCTGGGTGCAAAGCGGCGGATCTCGTCGCGCCAATTGCTGCACACCGAGGTGGGTGCCAGCACCAGAGCGGCCCCTCCCTTGCTGCGTTGCAGCAGCAGGGCCAGGGTCTGCACGGTTTTGCCCAGGCCCATGTCGTCGGCCAGGCATGCACCCAGCCCCGAGCGCGACAGGCGCGCCAGCCATTGGTAGCCTTGGCGTTGGTAGTCTCTCAACTCTGCCTGAAGGGTGCGCGGCACGGGCGCCTCCCATTGACTGGCTTTGGCCAGCTCGTCCACACGCTCGCGCCAAGCTTCGTCGCCCTTCAGTTCCACGCCATCGAGCTGTTCGCTCAGCCAGGCCACTGCGGCGTGCGGCAGTTGCAGGCCCGCCTTCTTGCTGTTTTGTGCCAGGCCGTCCAGGTCTTTGAGCTGCTGGCGCAGGCGGTCGCTGAGCGCCATGACCTGACCCTCGGCCAGCGTCACAAAACGGCTGCTGCTGCCGCGCATCAGGGCCAAAAGCTGCTGCAGGCCCATGACCCGGCCTTCGTCGAGCTGCACCTCGCCGTCCAGTGCCAGCCAATCGCGACCGCTGCCCACGGTGATCGACATCTGCTGGCTGTGAACTTGCTGAATGTTGACGGCGCGCCCTTTGGGCCAGTCGATGGCGGCAACGCCGGGTTGGCCCGGCAGTTGGTCCAGCGCACTCAAGGCTTCGTTGGGCGTGTCAAGCAACACCGTTTGGTCGGCGCTGTGCTCGGGGTCCAGCATGGGCAGGCTTTCGAGCACGCTGGTTAGCCAACGCCGCTCTTCGCTCAGGCTGCGCTCGCACCACAGGCTCTCGCCCTCGTGCACGCACACCATGCGTGCACGGCCCATGCCGGGCACCACCAGGGGGCCATAGTCGCCAAAGGGTTGCACCACCAGGCGCAGGGTCAGGCCCTCGCCTGCAGGGGCCAGTTGTGCGCGCAAACGGCTTTCGGCGGGCACTTGGCGGCCCGTTTGGGCGTCGCCCTGCAACTCAAAGTGCGAGGCCAAGGCTTGCAGTGCGGCGTTCAACTCGGTTTGCGCCTGGGCGGGCACCCGCCAGCCGTTGGTGATGAGGTCGGCCACCTGCTGCTGCGCCGGGCTGATGTGGATGAGCTTGGCCACGCCAGGGCTCACGCGCACGATGCGCCACTGGGCCCGGTCCTCTTCAGCCGCATGGCGCTCGTCACCCCACAGATGGAAATGATCGGGCAACTGGGGCGATGTCTTCAGGTTGATGGGCGGGTCAATCTCGAACAGATAGCTGGCGTTTGCGCCGTCGCCTTCTCGTTTGACCAGTAAGCGCGGTTGGGCGGGCACCATCTCCAGCCACTGCTGAGGCGCGTCTTCCAGCATCAGGAGGGGGTGGCCCTTCAGGGCTTGGAGTGCGCCGGTGATATTCAGCACGGGCTGGGTGCTGTTGCGTGGGCGATGCAGGTGGCGCAGCACCGCACTGTCGCGGGCGGTTAAGCCTTGGCGCTTTTGGGCTGCCAGCCAGCCGAGGGGTTTGAGCTTGACGGCCCCACGCGCCCCAGTGCTCATCTCCAACATGTTCAGGTCTATCGGGCGACCCTGTTCATCGATGCTCAGGCTCCACGCCCATTGCAGCGCAGGCTTGTCGGCCACTGCGGCAGGGTCGCTGGAGGCGCTGAGGTTCAGAATGGCTTGCAGTGCGTCGCGCCAAGGCTCAGGCGGTGCCCCAAAAATGCGCGCGGGCCTTGCCGCCACGGGGTGAACCCATTCAGCGCTGGGCCAGCCCAGGCGCTCGCAGGCCTCTAGCGTGGGGGCCAGCAGGCTGCCTAGGCACTGGTTCTTGAGGAACGCCAGCGTGGTGGCGACCTTGTCGTCCTGGGGCGGCTCACCGGCAGGCTTGCCCAGCCAGGCCAATTGCAGCAGGTATTCTGCCTTGATGTCTCTCTTCAAATGGGTGGTGAAGTGCGGGGGCCAGGGCGACTTGCCCAGGCGCGCATCAATCGCTTGAACCCACACGCCAAAAATACCGTCGTTGATATCCGGCTGGCGGCGGCCAGACGTTGCCACGCAGAGCTTGCGAGCCACCTCCCAATCTTTGTGGTCGTCGCTGCTCAGCCAGGCCAGCAGTTCGAGCTGCTGCAACCAAGGTGGCAGCAGCTCGGCCCATTTGACCTTGGCCGCACGCAGCGCTTTGCCATTGGCCGCAAAGGCCTGACGCGCGCCACCGTGGTCGCCCGCTTGCAGCAGTTGCAGGCCTTCAATGGCACCCGCCAGCTCGGGCACATAGCACCAATCCGGGCCTAGCAGGGCGGTGAGCTGCGCGCCGCGCGCGTCACCCGCCATGGAGATGCCCAAGGCCAGGCGCGTGATGGGTTGCGGCGCCATTCGGCCCGTTTGTATCTCGGTCTCCAGCCAAGCGATAGCCAAGGGGTAAATCGGGTCGTCCATGCTGCCCAGGGTCGTCAGCAACAGCCTTTGCAGCCACAAGGGGTCGGCCTGGCCCATCAACTCGGGCAACCAGGCATCTTCAAAAATCTGGTCTCCCCATTGCGGCAGGTAGTTCGCCAATGCGTGGGGTGCAAGCATGGCCTCGGCCTCGGCCGCGCTGCGACCTAACCAAAGATGGGCCCGCACCACGCAACAACCCAAGGCCACGCGGTCTGGCTGAAGCGACCAAGAGTGGGCCCGAGTCGTGCTGAGGCGCTGCACCATGTGTGGCCACAGCGCCCTGGGCTGCACGGTGGTGTAGATCCGCACCAGGTTCTTGCGGGTATCTGGTGCTGCAAAGTTCAACTCTTGGCGGCCACTGTAGCCAGGGTTGACCAAGCCGCGCTCGCGCAAAACCACCAGTTGGGCACGCACGCTGGTTTCAGTCACCGAGCCCGTCCACCCCACCAAGTCGCCATGCAGTCGCAACAGCTGGGTCATCTCAGCGGCCGTGGTGTTTTGCGACAGCAGCACCATCATGTCCAACACCTGTTGCACCCGCGCCTCGTCCACAGAGAGCCTGTCCAGCGGCTTGGCATCCACCTTGGCATGCGTGTCAGTGTGCGGCCATGGCTGGCCTGAGGGCGTGGTGTAACCCTGAGGGGCGGGTTTGAACTTGGCCACAGAGGGCTCCTTCATGAATGGGTCGACAAGCGGGTTGAGGACATGGACAGAGAATTTGGCGGGTGGCCCGACCACCCACGCGGCATTTTCCCAGAGGTTCATGAACACGAGGCAGTCTTCCCTGCCGGTGCCGCAACCCGTTTGCCTGGGACGGCAAATCGCCCCAAGTGGCCCCAGCGTCCGTGCAGGTGGTGCCGCCCGATCCGCAAGCGCTGGCGGACTGCTTGCTTCAACTGCCCAAAGACTCGTTCGAGGCCGAAAGCGCCCATGACCGAAGGCAGCTGGAGCAATGGGGCTCCAGCCGGCTCAAACCTTGAATTTGCTGGATACTCCAGCCACATCCAAATGAGAAACCCCCAATGACTTCACGTATTTTTGAATTTGGCCAAACCCTGCCCGGCTACGACGTGCCGGTGCTCAACGAACGCGCGGTGCGTGCAAGTGCGGGCATCTTGTTTTTTGTGGCCATGGTCACCTTCATGCAGGCACTGTTGTTGGGCAACTTCAAACCCACACAGGTTTTTGTGGTGGCCTTCCTGATCGAGTTTGCCATCCGCTTGTTCGTTAACCCGCGTTGGGCTCCGGCCATGATCGTGGGCCAGTGGGCGGTGCGCGGCCAAATGCCCGAGTACGTGGGCGCGCCGCAAAAGCGCTTCGCCTGGAGCATCGGCTTGGCGCTGGGCTTGTCCATGTTTTATTTGATCGTGGTGCAAGGCGTGATCGGCCCCATCAACATGCTGGTGTGTGGCACCTGTTTGCTTTTGTTGTTTTTTGAATCGGCCTTTGGCATTTGCGTGGGCTGCAAATTGCATGACCTGCTGCGCCCCGCAACCGCCCAGCTGTGCCCCGGTGGCGCATGCGCCTACACCCCGCCCGCAGGGGCTGGTGGGCAGTGGGGCCACTTGGGTTTGCTGGTGGTGTTTGCGCTGGCGATGGTCGGTGTGGGGCGTTGGGTCAGCCACGGGCCCGATGTGCGGGGCATGCAGCACCCCAGCCTGCACGGGCAGGGCAGTGTGCAGCCAGCCTTGCAACCAGTCCAACCCCCCGCATCCGGGGCCGACGCCGAGCGCTGCAAGGTGCCCGAGTTTGCTAAAGCCATGGGCCACGAAACCATCTGGAAACAGCACAACGGTTGCCTGTGAGCGCCTTGGCCCTTTTCGCTGCATGGTTGCTGGCGCTGCTGGCGGCCGTGCCCATCGGCGCAGCGCTGTGGGCGGTGGGCGCGCAAATGCTGGACGCCGCCGCTTGGCAAGCCCTGTGGGCTGACCCGCAAACATGGCGCGCTTGGGGCATGACGCTGTGGACCGGTTTAGCCTCGACCGCGTTGGCGTGGATCACGGTGGCGCATGTGCTGGCCAGCGGCTTCATCCGCCAACAACTGGGCCGCTGGCTGTTGCATCTGCCTGCTTTGCTGGCCACGCCGCACGCGGCCATAGCCATTGGGTTGGTGCTGTGGCTCTCGCCCAGCGGTTGGGCGCTGCGGCTGGTCTCGCCGGGCCTCACCGGCTTTGACGCGCCGCCACCCTGGTTCACCACGCAAGACCCCTGGGGCTTGGGGCTGATCCTGGCGCTGTGGCTCAAAGAGGTGCCGTTTTTGCTTTGGGTGGCCGCCACCCAAATGCAGCGCGAAGACCTGCGCCGCCGCTGGCAAGCCGAATACGCGCTGGCCCAAACCCTGGGCCGCACCCCCGCACAAGCCTTTGCACAAATCGTCTGGCCGCAACTGGCCCCGCGCCTGCGCTGGCCGCTGCTGGCGGTGCTGGCCTATGGCCTCACGGTGGTCGACATGGCGCTCATCATCGGCCCCGCCGCGCCGCCCACTTTGGCGGTGCTGGCCTGGCAATGGTTGAGCGACGCCGACCTGCTCACGCAATCGCAAGGCGTGGCGGCGGCGGGGTGGTTGACGGGCACGGTGTTGGTGGGGGGCGTGGTTTCGGTGGTGGCGTTGCGAGTGGTCGCAGCTTTGCGGAAATTCGCTAGCAGGGGCTTGCTCCTACAAACAGCCGAAGACCGGTCTGCTGTGTTTCATCGTGGGCGCTTGCCCCTGCCGCCTGATGTCGTTTGGACGCTGATCCTCACCACCTACGCCGCTGTTTGGTTCGCCCTGACCGTGGGCAGTGTCTCGGGCGTGTGGCCTTTCCCCCAAGTGTGGCCCGAGTTGTGGACGCTGGGCGCCTGGCAACAAGTGGCCAGCAGCGCGCACACCGTGTGGACCACGCTGGGCCTGGGTGTGGCATCGGCCAGTGTGTGTTTGTTGTGGTCCGTGGCTTGGCTGGAGCTGGCCCCGCGCCGCTGGCAGCAGGCCTTGCAACCCTTTTTCTTGTTGCCGCTGGTCTTGCCTTCGGTGCTGTGGGTGGTGGGCTTGTACAGCCTGGCGCTGCACACCCGGCTTGAAGGCCAATGGCTGGGCCTGAGCCTGGCGCACGCGGTCATGGTCTTGCCCTATGTGCTGCTGGCGCTGGTGCCCGCCTACCAAGCGGTGGACCCGCGCCAAGCCGCGCTGGTGGCC
>Ga0209550_10000969_pt1 | contig 27782 bp, 28 predicted proteins | sample LauGreSuBDMM15SN_2_FD_187567 | JGI IMG/M metagenome (GOLD analysis project Ga0209550, IMG submission 187567) | Freshwater lake microbial communities from Lake Michigan, USA - Su13.BD.MM15.SN (SPAdes) (version 5) | ecosystem: Environmental > Aquatic > Freshwater > Lake | place: Lake Michigan... | reverse complement strand
ATTCTCTGGCGTCATGCGCAAGCCGAAGCGGGTGAACCCGATGAGGGGCGCGAGCTGACGCAACAGGGACGCAAGCAGGCTCAACGGATGGGGGCCTGGTTAGATCGAACATTACCTAGCGGCTGCAAAATTTTATCTAGCCCCACTTCCCGAACAATTCAGACCGTAGACGCTTTAGGTCGCAAATATAAAATCGTTCCAGAGATTGGCCCCATGGCCAGTGCGGCGGACGTGATTAATGCGGTGGGTTGGCCTGAGTCAAAAATTCCAGTGATGGTAGTAGGACATCAGCCTTGGCTCGGTGAGGTAGCTTCGCTGTTACTGACCGGTGAGGAACAGTACTGGACAATAAAAAAATCAAACGCATGGTGGATATCCCATCGTCAGCGCGACGATGGGAACGAGATATTTCTAAAAGCAGTAATGAGTCCGGAATTTTTCTTTGATTGATAGCGCTTTGATTGAGTGACTATCGATTTTAGTGGCTTGCTGCATAAGATAGATACATCAGCCCAAAACCCAGCGGTGTAAAAATCCAATATTCAATCGGTGCACTGGCTACCCAATTCTTATGCCAATTGGCATGCGTTTTCTCGAAGCGCTTAAATCCAAACGCGGGATTAAGCACAAACCACAAAAAATCTTCGCTTACCCAAAACAGCATGATGCTGGCTAATGCGCGGATCTCGGCTTGCCAAGAATAATCGCCACTAAACACCAATGGAAAATGAAAAAATAAAGCGATGATGGAAAAAGCCCAGGCGTGGTAGCCCGTCATTTCACGGCCACCCCAAAAAATATCCAGTAACCAATGCCCTTCGATACGCCAGGTAGGAAGGTTTGCAGCCCAGCCAGCATCACCTTCAATCGCAATTTCTAGTTTTGCAAAGAAAAATCCAAGTAAAAACACACTCAATATAGTGTGTGTCATCGATAGCAACTGAGCATTCGTCATACGGTTTGACTCACTAGATTTTTTTCTATGTGATTGAGTAAAGTGCTAGCAGCGCCTGATCGGCCAAGTGCGGAAGCGTGTTTCTTCATAGTCTCGAGTTTTTCGGGTTTAGCCAATAACTGTGTTAAGCGATACAACAGGGTCGCTACATCATCAGCACGTTGAGCGACACCCTCTTGCAAAAGGTAGCTAGCATTGCGCTCTTCTTGGCCAGGAATAGGGTTAATCAACACCATCGGCAGACCCATGACCAAGCACTCTGAAGTACTCAAACCGCCGGGCTTGGTGATCACCAAATCTGCACAGGCCATCAGCTCAGGTACTTTGTCGGTATAGCCCATGGCTACGAGTCGGCCTGGCCACTGTGCGGACAACGTCAGCAATTCATCCAGCAGTAATTTATTTTTTCCCGCCATGACGATAATTTGTACATCTGCTTGCAAACTCAATAAAGAATTAACCAAATGGCAGTTGATGCCTAACCCAGCGCCGCCGCCCATGATGAGCAGTGTTTTATGTGCAGAATGTAAACCAAGCTTTGCTGCACACACATCACGTTCGGGTCGGTTAACAAATTCAGGCATCACAGGAATCCCTGTCACGACAATGTGTGATTTGGGAACGCCGCTACTTTCTAAGCGAAAGGAGATTTCTTCGTTAGCGACGAAATAGCCAGCAATACCATCATGCACCCACATCTGATGCAGATCGAAGTCCGTCACCATCACCCATACGGGACACGCTAGACGTTTTTGTAAAACAGCATCTGCTAGTAGTTCAGCAGGCAGAAAGTGAGTGCAAACGATGGCATCTGGTTTGTAATCAGCGATCTCTGTAAATAGCTTTTGTGCTGACAGGCGTTGTAAGCTGCGACGACAACGCTCCGTCAAGCTGCCTGTGGGTTCATGATCAGTTTTTCGATATAACCAGCCCCAGGCCTCAGGTAATCCGCCCGCAATTTTGATGTACAGATCGGTATAGATTTTTCTAAAGTAGGCAGGAACGAGCTGCATCAAATCTCGGTGGAGCACAGCCCATTCAGGAAAATCAATGTGGGCATGGGCTTCGATTCCCTGAGCGGCACGTATGTGGCCGCTGCCAGCCGAAACGGAAATGACGAGTAAGCGCTTTTTAGTGGGGAGCGTAATGTCTTTAGAGGATGGTGATGGTAACTTCATACCCTCTACGTCTATTGAAATCGCTGGTTCTACGGCAGTCGACACTATCAGGCAGGGACGGGATTAATAACAGGCTCTTTTTTGGCAAATTGACGCTGCTCCCAGCGCAACATGATTTCATGCCAATCAACCAAATGAAGTTCACCGACTTCATCTTCGACCAAAGCTGTGAGGCTCTCTACCCAATCGCCATCATTACAATACAGAATGCCGTCGATATCACGTATCTCTGCTTTGTGTATGTGACCGCAGATAACGCCATCTAAATTTTGTTTACGCGCTTCCGCTGCCAGCGCATCTTCAAATGAGGTGATGTAGCTGACTGCATTTTTAACTTTTAATTTCAGATATTGAGACAGCGACCAATAAGGAAGGCCAACGCGTGCGCGCCACACATTAAAGATTTGATTAAATTTCAAAATCATCGTGTATAGCGAATCACCCACATAGGCTAACCATTTAGCGCAAGCAATCACACCATCAAAGCGATCGCCGTGCAGTACCAGCATACGTTTACCATTTGCAGTGACGTGCACATGTTCATCACGAATTTTAATACCGCCGAAATTCAAACCAATGAACTGTCTGACGACTTCGTCATGATTACCGGGTACAAAAATAACTTTCGTACCTTTCTTGGCTTTTTTCATCACCAACTGAACCACGTCATTGTGAGTTTGATGCCAGTACCAACGACGCTTGAGTTGCCAGCCGTCGACGATGTCGCCAACTAAGTACAGCTTGTCAGATTCGGTGGCTTTAAGGAATTCCAGCAGACGCTTTGCTTGGCAGCCACTGGTTCCGAGGTGGACATCAGAAATCCAGATGGTTCGAAAGCGCAGTGGTTTAGGTTTTTTGAGGAGGGATTTAGAGATATTGTCGAAGTGTCTGTTATCGGGGGCATTCATGCCGGCTCCGCTTCTTTTAAGTAGTGTCTTGCGTAGCGGCTATCGAGACGCGAAAGTGGCAACATCATGAATAAATCCGCGCTATGAAAATCGGGATCCCACGCAGGCTCACCACAAATCCAGGCACCGCTGCGCAGATAGCCTTTAATCAGTGCGGGCACCTGCAGGCCTTCAGGTAGAGGATCGTCATGCAAAGGGAAGGGCAGACGTGGGCTAACGCGATACTCAGGCGGCGACAAATGCTCTGCTGCGAGTTTGCGGTACAGCGCATTGATAGTGTGTCCACCGTCAGCCAGGCTGACACTAGCGCAACCAATTAAGTATTCGGCTTGTTCGCGCTGCATGCATGCAGCAAGACCTGCCCACAACATCATGATGACGCCACCACTGCGGTAGTCTGGATGAATGCAAGCGCGTCCAGCTTCCATGATGCGCGGACGCAGATTGGCTAAACGTACCAGATCAAATTCTTGTTCGGAGTAGAAACCACCGGTCTGAGAAAGTACGCGGGGTGATAGTACGCGGTAGGTACCAACAACTTCTAGAGTGCGGGTGTCACGGACGATGAGATGGTCACAGACGTCATCAAATTCATCGCGTTCTATGCCTTCGTGGTTCTTGAGAGATTCAAGACCCATTGCCTCAACAAATACTTTGTAGCGAAGGCGTTGAACTTCTCTTACGTCTTCATGAGTGCTAGCTAGACTGAGGCTGAGTTTGGGGAAGCTCGTACTGGAGTCAGCCCCGACGTTCATCATGCGCATCGTCGCTCCTTCTTGTTTTCATGTCGCAAGAGTAACGATGCAATACTGCAGGCAAATGACAATTAGGTTTCGTTTCTGTTACAAAGAACGAATTTTTCTGCGCCCTCTTTGCTATGTGACCGAACGATGTCAGACCAGATCAGCACCGATGGGGCCACCATCATCGCGCGTAATCACAATGGTACTTGAGCGTGGTCTAGCGGTTCCGCCTTGTGGCCAGTGGCTTAGATAAGTGGTCGGATCAGCGATATTAAAATTCTTCCCTGTGGTGGTTTCACCCGGATGCTGAATGTTTACAAACAGCGCGCGGCCGTCGGGGGTTTCTGTAATACCGGTGATTTCACAATCTACCGGACCGACTAAAAAACGTCGTAGACGGTCGTCGCCGGGAGTAGCCCCCACGTGAGTGGTGGCAGTGCTTTGTTGACCATTATCCGAATTAACGATGGTCTTAGTCGAACCGTCACCTACTTTTCCAGGGATCGCAGCGAGTAGCATGCAATTACTCGCATCGGTGAAGGCGTGATCATCGGTTTCTACCCATAGCAAACCGCTGCGTGCAAACCATAGCCCATCGGGACTAGAGAAATCATTATCGGCGGTCAGTCCGGAAATATTTACATTGATGGGATCGGCGCTAGAGCGCGCTGCGAATAAAAATACATCCCACTGAAACTTGGTTGCAGAACCTTTGGCATCGTGCTCTGCCCAGCGAATGATGTGTCCGTTGGCATTGCCCTTTTGTGCCACACCTTTTTTAGGATCGTTATAAAAACGAGGGTTGGCTGCATCAACTTTGTCTAAAGCACGAGATGGATTGTAGGTGAGTGTCATATACACTTCGCCATTTTTTGGATTAACGGCACCCCATTCAGGTCTATCCATTTTGGTTGCGCCGCGTGCATCAGCGGCGAGTCGCGCATTGATTAGCACATCGGCTTGATCACTAAAACTGTAAAAGCTATTTTCTCTGTCGAGGCCATTGCGGCCATGGGTTAATTCAAGCCAGTCACCGCTGCCATCGGCATTAAAGCGTGCGACATACAGCGTGCCGTCATTTAAATATTTATCGCCTGCCGCCGCGCCACGTTTTGCATCAGCCGGATCCCAAACGGCATTCGATACATATTTATAAATGTACTCATGACGCGAGTCGCAGCCCATGTACCAAACCAGCGGTTGCCCTGCAATTACCAAGCCAGGCCAGGCACCTTCGTGGGCAAAGCGGCCGAGTGCAGTACGTTTTTTGGGTGTTGAATCAGGATTGAAAGGATCAATTTCGACCACCCAGCCAAAGGTGTTCGGGGCGTTGCGGTAGTCGTCGCTACCATCACTTGATGGTCCGTTAATACTGGCATCCCAACGACCAAAGCGATTGTCAGCCGTATCAGGTTGTACGGTTGCCCACAGTGACAAACTGTTTCCCTTCACGCCATAGCGTTTTAACGATGCCATCTCGCGCGCGCTGCGCTTGCTGTCATCGGTTGCTGGACGGCGGAAAAAATAAGCCCAATTTTCTTCACAAGTGAGATAGGTTCCCCAAGGCGTATGACCATTCGCACAATTACCGATAGTGCCTCGGGTACGCGTACCCGTAACCGAATACTTAGTAATCATCAAAGGACTACGGGCTGCAGGGCCGGTGATTTCTATGTCGGTCATCGACGTGACGCGGCGATTGAAACGCGAATTTTGTACCAGCTTGTAGCTTTGCCCCACTTTTTTTACTTCAGCGATCGACAAACCGATGGCAAGCATTTCTTTCAAAACTTCATTGTCATTGGTACGTTTTTCATCAACGATTGTCGCACCCGTTGGATGAAGAAATCCGACAGTGACACTTTCATGGTTTACGCAAAGCAGACCACGATCTGAAGCCAAAGGACTCCAAAGTCCATTTTTACCTAAGCCAAAAAAATGCATGCCGTCGTGATGATCACCGACACGTTTATTGAAACTTTCAGCGCGCTCGCTGCCATTGTTTGAATAAGCAGGTATACCCTCCGCGAGAGGATCACCAGTGCTTGAAATAATTCGGTAGGAATAACCCTGAGCCAGCGTTACTTTGTCTGAGAGTGTTTTATTTACGGCAGCAAAATTGAATTTCAATGCGCCAGTGGCTGCCCGTGTTTCGCCTGTCGCTGATAACAACAGGCTACTACCGCCAAAATATAGCGCTGCAGCCGCTCCGAATGAGCCTTTAAGCATACTGCGCCGTGAAAGGCGTTCCGAAAGAATGTGATTGAACTCAGGATTAGTTGAATCGTTTTCTGTATCTGTCAGCATGATTGGGCAGTCAGTAGAGGTTTGGGTTATGAAAAGCTTCGGAGCATAGTATTGACTAACATTGCACATCAAAGCACGTGAATGTTAAACGATGATGAATTTTTAGGGCAGAAACGACGGTACGTTTACGGGGGATTTTTGCCAAGTGCCGAGGCGGGATTTTCAGTATTGCCGAACTGCCATGGACCAGTCGACCTCTGACCACGCGACTTGTTCTTTTTGTAGCCAGTGCGCGAGCGTCGGATGCTTGCGCAGCATAGTGGCAGGAATATCAATTTCAATTTTGTGACGAATTTTGACGCCGACTAATTCTTCGCTCAAATCAATACGCGAATGGCTAAACAAAATACCCAGTCTTAATGAAAGTATGGCCTTAGCCAGATCGGGTAGTGATAAGGCTTCAGTAACTTTTTTTAAGTTACCTTTTTGTGACAGCACCAGGATGCTGAGAATATGTTGTTCCTGCTTTGTGAAGCCAGGTAGATCAGCATTCAGAGTCAGGTAGGCACCATGTTTGTGAAAGCCGCTATGGGATACCGCCATTCCCACTTCATGCAAGCGAGCTGCCCAAGCAAGCAATCTATCGTAGTGGTCTGTTTCGGGTTCAAGTTGAACATGCAGTAGCTGTGTGTTGGCTTTTACTCTTGCGCCACGCGCTTCATTAACACCAAAGCGGCGGCCAAATTCACGCACTGAATCACGACGACGATCTTTGCTGCTGCGACGTAAATGCAGATCCCACAGCACGCCCATGCGCAAACCCGCTTCAACCGGTTGCATGTCGCGCATGCCGAGTTCTTGACACAGACCTAGCAAAATCGGCAGCCCGCCCAGCACCACTGCGCTGCGTTCAGGTTTAATGCCTATGAGTTCTGTTTTGCTGACGCGACCACATTCGATCAAAAGATCACGCAAAGCACGTAAACTTTTGAGTGACAAACCACCATCGCCAAGCGAGTGCATTTGTATTAGCTCTGCCAAGGTTCGCATCGTGCCGGAGGAACCATATGACACAGTCCACAGCCTAGGGTGAAAAGGCTCCATGCCATCTTCGAAATAACTGCGCGCATTCAGGATGGCATCTGCAAAGGTAGATTCTGTAATGCGATCATTACCAAAAAATTCTAACGCCGTATTGACTGTACCAACGCTGAAGGATTCAACGCTTTCGATGTGACTGCCTTGACCTAACACCAGTTCGGTAGAGCCGCCGCCGATATCAACGACTAATCGTCGTTCGTCTGGTAAATCGAGTGTGGTCGAGACTCCAAGGTAAATCAGCCGTCCTTCTTCTTCACCTGAGATAATTTCAATGGGATAGCCGATTGCTTTTTCAGCAAGTTCAAGGAATGCATCTTTGTTTTTAGCTATGCGCAGCGTGTTAGTGCCCACCACCCGAACGGCGGATAGGGGAACAGAGCGGAGTATTTCAGAGAAGCGCCCAAGACATGCAAGCGCCGTCTGCATTGCTTGAACGGTGAGATTGCCTCGTTTATCGAGCCCTGCACCAAGTCGCACGGGTTCGCGGGCGGTGTTCAGGATGCGAATCTGTTCGCCATCAAAATGGCCGATGTGCATGCGAAAACTATTAGAGCCTAGATCAATGGCGGCCAGCATGTTCAGGAAATTCCAATGAAATTCAAAAACAACATTCAATTATATTTCCCGATTGTGACTTCCTAATTACAAGAAATGCTGATCACAGACCAGTGTTGCTGAGCGGCACTATATTTCACTTAAGGCAAGCATTATGAGTCTGTCTAGACGGCATGTCATCAAGTTGAAAAATTTCCTCCTAATAATCCGTCACCAAGTTGAATCAAAAGCAAGGCACTAGGCCGTCTTCCTTTGGGTTTTCTTGTATTTTTAACTGGAGAATTTTTTATGATCAAATTTGATAACAAAATCTTTACTGCAAAATCGGTCGCTTTGGCCGCAGCAGCTTTGTGCGCTTCATTGTCAGCACCGGTATTTGCTAGCACCGACGACGTAAAAGCAATGATGGACCTGTTGCTCAAGAAAGGCGTTATTTCGCAGGCTGACTATGATCAGCAAATGAAAGCAACGCAAGAAGCCGCTGAAAACCGCGAATTCAAAGAAAAGCGTATCGACAAAGACGTAGCAAAAGCGAATGAGTTCCTGCTCAAGAACAAAGATGCTGGTCAGGTTATGAAAAACGGCATAGGCCTTCAATCCGCTGATGGAGCAAATTCTATCCAACTGATGGGTCGTTTGCACATGGACTACCGCGGATATGACGCAGGTTTTGCATCGGGTACGACTAAGACTGACCCGTTGACAGATGTGCTAGACGTCCGTCGTGCTCGTTTGGGTGTAAGAGGACAACTCGATAAAGATTTCAAATATGAAATCCAAGGTACTTACGGTATGGCTGACAATGGCATGTCCGACTCTGTGACCGCGATTGATATTGCTTTTGCTGACTACGCGGCTAATCCAGCAGCAATTCTGCGTGTTGGTAAATTCAAGATGCCTTTCAGTCTTGAGCAGTTGACAAGTTCAAACAACATCGACTTTATGGAGCGTAGCTTCGCTAGCCAAAACGAAGGCGAATACATTCCTGCTAAAGAAACAGGTGTTATGGTATTCGGTAGCCCAATGCCTGGTACTTACTACGGCTTGGCCTATTCACGTGGCCGTGCTAACAAGAGCGCGATATATGATAGCCCTGACTTAGTCGGCCGTGTTTCGGCTAACTTGGCTAAAGCAGCGATGGGCCGTGATGACATCGTTACTCACTTAGGTTTGGGTTACAGCGTCGGTCGTGTTAAGTCTGCAACGTCATACGCCAGTGCTCGTGATGAAAGCCGTGCTTATTCAGGTTTCTTCAATGGCACAGAAGCTACGTCAGCAGGTTCTACACGTACACGTCAAGCTATTGAATACGCGATTGCTTATGGTCCATACAAGGCTCAGGGTGAATTTTTCCAGATCAGCTACACGGACATGACTGGCACAAATGCTGGTACGAATGCTGTGAATATGAATTACAACGAACTGCTGTGGAACATCACAGGCGAATCACACAACTACAGCAACAGCTCTGGTACGTTTGGTTGGATCAAGCCAAATACTAAGTTCTCGTCGAACGGTGGTTTGGGTGCGTGGCAGGTGGGTGTACGTCTGAGCGATTTCGATGGTTCTGACTTCACAGCAGCCAGTGGCAAGACAACCAAAGCGACCTCGATGACCTACGGTCTGAACTGGTTTGTTAACGACAATGTTCGCGTTATGTTGAACTATGTTGAGACTAAGTACGACTCGTCAGTGTTAGTTGCCACCGGTACTTCGCTCGACAAGATCAAAGCGGTCATGCTGCGTAGTCAAATCTGGTTCTAATTTATACGTAATCTCCAATCCGTTAAGGATGCTTTATACGCCCCCTCGGGGGCGTTTTTTTTTAAGTCCGAATTCAATACCTATGTCGACTGAACAGCCATCAGAATTTCAAACAACGCAAAGTGGATTTGTTTGGGGCTATTTACTCGATGGCGCAGGTAATACTCAGGTGGTCAACGCTAGCAATCTAAAAGCGGCGTTGCAAACCATTCCTGAAAACTCCAATCGGAATTTTCTTTGGCTGCATTTCAATCTGAGTCAAGCGTCAACGGAGCGCTGGTTGAGTGATAACACCGCTTTACCGCCAGAATTTTTTGAGGCATTACACATTGGATCGCGTTCGACGCGAGTCGAAGTCATCGATGACAGTTTGATTGCTGTGGTCAACGATGTGTTGCATGGTTTTTCGTTTGACCCTTCAGAGATTTCTACGCTGTGGTTGTCTGTCACGCCTCGAATCGTTATTAGCGCGCGTCGTAAGCCGCTCAAATCAGTTGATAGATTGCGTCATGCTGAAAGTAACGGCGCGAAGATTACAAGTACCGTTGAGTTGTTAACTCACTTGTTGCGTGATCAGGCTGATGTATTGATGGGCATAGTGCGTGATGCGGTTGCTAAGGTCGATAAAATTGAAGATGATTTGCTAGCCGGACGTTTAAATCACAAACGCGAAAATCTTGGAGCCTTACGTCGGGTCTTGGTGCGATTGCAGCGTTTAATGGCGCCCGAGCCGGCCGCACTATTTCGTTTGCTTCAGCGACCGCCTGTGTGGATTCCTGAGGATGATTTGCAGGACATTCGTCAATCGAGTGAAGAGTTCTCGGCGGTGTTGATAGACATGGCATCGCTGCAGGAAAGAATCAAACTGTTGCAAGAAGAGATTGCGGCGATGATTAGCGAAAAAAGTAGTGGTAGTCTTTTTACGCTGACTATCGTAACCGTACTTGCGCTACCGATTAATTTAGTCGCGGGTTTGTTTGGTATGAATGTGGGTGGTATTCCTTTAGCCGCTGACGAATCCGGATTTTGGGTGATTGTGTGCGTGCTAGCAGCGATTACTACAACGGCGATCTGGCTAATTTTGAGACGTGGTAGCGATAGCTGATATTGACTAGAGTTCTCAAGCGTTAGAACGTATGGCGGAGTTTTTAGATTTATTAGGAGCTTGCTGGATCGAGATTCAGGCCGGTTTCTCTTTGGTGTCTGATAGCCAAAACTAGTATTGTGTTTTTGTACTGCTCATAGCTATACAGTGCCACGTAGCCAGAGTTGCCTCTTGAAATGACTAGTTCACGCAAAAAATCGTCTACCGCACGACCAATCAGAGGATGTCGTTCCAAGAGCATGACAGCCTCTTCAATTAATCCGATGGTGTCGAGCGCTGCTGTTGGATTTGATTCAAGCAAAAAGTCCGTCAATCTCAATAAATCATTGACAGCTTGCTGTGCGTAGATAATTTTTACCAAGATTTAAGCTTGAGCGCAGATCTTTTTTTGCCAGCAATGCGATCGCGTAGATGCTTGTGAACGTCTTTTGCCTCATAACCTGTGCCAGATTTAATGGCCTGTTTTCTGGCGGCAGTAGCTTCCGCAATGAAGGCACGACGGAGCTCAGAATTATGAGCTGCCTGTCTTATTGCTTCGACCATAAAAGCATGAGGACTTAATCCTAAGACTGCAGCAGCTTTAGTCGCTTGTTCCTTGAGGTCATCAGGTAATTTAAGTGAAGTGGTTGCCATCTGACCCTTTCGTTCAATCAGTAGTGGTGTTACCTAAGTAGTACCCAATTTAACCTATTGAAAAATTGGTGTCAATTAAGATTGTGTAGTTAAGCTCAGCCAAACTGCAGGAACGAAATAACTCAAGGGCGATTGCTTTTGGTTAGTTGGCTACAATCAATCTTTTATTATTAAATTTCAAAACTTCATGCGCTTACTATCCGCTGGGCTATTCGCTCTTTTCATTCTGTCAGGTTGTAGCACACTGCCGCCTGCAACCCCGACTACGTCGACGCCTAAGAGCGACACCAGCGCGCCCACCGATTCCAGCTCACAGAGCGCATCTGAGGCCGCCTCTAAGCCAGAGCCACCCGCTGCAAGCACTCCGCCTGAGGTATCGGTGACGCCGCCGCCACAGCCTCCCCAAAGCCCTGTAGCGGTACCTAAAGCGCTGAAGATAGGCTTGGCGTTGGGCGGTGGTGCTGCGCGTGGTTTTGCGCATATTGGTGTGATTAAAGTATTAGAGGCGAATGGCATCGTGCCCGATATTGTGGTTGGGACGAGTGCGGGTAGTTTGGTGGGTGCGCTTTATGCGGCGGGTAACAATGGCATGGCTTTGCAAAAGTTAGCGATGGAGATGGATGAGGCAGCTATCTCAGATTGGTCGGTGCCATTTTTCTCCACTTCCACCGGTGTGTTGAAAGGTGAGGGCGTGCAACAGTATGTGAACCGCGCTGTTCACAATCAACCGATTGAAAAGCTACGTATCCCATTTGGTGCTGTTGCTACAGATTTAAAAACAGGTCAGCCGATTCTTTTCAGGCGAGGTAATACCGGTGCTGCCGTTCGTGCATCGTCGGCCGTGCCGGGTGTTTTTCAGCCGGTGCGAGTGGGCAATGTTGATTATGTCGATGGTGGATTGGTCTCGCCAGTACCGGTGAGTTTTGCTCGCAAGATGGGTGCGGATTTTGTGATTGCTGTGAATATTTCAGCGCAACCGGATACGCAGCCTGCTTCATCAACATTCGATGTGTTGTTACAGACGTTTGCGATCATGGGGCAAAGTTTGAATCAGTACGAGCTCAAGCAAGCAGACATCGTGATTCGCCCTGAGTTAGCGAACATGAAAGGGAGTGACTTCACTAGTCGAGGGCCTGCCATCATTGCGGGAGAAAAAGCGGCGTTGGCTTTGATTGCTGAGATACGGCAGCGGATTAAAGCGAAACGAGAAAAATTCTAGGTAAGCGAACAGGTAGGACGGATTGCCTAGCGATTAGCGGCGGGGTTTTCGCTGGTTTCGATGCGGCGCGCACCATTAAAACGAGCCTTCCAGTACGAAAGGTCCATGCTTTCTATACGTACGGCACCACCGGTTGAGGGTGAGTGAATGAATTTATTGTCGCCCAGATAAATGCCCACATGTGAGAAGGCGCGACGCAAGGTGTTGAAGAATACAAGATCACCTGGTTGCAAATCTTGTTTATCAACGGATTCGCCCAGTTTGCTAATTTCAGCGGAGGTGCGCGGAAGTTCTTTTCCCTGAACTTCTTTGAACACGTGGCGCACAAAGCCGCTGCAGTCCAAACCATTTTCTGGGGAGTTGCCGCCGCGCCGATAGTTGATGCCCACTAGTGACATGGCTTCTATCGCTAGTTGGGTTGCGCGGTCGGTGAAGCTGGAAAGCTTGCTGACCAAAAAATTTGTCTCGCCCTCTATTTCGACTGCCGTCGCAGGCAGGCAGCATAAAAAAGCCATCAGAGTGATGATTAGCGATGCTTTGCGTACCGATGAAGGACGATAAATGTTTTGCAAATTAGGCAATTGTATATTTTTGGTAAAAAAACCAAGGGCGAATGTAAGCGATGCTGCGCTCAATGTCAAAGCATGGCTAATTAGATTATTCGGAATAAGAACTGACATTCTTAGGTAAAAAACTTGTCGTACAATCCAGCCTTTTTCAATTCAGGGGAGTCGAATTATGCGGTCCAAACAAGCACTGACGCTGTCGGATGTTAAGAAAATTGCAACAGCGGCTGAGGCTGAGGCTGTTGCCAACAAATGGGCTGTCACCATAGCGATTGTTGATGATGGTGGCAACTTGCTTTGGTTGCAGCGTCTGGATGGCGCTGCTCCGGTTTCGGCTTCGATCGCTCCATCCAAAGCGCGTACCTCGGCGCTCGGCCAACGTGAGACTAAGGTTTATGAGGATGTCATCAACAACGGCAGATATTCCTTCTTATCGGCGCCAAACATTGATGGATTGCTCGAAGGCGGCGTTCCCATCATGGTGGGCAGTGATTGTGTGGGTGCGGTGGGCGTTTCGGGAGTGAAATCCAACGAAGATGCGCAGATCGCTAAAGCCGGCATTGCGGCATTGGGTTTGTAAGTCACTACTTAGTCTAAATACGGCGTTGGGCCTTGGCTTGCTCGGGTATGATGCTTCGCGGTACAATTGTCAGGTTTAACTAATTGAACCCGCCGCCCGCACAAGCCTCCTTCCACACATCCCGGTCCACCCGTATTCCGCGCGTCCCACATTAAGAGGGAGGCGGCTAGCGAGTATCAGGGATAGCTGCGGCGGTAACTATCTTGGAGTTACTTTTGCCGCCTTTTCTTTCGGCCAACGAGCAACCAGCCATCCTAGCCCTAGCGGATGGCACAGTATTTAAGGGAATTTCAATCGGTGCCGCAGGCTATACCAGCGGTGAAGTCGTTTTCAATACAGCAATGACGGGTTATCAGGAAATTCTGACCGACCCTAGCTATAGCCGCCAGATTGTCACACTCACTTATCCTCATATTGGTAATACCGGTGTTAATCCTGAAGATGTGGAATCTAGTCGTGTTCATGCCGCTGGACTAATCATTCGCGATTTACCGCTGCAGGCCTCTAATTTCCGTTCGACGCAAAGTCTGTCGGATTACCTCAAAGCAGAAAATATCGTCGCTATCGCGGGTATTGATACTCGCAAGCTGACACGCATTTTGCGAGAAAAAGGTGCGCAAAGCGGATCGATTGTCGCTGGCACTGATGTAAAACAAGCGACTGCGCTGGAGCATGCGAAGGCCTTTACTGGTTTGGCTGGCGTGGATCTGGCAAAAGTGGTGTCAACCAAAGCGTCGTATGAATGGACCGAGACTGAATGGGTACTCGGTCAGGGTTACGGCAAACTCAGTTCACCCAAATTTCATGTGGTCGCGTTTGATTACGGCGTGAAGTACAACATCCTTCGTATGTTGGCATCACGCGGATGTCGCGTCACCGTCTTACCTGCGCAGGCTACGGCATCCGATGCATTGGTATTAAAACCCGATGGCATTTTTCTCTCGAATGGTCCAGGGGATCCTCAGCCCTGCGACTACGCCATTCAAGCAGCACGCGAATTAATTGATCAAGGTTTGCCGACCTTTGGTATTTGCCTTGGACACCAAATCATGGCGCTCGCTTCGGGTGCCAAAACTATCAAAATGAAATTCGGTCACCACGGTGCGAATCACCCGGTGCAGGATTTAAGTACCAAGAAAGTCATGATCACTTCGCAGAACCATGGTTTTGCAGTCGATCCCAACACGCTGCCCTCAAACTGCCGCGTTACACATATTTCACTGTTCGATAATTCGTTACAAGGTTTTGAGCGAACTGATCGTCCCGCATTTTGTTTTCAAGGCCATCCCGAGGCCTCGCCCGGACCACACGACATTGCCCCGTTGTTCGATCGTTTCGTGGCAATGATGGAGAAGCACAAACATGGCTAAGCGTACCGATATAAAAAGTATTCTCATCATCGGTGCGGGTCCGATCATTATTGGTCAGGCCTGCGAGTTTGATTACTCCGGTGCGCAAGCGTGTAAGGCGCTGCGTGAAGAGGGATACAAAGTTATTCTGGTCAATAGCAATCCGGCCACCATCATGACCGACCCAGAAATGGCGGACGTGACCTATATCGAACCGATTAACTGGCAGGTTGTCGAGCGCATCATCGATAAAGAAAGACCCGATGCTATTTTGCCGACCATGGGTGGTCAGACAGCGTTGAACTGCGCGCTTGATTTGCATCGTCATGGCGTACTCACAAAATATGGTTGCGAATTAATCGGCGCCACACCGGAAGCGATTGATAAAGCCGAAGATCGTTCTAAGTTTAAAGATGCGATGACCAAAATTGGTTTGGGCTCGGCAAGCTCTGGCATTGCACATGATATGACTGAAGCTTGGTCGGTTCAGAGAAAAGTAGGCTTCCCAACGATTATTCGTCCCTCGTTTACGATGGGTGGTTCAGGTGGTGGTATTGCGTACAACTCAGAAGAATTTGAAGCCATTTGTAAACGTGGCCTAGAAGCTTCTCCCACCAATGAATTGTTGATTGAAGAATCACTGTTGGGTTGGAAAGAATTTGAGATGGAAGTCGTGCGAGACCGCAATGATAATTGCATCATTGTGTGCTCCATCGAAAATCTGGATCCTATGGGCGTGCATACCGGTGATTCGATCACCGTCGCTCCAGCGCAAACGCTGACGGACAAGGAATACCAGATCATGCGGAATGCCTCGTTGGCGGTGCTGCGTGAAATTGGTGTGGATACGGGCGGCTCTAATGTTCAGTTTGCGGTTAATCCTAAAGATGGCCGCATGATTGTGATTGAGATGAATCCGCGGGTGTCGCGTTCGTCCGCTTTAGCTTCAAAAGCAACCGGTTTTCCGATTGCAAAAGTCGCCGCCAAACTGGCGGTGGGTTACACGCTGGATGAATTGCGTAACGAGATTACCGGTGGTGCTACACCTGCATCATTCGAGCCTTCGATCGATTACGTAGTTACTAAGATTCCACGGTTTGCGTTTGAAAAATTCCCTGCTGCAGATAGTCACCTGACCACGCAAATGAAATCGGTGGGTGAGGTGATGGCGATTGGTCGTACCTTCCAAGAGTCGTTTCAAAAAGCGTTACGTGGTTTGGAAGTCGGTGTCGATGGCATGAATGAGAAAACCACCGACCGTGAAGTCATTGAAGAAGAATTAGGTGAGCCAGGACCAGAACGTATCTGGTATGTGGGTGATGCGTTTGCTCAAGGTTTTACGACAGAAGAAGTGCATCAACTGACTAAGATTGATCCGTGGTTCTTGGTGCAGATTAAAGAAATTATTGATATCGAGCTGTGGTTAGAGACACAGAAAATTTCTGATATCACCAAAGAGACTTTGTTAGCTTTAAAGCGCAAAGGATTTTCTGATCGGCGCTTAGCAAAATTATTAAAAGTTGAAGATCGTGAAGTGCGTAAATTGCGTCGCATGATGAATGTGCGGCCGGTGTACAAGCGCGTTGATACCTGCGCGGGCGAGTTCGCCACTGGTACGGCGTATATGTACTCTACGTACGAAGAAGAATGCGAGTCCCATCCCACATCACGCAAGAAAATTATGGTGTTGGGCGGTGGCCCGAATCGTATTGGTCAAGGTATTGAATTTGATTATTGCTGCGTGCACGCCGCTTTTGCGATGCGCGAAGATGGCTATGAAACCATCATGGTCAACTGCAACCCTGAAACCGTATCCACCGATTACGATACGTCGGATCGTTTGTATTTCGAGCCCCTCACCTTAGAAGATGTGCTTGAAATCGTTGATAAAGAAAAGCCGGTAGGTGTCATCGTTCAATACGGTGGCCAGACGCCATTGAAGTTGGCCCTCGATCTGGAAGCGAATGGTGTTCCTATCATTGGTACCAGCCCTGACATGATTGATGCTGCAGAAGACCGCGAGCGGTTTCAAAAACTTTTGCAAGATCTCAAGCTGCGTCAACCGCCAAACCGTACAGCACGTACCGAAGAACAGGCCTTGGCTTTGGCACAAGAGATTGGCTATCCCTTGGTTGTACGACCTTCGTATGTATTGGGTGGTCGTGCCATGGAGATCGTGCATGAGCAGCGTGATCTTGAGCGTTACATGCGTGAGGCGGTGAAAGTATCGAACGATTCACCCGTGTTACTTGATCGCTTTCTAAACGATGCGATTGAAGTGGATGTCGATTGCCTTTCTGATGGTAAGCGCACATTCATCGGTGGTGTGATGGAGCATATCGAGCAGGCGGGTGTTCACTCGGGTGACTCGGCATGTTCACTGCCGCCGTATTCGCTCTCTAAAGAAACGATAGACATACTCAAGCAGCAAACCGCCATGATGGCGAAAGGTTTGAACGTTGTTGGTTTGATGAATGTGCAATTTGCGATTCAGCAGCAAGAAATTGACGGCAAGATGCAAGATGTGGTCTTTGTACTAGAAGTTAATCCACGCGCATCACGCACCGTGCCTTATGTATCTAAAGCTACCGGATTGCAATTAGCCAAAATCGCTGCGCGTTGCATGGTTGGGCAATCGCTGGACAGTCAAGGTATTGGTAATGAAGTCGAGCCGCCTTATTTCAGTGTCAAAGAAGCGGTCTTCCCGTTTAATAAATTCCCGGGTGTAGATACGATTCTTGGTCCAGAGATGAAGTCGACCGGTGAAGTGATGGGCGTTGGCAAAACTTTTGGAGAAGCTTTCGTAAAATCGCAACTCGGCGCCAGCATTCGCATGCCAACCTCAGGTAAAGTTTTTCTGTCTGTAAAAAACAGTGACAAGCCGCGTGCAGTCGAAGTAGCCCAGGCCTTAGTGACCATAGGATTTACTGTGGTGGCTACGAAAGGTACAGCCGCCGCTATTGCCGCTGCGGGCATACCTGTCGAGACAGTCAATAAAGTCGCCGAAGGCAGGCCGCATGTGGTCGATATGATTAAGAATAATGAAATCGCGCTGGTGATTAACACCGTCGAAGAAAAACGTACCGCTATTCATGATTCACGCACCATACGAACGTCTGCATTGGCTGCGCGAGTGACTACCTACACGACGATTGCTGGAGCAGAGGCCGCCGTTGAAGGCATGGCGCACTTAGACCAGTTGCATGTGTACGATTTACAAAGCATGCATGCGTCGCTGCATTAAATTGTATTAAACTTGAACGCTTAAAGTTCAAGCTTGAGGGGCTGCGAATTTCCGCAGCCTCTGTGCTTTTAGTCTTGCTAATGGAATCGTTATGAGCTCAGTCCCTATTACTGTCGTTGGTGCGCAATTATTGAAAGATGAATTGCAGCGTTTAAAACACGTTGAGCGCCCTGCTGTTATCAATGCCATTTCTGAGGCGCGTGCACAGGGCGATCTTTCAGAAAACGCTGAATACGATGCGGCTAAAGAACGTCAGAGTTTTATCGAAGGCCGTATTGCTGAACTCGAAGGTAAACTCTCTGCAGCTCAAATTATTGACCCTACCTTACTTGATGCAGAAGGACGCGTTGTTTTTGCATCCACGGTCACTTTACAAGATCTTGAGAGCGGCGAGAACGTTACCTACCAAATTGTTGGCGACGATGAGGCTGATCTCAAAGTTTCGAAAATCTCAATCAGTTCGCCGATTGCGCGTGCTCTGATCGGTAAATACGCCGGCGACGAAGTTGAGGTGCAGGCGCCCGCTGGCGTACGCTCTTACGAAATCATCGAGGTTAAGTACATCTAAGCGCTATGTTGCCGGCGCTGATTCCACGGTTGCGCGTTTTACTGGTTACCTTTTGGGTCGGCAGCATGTGGACCGTTGGCTACGTCATCGCGCCTTTGCTTTTTGCTACGCTTACGGATAGAGCTCAGGCGGGAACGCTTGCCGGACTATTTTTTAAAGCCGAGGCGTGGATATCGCTGATTTGTGGCGCATTACTGTTAGCGATCATCTGGACTGAAAGAGAACATCCAACACGCATTCTGCAAATCAAACTAGTGATCTGCATGTTGTTATGCACGGTGATTGGTTATTTTGGTTTGCAGCCTTACATGGCTGAGCTGCGTGCTATTGCTGCGCAGTCAGATGGCATCATGGATGATGCCATGCGTTCGCGATTTGGCATGCTACACGGCGTAGCGAGCGTCATTTATTTAATTCAAAGCGTATTGGCCGTTGGCCTTGTTCTGAAATCTAAGTAACACGGCGGCTTGCCGTTATCTTCCCAGCGAATTTTTCTTCTGACTTGTCTGACGCACCTTAGCGCGTTTGACATTGCCTCCGGCCGTGATGCGTTCATTGCCTTTGACCATAAGTTTTTTGATCGTTGGCTTTTTTGTCGGATTGGTTTTGACGATAACCACTTCACGCATGCCTTTGCCGCGAGTCGCTTTAGCTTCTTTTACGACTTCTTTTTTAGGCCGATACAACACTAATAATTTGCCGATGTGTTGAACGGGCGCGGCCCCAAGTTCTGCGCAGATGCTTTCATAGAATCCCAGACGAGCCTCGCGGTCGTCACCCAAAACTCGGACTTTAATCAGGCCGTGTGAGTTCAGGCTAGCGCTGATTTCTTTCATGACGGCAGGCGTTAGGCCGCCGTCGCCGATCATGACGACGGGGTCCAGACCATGGGCTTGGGAGCGTAGTTCGCTACGTTGGGCAGAAGTGAGTTTTAGCATGAGTCTCTTTCAAAACCACCATTGTAAGTCAGCGATACCACTCTTTCGTACTTAGAATCTGATTGGATTTAATTTGTCTATGGGGTGTGATGAAACCCTGAGGCATGTATCCTCTCGAGTATGGCAAAAAACAAAGCAAACAAGAATTGGCTGCACGGCCATATCAACGACCCTTACGTAAAACTGGCGCAAAAAGATGGCTATCGAGCACGGGCGGCCTACAAGCTCAAAGAAATCGATGAGGATGAAAAGCTGATTAAGCCGGGGCAGATCATTGTGGATTTGGGTTGTGCGCCGGGCAGCTGGAGTCAATACGCGCGGCGCAAATTAGCCGGCAAGGAAGGTGGCGGCATCCACGGCATGATTGTTGGATTGGATATGCTCGAGATGGAGCCGATCGCCGATGTGAATTTTATTTTGGGCGATTTCCGTGAAGAGACGGTTCTGACCCAGCTGGAGTCGCTACTTCAGGGGCAAAGGGTTGATCTGGTGATTTCTGACATGGCACCCAACTTGTCAGGGATTGCGGATACGGATGCGGCGCGGGTCGAAGATTTGGTCGATTTGGCAATAGATTTTGCGCGTCAGCACATGAAACCCTCTGGGTCGCTGCTCGTTAAATGCTTTAATGCCAGTGGTTACACGCAAATTGTTGAAAAATTCCGGGATCAATTTAAGGTAGTCAGCTCTAAAAAACCCAAGGCCAGCCGGGATAAATCATCCGAAATCTTCCTGTTGGGTAAGGGCTTACGCCACCCCGCCTGATCCTTTTATGCCAGCTAAATCAGGCATTCGATGGGCTTTCTGCGCCGGCGAGCTTTTGCTCTGGAGCCGAGCGTTTCCCCAACCCTTGAAAAATCAGGGATTTAGCACCATATCCTTACTGGCAAGGGTTGGGTATTGCGAGTAGAATTTATTTACTACGCGCTAGACCGCAACTGCCGGTCCGCAATAAGGAGTCTTCGTGAATAATATGTTTTCTAAAGCCGCCATCTGGGTTGTCATTGCCTTGGTGCTATTTACCGTCTTCAAACAGTTCGATGAACGTGGTTTGGCGGGTGGCGCAACGCCCATTCCTTACTCCGATTTCCTTGATGAAGTGAAATCGCAGCGCATTCGTGAAGCAACGATTGAGGATCGCACGATCATCGCCATCACCAATGATGGCAAAAAAATCAAAGCGACGACGACAAATCTGGATCGCGGCTTGATTGGTGATTTGGTGAATAACGGCGTGAAATTCGACGTGAAGCAACCTGAGCCGCCTTCATTCCTTTCGCAGATTTTTATTTCGTGGTTCCCGATGCTGCTTTTAATTGGCGTATGGGTTTTCTTCATGCGTCAAATGCAGGGCGGCGGTAAAGGTGGCGCGTTCTCGTTTGGTAAATCCAAAGCGCGCATGCTCGATGAACATCAAAACGCCGTCACCTTCGCTGATGTGGCAGGGTGCGACGAAGCGAAAGAAGAAGTTTCTGAGTTGGTCGACTTTTTGCGCGACCCAACCAAATTTCAAAAATTAGGTGGTCGTATCCCGCGCGGTGTGCTGATGGTGGGCCCTCCGGGTACCGGTAAAACGTTGTTGGCGCGAGCGATTGCTGGCGAAGCCAAAGTGCCTTTCTTTACTATTTCTGGTTCTGATTTTGTCGAGATGTTTGTGGGTGTAGGCGCATCGCGTGTGCGCGATATGTTTGAGAATGCAAAAAAACATTCACCCTGCATCATCTTTATTGATGAGATCGATGCAGTGGGTCGTCACCGTGGTGCAGGTATGGGCGGTGGTAACGATGAGCGTGAACAAACACTTAATCAGCTGTTGGTTGAGATGGATGGATTTGAAGCGAATGCGGGTGTGATCGTGATTGCAGCGACCAACCGTTCAGACGTGCTTGATAAAGCCTTGCTGCGTCCAGGTCGTTTCGACAGACAAGTGGTTGTGGGTCTTCCCGATATTCGCGGTCGTGAACAGATCTTGATGGTTCACATGCGCAAGGTACCTATTGCTCCTGATGTGAGAGCCGATGTTCTGGCGCGTGGTACGCCTGGTTTTTCTGGTGCCGATCTCGCTAATCTGGTGAATGAATCAGCATTGTTTGCTGCGCGTCGTAACAAACGTTTAGTTGAGATGCAGGATTTTGAAGACGCAAAAGACAAGATCGTCATGGGGCCTGAGCGTAAGTCGGCTGTCATGCGCGAAGAAGAACGTCGCAATACCGCTTTTCACGAGTCCGGTCATGCCGTGGTCGCTAAGCTCTTGCCTAAGGCTGACCCCGTTCATAAAGTAACCATTATGCCGCGTGGTATGGCACTAGGGTTGACTTGGCAGCTGCCAGAGCACGATCGTGTGAATATGTACAAAGACAAAATGCTAGAAGACATAGCGATTTTGTTTGGCGGTCGAATTGCTGAAGAAATTTTTATGAATCAAATGTCGACCGGCGCATCAAACGACTTTGAGCGTGCCACCAAACTGGCTCGTGCGATGGTTACTCGCTTTGGTATGTCGGAGTCCTTGGGTACGATGGTTTACGAAGATTCTGATCAAGATTCTTACTTTGGACGTATGTCATCCAAAACCGTATCCGAAGCGACGCAGCAAAAAGTGGACATGGAGATTCGTAACATCTTGGATCAGCAATATGCCATGTCGCGCAGTTTGTTAGAGAGAAATCGCGACAAAGTTGAGGCGATGGCGAAAGCCTTGCTCGAATGGGAAACCATCGATGCTGATCAAATTAACGACATCATGGCTGGTAGTGAGCCACGTCCCCCGAAAGTGGCGCCCACACCGCGCCCGAGTGATCCACCCGGCGGTGGTGTTGCGCCAGCCACTGCTCCGGCCTGATGGTCGTCAGTCAACCATAAGCAAACTAGCGGGGTGAGGAGAAATCTTCACCCCGTTTGCTTGTCAATTTTCTGATTTCTCTGTGACTGATTTCCCTGATACTTATTTGCAGTGTGGTCGTTATCGACTGAAAATTAGTGGACCGTCATTTCGTCCGTTGGTTATGGGTGTCTTGAACGTCACACCCGATTCTTTTTCAGATGGCGGACGCTTTAGCTCACTCGATGCAGCCATCACTCAAGCGGAACTCATGATCGAATCAGGAGTAGACATTATTGATATTGGTGGCGAGTCGACTCGACCGGGTTCGCCCCCATTATCTATCGAAGAAGAATTACGTCGAGTGATGCCGGTACTGTATGCACTGCGTGATTGCGGAAAACCGATCTCGGTAGATACGCGTCGACCCGAAGTGATGTATGAAGCGATGATCGCTGGTGTCGATATGATTAATGACATCACCGGCTTTCGTGATGAAGACAGCTTAAGCCTGCTCAGAGATAGCGACTGCGCATTATGTATTATGCACATGCAGGGCACCCCGCAAACCATGCAGCATGAGCCTAGTTACGACGATGTCGTGCGTGAGGTGAGTCAGTTTCTCTTACAGAGGGCGGATGCTGCTGCTAGCGAAGGTATAGACCGCCGTCGCTTATGTATCGATCCTGGATTTGGTTTTGGTAAAACACTGCAGCACAATTTAGCGTTACTAGCGAATATAGGACGTATACAACATCAGTTAAGCTTGCCACTTCTAGCCGGCCTTTCACGCAAGAGCATGATAGGTAAGTTGACTGATAAACCAGTAGAGCAACGCATGGCTGGCAGTATTGCCGCCGCTTTGTATGCGATAGCACAGGACGCTCGTATCGTGCGTGTGCATGATGTCGCTGAAACGGTTGACGCGATCAGTGTTTGGCAAGCAGCAAAAAATGCGGAAGTTAAAATAAACCCAATCGATTAGTGATAAAAATCGGCAAGACATAATAAGACACGATAAGACACAACTAAAAAATACAGGACACCATGGCAAGAAAATATTTTGGTACAGACGGCATCCGCGGCAGCGTGGGCACTGCACCGATTACGCCTGATTTTGTGATGCACTTAGGCCATGCCGCAGGCAAAGTATTAGCGCGATCAGAGAATGCATTGACTGGACGCCCCACCGTTTTGATTGGCAAAGACACGCGTATTTCAGGCTATATGCTCGAGGCTGCGTTAGAAGCGGGTTTTACCGCTGCAGGCGTTGACGTCTTACTCGCCGGCCCGATACCGACACCGGCTGTTGCTTATTTAACGCGTGCCTTGCGTTTATCTGCTGGCGTGGTGTTATCGGCTTCACACAATCCATATCAAGATAACGGCATCAAGTTTTTTTCTGCGCAAGGTAACAAGCTGCCGGATGCAGTTGAAGAAGCGATTGAGACGGCGCTTGAAACGCCTATGGTCTGCGTTACTTCCGACAAGCTGGGTCGTGCCAAGCGACTGGATGACGCACGCGGTCGTTATATTGAATTTTGTAAAAGTACCTTTCCAAATGAGCTTGATCTGCGCGGTATCAAGCTAGTGGTGGATTGCGCTCATGGCGCGGCCTATCACATTGCGCCCGATGTATTTCATGAGCTGGGCGCTGAAGTCATCGCGATTGGTAATCAGCCTAACGGTTTTAATATTAATGAGCGTTGTGGTGCTACGGCACCGCAGGCGCTGTCTGAAGCAGTACGTACCCATAATGCAGATTTAGGTATTGCTCTTGATGGTGATGCCGATCGGCTGATTATGGTCGATGCTAGTGGCCGAGTATTCAATGGCGATGAGCTGCTGTATGTGATGGTGAAAGATCGGTTGGCTAACGGCGGTGTCCAAGGTGCCGTGGGAACCTTGATGACCAACATGGCCGTTGAATCAGCGTTTAAATCCATGGGTGTGGGTTTTGCTCGCGCTAAAGTGGGAGACCGCTACGTGCTTGAGCTATTGCAGGAGCGTGGGTGGCAAATCGGTGGCGAAGGTTCGGGACATCTACTTTTTCTCGATAAGCACACCACAGGTGACGGCATCATCTCAGCCTTGCAGGTGTTAGCTGCGCTAAGGCACAGCGGCCAAACCCTCTCCGGTATCATCAGCGGTATGCAGCTTTGGCCGCAGACCTTGCTTAATGTGAGGATTGATCCTGGCTATGACTGGAAAGCCAGCAAAAATCTGATGGCAGAAAAGGAGCGTGCCGAGGCAGAATTAGGCGAGGCAGGGCGAGTACTTATCCGGCCCTCAGGTACCGAGCCACTATTAAGAGTGATGGTAGAAGCGCGCGAGGCATCCCTCGCGAAAGCACTTGCTGAAAGGTTGGCGGCCTGCATTAATACCTGACTATTGCTGGCTCAATTTTGCATATGCGACATGCAACTCGGCACTGTCATCCGTATCTCGCAGCACCACGATGTCTTAATTTAGAAACCTAGGGGCGGTGATGTAAGTTGTTGATTTTAATGGCCTGCCCAGCACGATTCGAACGTGCGACCTACGCCTTAGAAGGGCGTTGCTCTATCCAGCTGAGCTATGGGCAGTGCACGCGGAAACAGAAGCGTTTCCACAAATGAAAAAACGGGCTGTCAATGACAACCCGTTTTTTTAGACTGGTCGGAGTACAAGGAACTCCGTCCAAAATCTCTATCCCGCAGAATTCACGTGGCATATGACCTAAAATCTAAGTATATATCACACCAATGTATCTGACCTATTCTTGTTGGTATGACATAGAAAAATATCAACAAAATACTCATTAAACTCGTCATTCATCTGAACTAGTCTAAAAACGACTACGCAGGGTTCCAATTCCGTTCAACCAGTCCTCAGATGCCTGATATAGGGTTTGAAGTGGAAATTGATCTGAGCCACCCTGAGCGGAATTACAATTAAGGCAACAATAGTCAAAGTGGATTTTTTCGGATTAATAAATATTAAATATTTACTGATTCGTCGCACATTGAGACTCATTGCCGCATATATAGAAGTATGAGCAAAGACATTACCCACTGGATATCCGACAAAATAATAGAATCTGACACAACATGGTTGGCATTAGTCTTTCGTGTTGATGGAACCGTACAATTCGCAAACAAGACCAAAAAGTCAGTTTGGACGCAAGGGTGCGTATCAGCTTTCGAAAACACTAAATGTGTACTTGGCTGGACCATTACCGAATGCCGCAGAAAGTATGACCGTAAGATGAGATTTGCGGGTTTTGTCGGCGGGGAACCGTCTATTGGAGTATTTCCCCATATTCATGGACTCCTCGAACTTCCACATCACACCACACCACAAGAAATCGTAGAGTATCTCAACAGCCTCTGGAAACGAAAACTAAAAAAGAAGTTAAAGCAAATCGTTGTATCAAGCGTTACTTATGAAGTTATAAAAGACGCTAATAAGTTTACCTCTTATTGCTCAAGAAACGAAGGGGGCACTTTCTCATTGGGTGATGAGAAGTTGATACTGAATAATTCATTCTATCTATATGAAGAGACTTTGCCGAAATTGCTTTGACACCCCAGTTATACGGCACATGTTATGAGGTTAAAAATTATCAGATTTTTGTCTGAGATTTTTATTCGTCCATAAGGCATAGAAAGTTCACTATTACCGTTAATCACATCAATGCAAACGTCTGATTATTGAAATGCATTTTGAGATTAAAGATTATTAATAGTCCTGTGTCAGAAAGTGTGACTGTAAAGGCAGTAGTACAAATGCACAGATTCTATGACTTTATTGTGATGATAAATAACAATGTAGTTAACATCACAGGGAGACCGCCAGCAATGACAGAGAACACTAAATCACCAGCCCTAAACAAAGACTTGCACCTTAGACTTGATGAACATCTCGACAATAAGCTACAGCAATTAGCTGCCATGAATCATCTCAAAAAAGGTTCATTTGCCCGCGCAGTATTGCTACGTCATATCAATGATTACATACCTAACAGGGGTTTCTATTGATATGCAAAGGGAACTTAATGCACTAGCAAAAGAGTTTGATCGTCAACCAGTAAGTGTGTTGCGAACAAATCTTAACCTTTACCAGAAAAGTATCAGTACAGTAGCAGCACCATTTCTAAAGCAAGTAGCAGCACAAGCTAAAAAGTTAAAATCAAATGATGTGGTGCTGATTGCAATTATTAAGGAGGTACATCAATGAATACTGAATTATCAAATACTTGCTTACCGTTAATTAGCAATCAACAATGCCTAACCATATTCGAACAATTCGAGATGATTGATAAGGCTAGACTGTCATTAAACTTGAGGGCACCAGATGACGATGCTACGCTTGAAGATAAAATGAATTTATATGATGAGCAGAAAATGAAGATATTGAATTTTGTCGAGTTGCTGCACGATTCATTGATCACTGAGCATGGGAAAGCTTTGTTATGCTTGTATCAGTGTGATTGATTTGGACAGGTAAAAAAAATGCCAGTGAAAGCAAAATCACTGGCAAACACATACAGATAACTTATTTAATATTGACAGTAAACGCTTTGAAATCTTTTTTACCTGTGTTTTTAATAGCGTAAGCAGCAGTATCTTCTGGTTTATCCAAATAGAATGCATCACCAGCTTTGTATTGTTTTTTTACAATTTTCCCGTCAGGATAAATCCTCTCAAGATTACCACCTTGGATAACATAAACTACCCTTGCTGGTCTTGCTTTACTTGGTACCGTTGCTCCTGATTGAAGTATTGTGATGCTACCGTCTGCTTTATCATTACTGAACACGCTCTTTATTTCAAGACCTTTTATTTCTTCTGCAATAACTGAATTCACGCCAATTAATAGCATTGGTACCGTAAGTATCAAGCCAAGTAATTTTTTCATAATAAAATATTCCTTTTTGTGAAAAAAAATAGACTAATATTTTTATTGTATTAAATAATAGAACAATTAAATACGTAAAAATTCTTCCAAGGATTCATTTTATCCAAGCAAAGACAACCGACTTATATCATTGTCCGTTACGTCATTCAGAATTATTTACCGACCAAATGAGCATGATCCACCGTTTATAATTTCATTAGTGCATCTTTAACACCACTAGCGAATTCATTACTATCAACATAAAAGTGTGCCGAATTAATCGAATCAAAAGTCACTTCATAGATCAGATTATTGATATTTGGCAAAAATGGTTCAATTAAAGTTGTCTTTAAACCAGTTTCTTCATTCAATTCTTTGACAAATCTAACTCTCATTACCATTGTTCATACCTAACGGATTGAGTTTAATC
>Ga0209550_10000968_pt1 | contig 27787 bp, 27 predicted proteins | sample LauGreSuBDMM15SN_2_FD_187567 | JGI IMG/M metagenome (GOLD analysis project Ga0209550, IMG submission 187567) | Freshwater lake microbial communities from Lake Michigan, USA - Su13.BD.MM15.SN (SPAdes) (version 5) | ecosystem: Environmental > Aquatic > Freshwater > Lake | place: Lake Michigan... | reverse complement strand
AAAGGTATTCCCCGAAATCAAGGAGTATTTCATCAACTACCCGGTAACAGACTATCGATTTCAATTCAACATCCCCATGAGCAAAGTCACCTATAGCTCACTGATTCCACGGCTACAAGCAACATTGAAAAAAAAGCCAAAAGAGGAAGGGGTAGAATACATCATGTTCCTGGTGAGGAATGCATTGGGTTTTGAAGCAGACTCGCTGATGTATGGAAGAGAAAAAAGATTTTCACCAGAAGAAACGTTGGCCTCAGAGTGGAGTGATTGTGAAGACCATGCGGGCTTGTTTTTTTCACTGGTCCGTGAGGTATATGATCTTCCCATGATCGTACTCAGCTATCCAGGGCATGTTAATGTTGCCGTAAAACTGGAAAAACCGAAAGGAAAGACCATCCTGCACAATGGCAGCATCTATACCATTTGTGAGCCTACACCCCAAAAAAAAGTATTTTACCTTGGGGAGATGGAAAAAAAATTAAGCAAAAAGAAGTTCGATGTTGTATATGAATACATACCAACAAAATCCTGATTCAGGTAAATTGATGGTTGCTATTTGGCATATACGTTTAAAGAATCAATCAATTGTTGAGACTTTTTTCCCATCCGAGTAGCATACTTTTCGCCATTTTTGATGAATGAAAAAGATTGGCAAGAATCTGCATTTGAAAAGTACACGACATCAACAATATCACCTTTCCCGTAGAAATACAGTTTACCCAAGGATGGACAATTCTTATTAGAGGCAATGTTTGCGCTGTTAACATCTGCGATCATCGGCCGCAAAACGTCAAGATCCAGCATTTTTACAACCCTATAAAACCGAGGATTAGCAGGCGTTTTATAATAGATAATCACCGCACTGTCCGCGAAGTTGATTTGATCCATCATGCCTTTGGGTACAATGGGTGTATAGTCCTCAAGTGCAATAGTATCTTTTTTGTTTTCGTCCCTGTTTCTACAGGAAAATAAAAAAGATATCAGCAATAGAGTATAGAAAAAATGTTTCATGATGGGTCAATAAAAAAAGCCACCCCATAAAGAAGTGGCTTTAAAATTAATACTTTTTGATTAATATGCTTTGTTCTGAGGATCCCAGTTGGCCCAACCACCTGTGGTCCAATCTGCAGTACCCATGGCACCACGGAAAGTGGTAGCTACGAAATAAGAATTCATTCCTGTAAAACTCACACCAGTAAGCGCAGGTGATCCTGTTTTCGGAAGGAAGTTTGGAGCTGTAGAATAAAATGGAGCATTCAACATGGCTGCATCCGCTGTTGCCAAGGTAACAGAACCACCGGCTTCAGCCTTGGTCTTCATCTGTGCTGGTGTAACAATGGCCAAAGCAGCTGCATCAGTCCTGTAAATGGCTGCCGCATCATTAGAATGAAGCAGGTTGTTCCTGAATTCTGAAGTATTATCAACAAAGAATGCCTTTGCTGTAGCAGCAGATTCAAGTGAAAGACCTCCCTTAGGCCATCCAATGATGATGGAATTTCTCAAAACAAATTGCGTAGCCCTTCTCCACCTGTTTCCAAAATTATGGTTGGCTGCAGTTCCAGTTGCGTTGTTGGCACCAACAAAGGTAAAGTTACTCAATTGAGGTCTTGTGAAAGGAGCAGCTGTTGTTCCTGTTCCATCATTGTCACACTCAATACCATTTCCAGCATCACCACCATCTACAAAATCAGGCTTGCGGCAGGCAATTCCGTACTGGATTTTACCGGTATATCCAAAGTCAAAATCAAAGTCATCATCTGCAGTTGCAAAAGCAATTAAGTTCTTGCAGTTTACGGTTCCACCAAAAAACTCATAGGCATCATCATTACCAAAAGAAACCTGAACGTTTTCAATGATGGTACCTGAACCAACACCACCCATGGTAAGTCCATTGATTTCAGAACCAGGTTCAGCTGCTATTCCAGCAAACTCAATGCGTACAAAACGCAGGATACCACTTTCATCATTGGGGTCAGTACCACCATATTTACGGCCAACACCACCTTCGATAGTTGGAGCAGGATCCTGAGGACGGTTTGTTGGTGCTTTACCGCAGAGGATGATTCCACCCCAGTCGCCGGGCATTCTTTGTCCGATTGCCTTTCCACTGGTGAATACAATAGGATCTGTAGCCCTGCCGTCAGCAATCAACTTGGCTCCGCGCTCAAAGATCAATGCTCCTTTTTCTGTGATATCACTTACAACAACACTTCCAGGAGCAATGGTAAGCGTATTGCCATCAGTAATGTAAACATAGCCTTTGAGGGTATATTTACCCTTTGGAAGAAAATAACTCTTGTTCAAGATACCTTGTATAATTCCACCATTCTTGGCAGGGTCTTGAGGATCTGTACCTACTGTTCCCCCACCTGTTGTGTTGTTGATGGTTTCTTCAAAGTTTACTTTGATACAAGAACTGAAAGAGAACATTGCGATGGAGAAAAGTCCAAAAAGGATTTTTTTCATAAACTGTGTTTTGACTTTTTGTTGCTAAAGATGTTTATTTGTTTTTTTTGCTGATGTTGAAGTCGTAAGTAAACCCTACTGTAATGGTAGATCCTGGCTTATAGGCATTGAAAAGCCTGTCTACACCTTCCTTGTATGCAGATGGTTCATCAACGTTTTCATAGAAATAAAACGCATTGTTGAGGATATCGGCAAAGTTGATTTTCAACTCTCCCTGACCTGCCAATACTTTTTTGGACAATTGCAAATCCAACTGGTTTCTTGGGCGCTCATACACGTTGGGAAACTCTTCATTGCCCACAAGCGTCAATCTTTCACCTACTTTGTTGTAGAGCAAAGAAGCGTTGAATGAAGAACCATTGTATTGAAGACCAGCGTTGATCAAGTACGGCGACTGGCCTTGCAATGGCCTGTTGGCCTTCACTTCCTTGTTGCCAGCACTCAGGTCTTTAAAAACAACCTCTGATCGGATATAGGTATAATTACCAAAGAAGCTAAAGTTTTTTAAAGTTTGAGAAATGAAATCAAGACCCTTCCTGACTTCAAGTTCAAAGCCTAAAGTAGTTGCACTTACGGCATTCTGGTAAAAATAACGGCGAGAATCACCATTGCTGGAGGGATCAAGCCTGAATTCAATAGGGTCGGTAAAATCTTTGTAGAAGGCACCCAGTGTTATTGCCTCACCAGCCTTGGGATACAATTCATACCTAACGTCATAATTGAGGATGGAACTCCTCAGAAGGCCAGTATCCCCTTTTACACCATAGTTCATCTCATAATCATAGAATGCGAATTCTGCAATCTCCCTGAACTCAGGACGGGCCACTGTTCTGCTGGCAGAAAGCCTGACATTCTGTTTGTCGCCAGCGTTGATGATCATATTGATAGAAGGAAGATAATCCCACTTCTCAGTAAGCTTTGTATTTCTCAGACCAGTCTGGTCTTTTGATGTAAGCAACTGCTGAAAATTCTCAGCACGCAATCCCCAAATAAAACGAAAAGGTCCAACCTTGTTATCCATCATTCCATACGCAGCATTCAACACCGAGACCCCAAAATACCTGTCTTGGTTGTTGGTGAACTCTTCTAGGACATAACCATTTTGACCCATGTTGTCATAAAAGAAAGCAGATTCAACAGGTTTGTAGGCATTGGCAGCTACAAAAGAGTTGAGGTTGGTGGTATTGTACCTGAAAATTCGGCTTTTAAAATCACGAACCCTACCAAGGCTGGAGCCACCAAACTTCAGTGTTTGTTTATCCTTGCCACCCCAGTTCATGGGTACAATAAACTGCCCACCGCCACCAAAGCTATAATCACTCAACTCACTGTAAAATCTTCTGGTATCATCCGGATCTATTTCAAATTTATCGTTGGTATTGATAGACCTGGCGTATAAGGCAGTTCTCAGGTCTGGCTGCTTTTTCAAGTTGTAGCCAGCGTTTCCATTCCACTTGAACTTGATTCCTTTGGCAGTGAGTTGGTGTTCGCCTTCCAGCTGGGCACTGTAGAGTGAACGCTGGTTAAGATTGGATGAGTAAAATTGAATATCATTCAACCTGCTGGTATTGTAGCCATTTCTGGTATAATAATTGTCTTCAAACAATTGATTGAAAAGGTTTTTCAATGAGACCTTGTGTTTCCCCTTAACCCATGTAATATTTGCTACTGCACCAAGATTGCTCTGGTAGCGGTTCTGGTTGTCATTGTAGTTGAATATAGTTGTGCCATTTGCCTCATAAAAAGAACGCTCAACATCATAAACCAACATCGAATTTCTATAATTTGCGGCAACCAAAACACCAAGTTTTGCGCCATTTTTCAATTGATGGTTTTGTGCGTAAGTGATGTTGAATGTTTTGATAGGGGCAGCATTGGTGGAATGTTGCTGATATACATCGCCCCTGAAAAGTTTGGTCAATTCAATCTGCTTGTTAAGTCCTGCAGCATCCTTTCCCAAGACCCTGTACAATTGAGCAGTAGCTGGAAAACTATCTGGCAGGCTTCTGGTGCCATCATCAAAACCAAGCCAATCATATTGGTTGCGCTGGTTGCTGATAAAGGGCTTGAAAGTTGATTGGGTATTGTATCCAAGGCCAAATCCTACTGTGAGTACATCTTTTGTAGGAATATCTTTTGTATTTACCTGTACAAGGCCACCTGAAAACTCACCGGTAAATTCAGGTGTAGCTGTTTTGTTGATGATAATGTTGTCTATTAACGCGGCAGGAAACATATCAAATGAGAAGGCTTTTTTATCTGGCTCGCTGCTGGGCAAGAGGGCTGAATTCAGCATGGCAGAATTGTAGCGATCGGACAATCCACGAACAATAACAAACTTGTTGTCTTGGACTGAAGCACCACTCACACGCTTCAAGACTTCTCCTGTATTCTTATCAGGTGTTCTCCTGATGAAATCAGCGGCCAATCCACTGGACATGGCGGTATTGCTTCTTTGGAATGTCAACAGGGCAATGCTGCTCTCCTGGCGACGGGTAGACTTGATGACAATGGCATCACTGTTTTTGGTTTGTGGATCCAAAACAACTACCATTGCGTTGTCTCCATTGATGCTGACTTCGATTTCAGCGATTGATTTGGTATTGAAGCCAACGCTTGAAACGGTGAAACTGTATTTCTTTCCAGTCTCCAATGTGATGCTGAAATTACCCTCTACGTCGGCAACAACCACTTTTTTAGTCTCTTCAACCAAAACGGAGGCCCCAGCAATCGGTTCATTTTTTGTATTGATGACTTTTCCCGTTATTGTTTGTACCTGTGCAAAAACAGATCCAGACAACAAAATGGTAATCACCAGTAGAACAGATATCCTTGTTTGTAAAAGCTTCAACATACTAGTATTTGATAAGCAAAGAAACATTTCTAGCATTAAGCATGGGTTAGCGAAATATTAACCAATTGTAACGGCTGTGTTACGGCAATGTTAAGATGGGAAAATCTTGTTAAAATTTCTCATCTTTGCATTTCAACCCATTGTATGAAAGGAATCATTTTGGCAGGCGGCTCAGGCACAAGGCTCTACCCGATTACTTATGCCATCAGCAAGCAGATCATGCCAGTATATGACAAGCCCATGATCTATTATCCCTTGTCCACCCTGATGCTATCGGGAATAAAGGATATCCTGATCATATCCACACCCCAGGATCTCCCCCAGTTCAGAAAATTGTTTGGTGATGGAAGCCATATTGGATTGAACATGAGCTATGCAGAACAACCCCTTCCGAATGGATTGGCGCAGGCTTTTGTGATTGGAGAGGAATTTATCGGTAACGACCCCTGTGCCCTGGTCTTGGGAGACAATATTTTCTACGGTACCGGGTTGGGAAAAACCCTTGAAAAAAATGCCAAACCCGATGGGGGAATTGTATATGCCTACCAAGTCAGCGACCCGGAACGCTATGGTGTGGTTGAATTTGACCAAAACATGAAGGCCATTTCCATAGAGGAAAAGCCAGAAAAGCCCAGGAGCAAATTTGCCGTACCCGGACTTTATTTTTATGACAATGAAGTGGTAGAGATTGCAAAAAATATCAAGCCATCACCAAGGGGAGAATACGAAATCACGGACATCAACCTTGAGTACCTCAACAGAGGGAAACTCAGTGTTTCCTTATTAGACAGGGGAACAGCCTGGCTGGATACCGGAACCTTTGATTCACTGATGCAGGCCTCCCAATTCATCCAGGTAATCGAACAGAGACAGGGAATCAAGGTGGCCTGTATTGAAGAAATAGCCTGGAGAAAAGGATTTATCGATACAGATCAGCTGGTCAAACTTGCCCACCCACTGCTCAAAAGTGGATATGGAAAATACATGATGGACCTGCTCAATTAACCCTAAATGAAAAAAATACTTGTTACCGGTGGATCAGGATACATAGGCTCGCATACTTTGGTTGACCTCATAGAAAATGGATTTGATGTCATCTCTGCAGACAACAACTCCCGGTCTACGATTGGAATGCTAGAGGGTGTTGAAAAAATTACGGGGACCAAGGTAAAAAACTACAAGGTTGACCTCTGTAATTTTGATGAAACCCGCGCCATATTTGAAGAGAATGATACCATTGCAGGGGTCATTCATTTTGCTGCCTTCAAGGCCGTTGGAGAATCTGTCGAAAGACCGCTCCAGTATTTTCACAACAACATGGGATCCCTGATCAATATCCTGCGTTGCATTGAGGAATTCAAGATTCCCAATTTTGTCTTCTCCTCTTCCTGTACGGTATATGGAAATCCTGATGAGACTCCGGTCACTGAAATGACTCCCAGAAAGAATGCAGAATCCCCCTATGGGCTGACCAAACAAATGGGCGAACAAATGATTGAAGCATTTGCAGCCTCCAATAAAATAACCAATTCAGTTTTGCTGCGGTATTTCAATCCGGCAGGGGCCCATCCTTCCACATTGATTGGTGAACTCCCTATCGATAGGCCGCAAAACCTCACCCCCGTCATCACACAAACTGCCATTGGAAAAATACCCGCATTGACGGTATTTGGCAATGATTATCCCACCAGAGACGGATCCTGCGTTCGCGACTTTATCCATGTTTGTGACCTGGCCCATGCCCATACGTTGGCGGTTGACTTTCTGCTGAAAAACAAAAACGCAAAAAACTGCGAGGTGTTTAACCTCGGCTCAGGAGATGGGATTACCGTACTTGAATCCATCAAGGCGTTCGAAGATAGTACTGGCGTAAAGTTGAATTATACCATTGGTAACAGAAGACCAGGCGATGTCATCGCCATCTATGCCAACAATGACAAGGCTAAAAATGAACTTGGATGGGCCCCAAAGTATACCGTAAATGATATCATGACAAGCGCATGGAAATGGGAGCAATACATCCAGCATCAACCCTCCCACCTAGACCTTAGGACACACCGCCTGAACTAGGCCCAAAAAATTAACCTTTTGCATCCTGAATAACGCCCGATTTAATGTTATTTTGCAGCAAAGTTTGATGATTATGTTGGATGCCATTCAAGTTACAGGTCAGAAGGACACAAGAAGCGGTTTTGGAGATGGAATATTCGAATTGGGGAAATCCAATCCCAATGTTGTTGCCCTCACTGCAGATTTAGCAGGCTCCATGAAACTGAATGCTTTCATCAAATCTTTCCCCGAACGTTTTATACAGTGCGGTATTGCAGAAGCCAACATGATCGGCATTGCTGCAGGATTGACCATTGGAGGTAAAATACCCTTTACAACAACTTTTGCCAATTTCTCTACCGGCAGGGTCTATGACCAGATCAGGCAATCTGTTGCCTACTCTGGCAAGAACGTTAAAATTTGTGCATCACATGCAGGTTTGACCCTGGGAGAAGATGGTGCAACCCACCAAATTCTTGAAGACATCGGACTGATGAAAATGTTGCCAGGGATGACCGTGATTGTACCCTGCGATTACAACCAAACAAAGGCGGCAACGATCGCGATTGCCGATTACCAGGGGCCCGTTTATCTCCGGTTTGGAAGGCCCGTTTGGCCCATCTTTACCCATGCTGATGAACCGTTCGTTATAGGAAAGGCCCAACAATTTTCAGAAGGAAGTGACGTGAGCATTTTTGCCTGCGGACACATGGTCTGGAAAGCCATTGAAGCGGGAAGAATCCTTAAAGAAAAAGGAATAAATGCTGAAATCATCAATATCCATACCATCAAGCCACTGGATACTGATGCTGTTATCGCTTCCATCAGAAAAACCGGATGTGCTGTAACCGCAGAGGAACACAATGTATTGGGCGGATTGGGTGACAGCATTGCCCAGACAGCGGCAAAATCATTCCCGATTCCCATTGAAATGATTGGCACCCAGGATACTTTCGGAGAAAGTGGAAAGCCCACTGAGTTGCTCAAAAAATATGGGCTTGACACTGAATTCATTGTTGCCGCAGCTGAAAAAGTGCTGGCTAGAAAGAAAGCATAAATACGATGCTACCCGAGTTGGACGATATTGAATTGGTCAGGTTGTTCAAGGATACCCAGCAGAGGGAAAAGGCATTTACGTCGATCGTAAAAAAATACCAGGAAAAGATTTATTGGCAAATAAGAAGAATTGTCATTACACACCAGGATGCTGATGATGTGATGCAAAATGTTTTCATCAAGGCCTGGAATGGACTGAATAATTTCAGGGAGGATGCCAAACTGTATACCTGGATTTACCGTATTGCCGTCAATGAATCCCTGACCTATCTTGAACAACAAAAAAGAAGGAGTTCTATCTCCTTTGACGATGTCAGCGAAAGCCTGGAGAACAAAATGCAGAGTGAAAAGGGCTTTGATGAGAACAAGGCCATTTGGAAATTACAGCTGGCCATTCAACAACTACCTGAAAAACAAAGCATTGTATTCAATCTGCGTTATTTTGAAGAGATGCCTTATGAGGAAATGGGAATTATCCTTGATACTTCTGTTGGAGCGCTCAAGGCCAGCTACCACCATGCTGTCAAAAAAATTGAAGAATATATCCTCAACCATTAAACCCTCAGGTTTCGCCGCTGTCTAAACATTACATGCCCAGTATTAACCACATACAAGAAGAATTAACCTCCCTTAGCCAGCACGTTGCCCAACTGCCGAAAAGCACCACTTTCGCAGTACCCAAGGATTATTTTGAGACTTTCCCAGAGCGCCTGATGGGCGCCATCCATCATGAAGCATCCGGGCAAGATTTGATCGAACTCTCCCCTTTGCTAAAGTCCCTTACACATGAAAATCCCTACACCATTCCCGAGGGCTATTTCAACAATTTGAAGATTGAAGTACCTAGGAATCAGGCTCCAGTCAGGGGGATGTACAGATTTGGAACATTGGTGAAATATGCTGCAGCTGCCTGCCTGGCGGGAATCATCGCCACAGTATTTTTTGTTTCCAAAAAAGAAAATGCGACCCAATGGGCAACCCTATCCAAAGAACACGAAACTTTTCACCATACGGTTTCTCCTGATGCCATCGCCATGTACCTGGAGGAAATGGATAACCTATCCGTATCAGAAACAAGTGAAAATGAACAAATCGATACAGGTTCCAACCTGTTGGTTGACCTGAACAGAGAGACAATTAAAGAAATATTGCAAGAAATTCCTGATAAAGACATATCATTATACATGGACCAAGATGATTTGGGAGATGTATATTCACTCAACTAAACGAAAAGCCATTAAAAGTCATGAAAACATCATTTTTACTTATCGCTATGCTCATCCTTGGTTTTGTTTCACAGGCGCAATCCATGAAGCCTGATCGTGATGCAAGGGCTGCTGAGATCAAAAAAATCCAAGCCATGGAAATGGCCTTCATCACAAAGGAATTGAATCTCTCCCCTGATGAAGCCCAAAAATTCTGGCCTGTTTTCAACCAGTACAGGAATGAACTAAAAGGCATGGCCGGAGAGCGAAAAGTTGGAGACCAACTGGAAAAACAGCAAAAAATGCTGGACATCAGAAAGAAATACAGAGAAGATTTTACCAAAGTGATGAGCCATGAAAGGGCAAACAAGGTTTTTGGGGCAGAAGAAGAATTTAAATCATTGGTCAGGCGAGAATTTCAGAAGCGACAGGCAGAAAAAAAACAACTTGAACCACGCAAAAAAGGTCTTTAGTACTACTAGTTTTTGTTTTGGTGATTATGTTTAATAATGTAATTTTGACCTGGTGTTTTTCATAGGTTAGCAACGGCTGGCTCTTTTTAGAGCCGGCCTCTTTTTTTTATGCCATGACAAAAACTACATATTGGTACGTAATATATGTAAGTATTATCACTGAATTTTTACTTGGTTTGGGAATAGACGGGGATTTTTATATCGTGGTAAAAAAGAAATTTCCAATGTTCTTCAGCCGCAATTTCCCACCATTTTTGCCTTAGTTCCATGGCTTTTTTGCCATCATGATCATACTTGGCTACAAACCTGGTTTTCATTTGTTGCAGTTGGGGCGCTTCATCGCCACCATAAAAAACAACGTCATTGTCCTCCCGAATCCAAAAGACCTGGTGAAAAGGAGAATGGCCAGCAGACAGCTCATGTTGGATATAGCCATGTATGATTCCATGATCCCCAATCAGGTGAATATTTTCATTGCCCTCCAAAATGGATAGCCTGTCTGCATCGTAAGATGCATTGCCAGCGTGCAATGCGAAATCAAGTTCTTTTTCATTGATAAAATAATCTGCATGGGGGAAACTCAAGTGAGAAAGACCGCTGTAAGGATCTGCAATGGTAAGGCCACCGCCATGATCCCTGTGCAAATGGCTCATCAGCACCATTGTAATGTCTCCGGGTGAATACCCATGGAGGGCGAGATTATTGTACAGTTGAAGTACACCATGCTCAGAAAATCCCAACCCTGTATCCAAAAGAATCAGGTCCTTCTTTGTTTCAACCAAAAATGGCTGGATTTCAACCAATAAACTTCCCCTGGGCCGCTGTTGAAGATCGTCTTTGGCAGGTTCAAATGGCAGAAATATTTTGGTATGGTCTATCGTAAATGAGCCTTCAGAAAGGGGTATGATTTTCATATGGTTTGTTAACGGATAACCATTTGACGGTCAGCGTCAAGGCGTATCAAAATGAATAAGAGCACTGAAAAAGTAATCAGCGAAGTGCCGCCGTAACTCATGAAGGGAAGGGTTATGCCGATCACTGGGATAATCCCAATGGTCATCCCAATGTTGATGAACACATGAAAAAAGAATACTGAGGCAACACCATAGGCATACGTCCTGCTGAATGTACTTCTTTGACGCTCTGCCATTTTAATGATCCTGAACAGCATGAAAAGATACAATCCCAACAATACAATACTGCCTGCAAATCCGAATCCTTCACCAATGGTGCAGAAAATAAAATCAGTCCTTTGCTCAGGGACAAAGTCATACCTTGTTTGGGTACCCTTCATTAACCCTTTTCCCCAAAAACCACCTGATCCTATGGCAATCTTGCTCTGTTTCACATTATAATTTCCAGCCTTTTTCTTGTCTTCCATTTTTTTAATATCCTCTTCACTCATGGACGCTGCGTCCACCTGAAAATCCTTTCCCACAGTAGCATATATGCGCTGAACCTGATAAGGCTTCAAGACACTATTGAAAAAATAGGGTACTGCAAAGCGTTGAATACCTACCGCAACAACCCAAATGGCAATGACCAAGACCAATACAGACCGATCCCTTTTGATCTGTCTTTTTGCAGCGTAGATAAATCCAATGGCAGCAAGCGTAAGGATGATGGCCAAAAGATTCTGGTCAATCAAAAGCGTCATGACTACAAGCACTGCCAAAGAAAAACCAATCACCAAAATGGCAGAAGGAAGCCCCTCGCGGTACATGACCAGGAAGAAAGAGAAATACACCAAAGCCAGGCCGGTCTCGCTTTGAAGAACCGTCAGTATTGCGGGAACCAATACCAGAGTTGCGGCGATCAATTGAGAGCGCAGTTTCTTAAAATTAAGGTCCAGGGATGATAGGTATTTTGCCAAAGCAAGGTTCACAAAAACTTTGCAGAGTTCAGCAGGTTGTAACTGAAATCCAGAAAACCGGATGATTGATTCTGTTCCTTTTACGTCCGTATGAAAAGGGAAAACCAGGATCAGCAAGATCAACCCAACTGCATAAAAAATATTGGATGCAGCAGTGAAAAATTTACTGTCTGTCAGCAAAATAAAAACTGCCAACACCGCAGAAATAAGAAAATAGAGCAATTGTCGGCTATAGTCTGTCTTGAAAGAAAGAAAACCACTGATGATATTCTCATCCCTGTATGTGGTGGCAAAAATACTGGCGATGCCAATAACAATCAGTACCAGATAGGTTCCCACAAGAACCCAATCTATGCCTTTTGATATCTCAAATGAATTGTTCTTCATTGTCTGGTTTGATGGCTGAATGATGGAAATGAAGAGCAGCTGTTTTTTTATCTGGATTGTTCTTTTCTGGATACTTCCTGTTTGCGGTTGCCTTCAATGGTAACTTCCGCATTTTTTCTTTTCGCAGGGAATCCAACCGATTGCGTTTTGTTTTGACGATAGGAAGAATGATTTCAGTATTTTCAATCCTTTCGACTTCCTTCCACCTTGCTGCTGAAAGGGTATCACGCAGGTATTTTTCCATGACAAGCGCCGCCATTGGACCGGCCCAGGTTGCCCCAAATCCAGCATTTTCAACAATCACTGCAACGGCAATGGTAGGATTTTCTCTTGGGGCAAAACATACGAACCAGGAATGATCTTTTAACTTCTCCCGTTTGCCATATATGATGCCATAGTTTTCTGCGGTACCTGTTTTTGCGGCAACAGCAATGCCTTTAATTCTGGCTACACCTCCAGTACCCTGCTCAACAACATCCTGCATGCCCAATTGAACAACTTCAAAGGTTTCATTGGAAATATTGGTAACCTGATGCTTTTGCTTGTACCGGTTCAATACTGTGTCGGATGCCAGTTGCCCATCAATGGATTGTACAAAATGTGGCGTATAATAAAATCCCTTGTTGGCTATGATGCACATCATGTTGGCCATTTGCAGCGGTGTAGCCTGCATCTCTCCTTGACCAATTCCCAGAAAAACATTGGTGCATGAACTCCATGAACGGTTGTACAACCTGTTGTAAAAACTGGTATCAGCAATCAGGCCTTTATCCTCACTGGGTAAGTCTACCCCCAGTCTTACGCCCAATCCAAATGAATTCATGTACTGCTTCCACCTGAGGTATCCATTCACCGTTCCTCCAAGCCGAGGATTGTCAACGGCCAACCTGTACAAGTGGGAGAAATAACTGTTGCATGAATAGGCCAGTGCCACCCTCAGACTGCTTGCATGTCCGGATGTTTTGTGCGTACAGCCGATGGACCTCCTGCAGCCATGATAAGCACCACTGCATCCAAGGCCAAATGCTGGAGTAATAACTCCCTCATCCAATGCAATCAGGGCACCAGTAGGCTTGATGGTTGAGCCTGGAGGATATTGCCCTTTTATAGCCCTGTTGAAGAGCGGCCTTGCCGTATCCCTGAGCATCCAGGAGAAATTGTTTCTCCGCTGATTTCCTGTCAAAAGATTGGGGTCATAGGTTGGGCCACTGGCCATGGCTATGATGCCGCCAGATCTTGGATCAATGGCCACAATTGCACCCAATTTATTTTTTAGCATGCGTTCTGCAAGGACCTGTATGTCAATATCAATGGTTGTCCTCAAATTTCTGCCAGCGATGGCAACCGAGTCATACAATCCATTTTCATAGGATCCTACAATCCTGTTTTTGTTGTCCTTGATTTGATACCTTACGCCCCTTTGTCCCATCAAAATAGGTTCATAAAACCGCTCCAAACCACTGAGGCCCATGTAATCCCCTATTTGGTAGTAGTAATTCGTTTTCTTGAGGATACTGGAATCTACCTCTCCAACATATCCCAGGATATGTGCTGCCGCCTTGAAGGGATAAGACCTTATTGGTCTTTCTTGTAGAAAGAATCCTGGCTCAAAACGAAAAATATTCTCCTGCAGCTGAACAAAGGCCTCTACAGAGAGCGATGATTCAAAAATGGAAGGCCGGTAACGTCCATTTTTAATGATGGCACCAATGATGCGTTCCCGAAACGTTGGAATATCAATCTTGAGGATGTTACAGATGCCTACTGTATCCAGACCCTTCAATTGGGTTGGCATGACCATCAGGTCATAGGTCTGTGTATTTTCAAGAATCGATCGTCCTTTTCTATCAAAAATGATTCCACGATCAGGAAAAACAATTTTTTTACTTACTGCATTGTCAAGCGCCAGCAAATCATATTGGGTTGAAGACAGCTGGAGAAATAGCAAACGGATGGCAAGGATGATAAAAGCAACCAGAAAAACTGCCTTGATCACATTTTGTCTTGACTGGTTAAATGCAGGCATAATTTAAATGGAATTAACTGCAAAATTAGCGGTTTGTAAGCTTAGCGAAGCCTTGATTTTCTATTAAAAAAAAGATCGGCGATCAGGATAAGCAATAGACTTACCAGAGAAGTGGCAACCAGCTTTGCGATAAAATAGAGAAAACTGCCAAACTGCATCCATTCCAACAGGATAAGATAGAAATGATGCAACAAGGTAAGGATGATGAGATAGGTAGTGTAAGGTACCGACCCCATGGTCTTCTTGGTGGGCTCCTCATTGCCCCAATCGGTAGCTTCTTTGGGAAGCAAGAGATTGATGAGAGATGGCCTGGCAAAAGCAATCAATACACAAGCGGCAGCATGCAATCCGGGTGTCTTAAAAAACATATCCACCACCATTCCGGTTGCAAAACCGATGAAAAGCAAGGCTGTTCTTCCTATTTTAAATGGCAACCAGAGGATGAATACAAAGTAGAAAGAAGGCACGATAAACTGGTGCAATGGAGGAATCTTGTTCAACATAAAAATTTGGATGAACATGATGAGCAAAAACCTGATGATATTTTTGAAGAGTAGACTCATTCCTTGATTGCTGTGCTTTTCAATTGATCGATTTCTTCCTGGAGCAGATTTTTTACAATGTATGCATGCTGAACAGCATAAAAATCAACTGCCGTCCTTATTTTCAACTTATAGGTATTGGTTTCCTGGTCCTGATCAATCTTCTCAACATACCCAATGGGAATTCCCGGAGGAAATTTGTCAGAGTAAGGACTGCTGACCACCGTGTCCCCTTTTTTCACAACAATGGTTTTAGGTACCTTGGAAAGTACCAGAAAGCGTGGGTCTTTCCCGTCCCAGGTAACCTCCCCCAACCCACTGCCTTTCTTCAACACCGCAATTACTTTAGACTGCCGGTGAAGCAGGCTCATTACAATAGCCATATTTTCGCTTACACTGATAACGGTTCCTATCAAGCCATCTGTTCCAACAACTGCCATGTTGGACACTATACCCTGGACTGACCCCCGGTGTAAAACGATATAGTTCTGCTGCAGAAATACTGAATTCGAAATTATTTTGGCATCAAAGTATTGGTATTGGCGGTATGATTTCAATGAATCAACGGAAATCGTGTCTGAAACAACCAGGAAGGAAGTATCCGGGTTGACGGATCCTGAGGGCAGGTAGGAAAGCAAGGCTGCATTTTGCTTGCGCAGTGCTTGATTTTGTTCACTCAGGGTAAAAAAAGACTCAACCTTGTTCACCCGTTTGTTCAAGCTTCCAGCAACTTCATTGGAAAATATGCCATAAGTGGTTTGATGAAACCGGTTGTAACTGAACAGCATTGAAAGCGCCAATCCTTGCAGGACAAGGAAAATGATAAGGACAGAGTAGCGCTTGAGAAATAAAAAGACGTTACGCATGGAGGGCTTGCTCCTAAGGGTTTTTTATTCCAATCCTTACCGCATGATGAAAGGAAAGTTATGGTAATTCTTCAAAGCTAGTCCGGTTCCCCGCACAACACTTTTCAGTGGATCTTCGGCAATATGAACAGGGAGCTTAATCTTTTGTGCCAGGCGCTTGTCCAACCCTCTCAATAATGCTCCTCCACCTGTTAGGTAAAGGCCACGCTTGTAGATATCAGACGCAAGCTCCGGGGGCGTAGTTTCCAGGGCCTTAAGAATGGCCTCCTCAATCTTGAAAATTGACTTGTCCAAGGCCTCAGCAATTTCCTGATAGCTCACCATGATTTGTTTTGGAATACCGGTAACCAAATCCCTTCCATTCACCGGCATATCATCTGGTGGTGAGTCAAGATCTTTCATGGCTGCACCGATCGTTATCTTGATCTGTTCTGCTGTTCTTTCACCGATCAACAAACTATGGTATCTCCTCAAAGCTTCCATGATATCAGCAGTAAACTCATCACCAGCAATCCTGATGGATTGGTCACAAACGATGCCAGCCAATGCAATTACAGTAATGCCTGTAGTTCCTCCACCAATGTCAATGATCATGTTGCCAATGGGCTCAGTCACATCAATGCCTATACCCAGGGCCGCTGCCATGGGTTCATGAATCAGGTATACTTCTTTTGCCCCAGCCTGCTCAGCACTATCGCGAACAGCCCTTTTCTCTACCTCTGTAATACTGGATGGGATGCAGATCATCATTTTCCAGCTTGGCGGGAAAAGAGGCTTCTTGGGATGAATCAACTTGATCATCTCGCGGATCATCAATTCTGCTGCATTAAAATCTGCGATCACTCCATCCCTCAAGGGTCTTACCGTACGAATGCTTTCATGGGTCTTCTCATGCATCAACAAGGCTTTTTTACCCACTGCAAGCAAATGCTTTGGATTGTTCCTGTCTAAAGCAACAATTGAGGGTTCATTCACCACAATTTCATCGTTGTGAATGATCAATGTATTGGCTGTGCCAAGATCAATAGCAATATCCTGAGTAAACCATGAAAAAAATCCCATTTAACTGTATTTTGAACGCTTCACAAAGTTCAAATAAATAACCCAATAAACAATGATGAATTTTGCTGAAAATATAATTCGATGCAATGCAGGGATGATAAAAATCAGTTTCGAAATTCAAAGCCAATGTCTTTGCGAAAATCCATGCGTTCGTAGTCAATGGACTTGATTGCACCAAGGGATTTTTCAACTGCCTCATTGATATCCTTTCCATAAGAAGTGATGGCTGCTACCCGTCCGCCATTGGTTCGCAAATCACCCGCACTCCCGCTTATTCCTGCATAAAAAACGATTGTATCAGATGAAAATGGGATATCAAGGCCTTTGATTTGTTTACCCTTTTCAAAGTCTCCTGGATAGCCGCCACTCACCAAAACCACGGTGGAAGCGGCCCTTGGGTCAATCTCCACTTCAATCTCATTTAGTTTTCCTTCATCCATGGCCTTAAAAAGTTCCACGATATCAGACGTTAACCTTGGCATGACCACTTCAGTTTCAGGATCCCCCATCCGGCAATTGTATTCAATCACATATGGCTCCCCACCAACATTGATCAAGCCAAAGAATACAAATCCATGGTAAACCAGCCCCTCTTTCTCAAGGCCGGCTATTGTAGGCCTGACAACCCTTTCAATCACTTTGTCCATAAAAACGCCCTGGGCAAATGGAACCGGGCTGACCGCTCCCATCCCACCAGTATTGGGCCCTGTATCCCCTTCTCCAATCCGTTTATAGTCTTTGGCTTCCGGCAGCAAGACATACTGACGGCCATTGGTCAAGGCAAAAACACTCATTTCAACACCTGAAAGAAACTGTTCTACAACCACCCGCTCACTGGCGGCACCAAAGCGAGCCGAAACAATCATTTCCTCAAAATTGGACAAAGCCTCTTCATGGGTCAGTGCGATGACAACCCCTTTCCCTGCTGCCAATCCATCCGCTTTCAAAACGATGGGCAATGCATGGGCCTTCAAATAGGCCATGCCCTCAGCATAATTTTCCATTGTAAATTCCCTGTAAGCCGCCGTGGGTATACCTTGGCGATCCATAAATGCTTTGGCAAAGGCCTTGCTGCCTTCGAGCTTTGCGGCTTCTGCTGAAGGCCCTACAACAATCAGGCCTGATAAGGCAGGATCTGCCTTGAGGTAATCATAAATGCCATTCACCAGTGGATCTTCTGGACCAACGACCACCATCCCAATATTTTGCTGCTTGCAAAAACGGGCAATGGCTTCAAAATCGCCAGTAGCCATCACTACATTCTCACCAAAGCCTGCCGTTCCGGGGTTGCCGGGGGCAATAAAGAGTTGGCTGCAGTGCACACTTTGTGTGATCTTCCAAGCAAGGGCATGTTCCCTTCCACCAGATCCCAGGAGCAATATATTCATAGTTGACTTTTTATTGTATACCGAAAAGCGTGGCGAAGATACAAATTGCTTATTTTAGGCAAATCAACAAATAAAGACACATGTCAACCAACCAAACCAAATCTCATCCAAAAGGCCTTTATATTCTTTTTTCTACTGAAATGTGGGAGCGATTCAACTACTATGGCATGAGGGCCATCCTGGTTTTGTTCATGACCAAGGCCTTGTTGCTTGACAAGACCATTGCATCACAACTTTACGGAAGCTATACCAGCCTTATTTACCTGACACCCTTGATTGGAGGCTTCATGGCTGACCGCTATTGGGGAAACAAAAGATCCATCATCGCAGGTGGTCTCACCATGGCATTGGGCGAGTTCATCCTGTTTTTCTGTGCATCCGTGTACGATACCAATACCGCTTTGTCCACCTTCCTGTTTTTCAGTGGGCTGGGCTTCATGATTGCCGGCAATGGTTTTTTCAAGCCCAATATCTCTTCTCTGGTTGGCCAGCTCTACACACCCGGTGATCGCAGGATTGATCCGGCCTATACCATTTTCTACATGGGCATCAATGTTGGCGGTGCTTTGGGGCCTTTTCTCTGTGGAGTATTTGGAGACACCGGTAATCCGGCTGATTTCAAATGGGCATTTTTGATCGCTGGTATTGGTATGTTGCTGAGTGTGCTTGTTCAAAAAACTTTCCAGGACAAATACCTGATCAACCCTGAGGGGCATCAAATTGGCAATGCCCCGGAAGGTGCACAAAGCAAGTTCCTCAATCCTGTAGTCATCTCCATTGGGTTGGGGCTTTTTTCTTCCCTGATGATTGCTTTGCTGTATATTGATGCCAAGATTTTCAGCTTCCTTTTTTACCTATTGATTGGCGCGCTTTTGCTGATCCTATTTGTGATTTTCGGCGACAAGACCCTCAGCATCATCGACAAGAAAAAAGTAGGTGTAATTTTCATTGTTTCCTTCTTTGTGGTTTTCTTCTGGAGCGCCTTCGAACAGGCTGGTGCCTCACTCACTTTTTTTGCAGATGAACAGACAGACAGAACCCTGGGCTGGTCCATCCCGGTTTGGTCCATCTATGCAGCCTCAGCCGCTTTGTTGTTCTTTATTTTCAGGCTTTACCACCGTGCAAAAAACAACCTTTCCGAAAATGATGTACTGCTCCGAAATGTTGTTTATTTCCTCCTTTTGCTGATGACTGCAGGCATCCTTTACATGGACTATTCATTCCTATCCACCATCAACTCATCCCTCTTGTTTGAGGAAGTACCTGCCAGCTTTTTCCAGTCTTTGAACTCAACCTATGTAGTACTTTTTGCACCTGTATTTGCCTGGCTCTGGATCAAGTTGGGCAAGCATGAACCTTCCTCACCCACCAAAATGGCCATTGGACTTTTGCTGCTCTCACTGGGCTATTTATGGATCAGCGTTGGTGTTAACAATATTGAACCGGGCATGAAAGTGACGATGATCTGGCTGGCTGGACTTTACATGCTCCATACCTGGGGAGAGCTCTGTCTTTCACCCATCGGACTCTCTTTGGTCAACAAGCTGGCTCCCCTGAAATTGGCTTCCCTGTTGATGGCTGTTTGGTTTCTGGCCAATGCCTTTGCCAACAAACTCGCAGGTCAGCTCAGCGCCCTTTATCCGGAAAACAAGACCACCTCATTTCTGGGATATGAGATGCACAACATGTATGATTTTTTCATGCTCTTTGTGGTACTGTCTGGACTTGCTTCCTTGATTCTTTTTTTGCTGACCAAATGGTTGCAGAAAATGATGAACTCCTGATTGGGCTGATCACAAAAAACTAAATTCACATCATGCACATCAAGTCATTGAAATTTGCCGCACCCCTCAGCATGTATTTTCTTTCCTTCTATGCATTCATGCATACAGGCTGGACCATTGCCCTTCCCTTGATGTATGCATTCATGTTCATCCCCCTGGTTGAACTGGTATTTCCTGCTGCAGCTGGAAACCTCAGCGAGGCGGAAGAGCAAGTGGCAAAAAATGACAGGCTCTATGATCTTTGGCTCTATGTCATGGTACCGCTCCAATTTGTTGCATTGTATTATTTTTTGGTTGCCGTACAGGATCCCACGCTAACAGGGCTTGAACTGGCTGGGAGGATCTTTGCCATGGGCCTGCTCTGCGGAACATTTGGCATCAACGTGGGGCATGAATTGGGACACAGGAAAAACCTGTATGAAAGGAACCTTGCCAAGTTGCTTTTGCTGACTTCTCTGTACATGCATTTTTACATAGAACACAACAAGGGCCATCATAAAAATGTATCCACCCATGAAGATCCCAGCAGTGCAAGAAAAGGTGAACCTGTTTATTTTTTTTATTGTCGGTCTGTAGGGATGGGTTTTCTTTCCGCCTGGAAAATTGCTGGAGATGAGCAAAAGAAAAATGGAAAACCGGTTTGGCATTTTAGCAACCAGATGATTCAATTCCAGATCCTCCAACTGTTGCTTGTGTTGTGTATTTTTATTTATTTTGGAAGCCTTGCCTTGCTTTGTTTTCTGGCTGCAGCCGCATTGGGCATTTTATTGCTGGAAACAGTCAATTATATTGAACACTATGGATTGGAAAGAAAGAAAACGGAGAACGGATATGAAAGGGCCATGCCAGAACACAGCTGGAACAGCAGCCATATCCTCGGGCGCCTGATGCTTTTTGAATTGTCGAGGCACAGTGATCACCATTACCTGGCCAGCAGAAAATACCAGGTGCTGAGGCACCACGATAGTGCACCGCAGATGCCCACCGGTTATCCAGGCATGTTGCTCCTTTCTTTGATCCCTCCGGTCTGGTTTGGCATCATGCACAAAAGGATAGAAGCCTATCACCAAAGGATGGCTGCTTCACATTAAAAGTGGCAATGTTATTTAAGCTATCATGTCTGCCCCAAAGTATGGGCGAAGCACTTCCGGGATGAGAATGCCTTCCGGTGTCTGGTAATTTTCAAGCAAACTGGCCAAAATCCTTGGCAAGGCCAATGAACTACCATTCAGGGTATGCAGCAGCTGGGTCTTTCCATTTTCATCTTTGGTTCGAATCTTCATGCGGTTCGACTGAAAAGTTTCAAAATTGGACACCGAACTGACTTCCAGCCAACGCTCTTGGGCTGCACTGTATACCTCAAAATCATAGGTCATGGCTGAGGCAAAGCCCATGTCTCCGCCGCAGAGCAAGAGAATCCTGTAGGGAAGGCCCAATGATTGTATCAGCTTTTCCACATGCAAAACCATCTCTTCAAGCACATCATAACTGGTAGATGCTTCTGTGATATTTACCACTTCAACCTTATCAAATTGGTGCACCCGGTTGAGCCCACGGACATCCTTTCCAAAGCTTCCGGCCTCCCTCCTGAAACAGGGGGTATAGGCAGTCATTTTAACAGGAAGTGATGCTGAAGGGATGATCTCATCCCTATAAATATTGGTTACTGGAACTTCTGCTGTTGGAATGAGATAGAGGTCGTCAATGGCCATATGGTACATCTGCCCTTCTTTGTCTGGAAGCTGCCCTGTTCCGTATGCAGATGCATAATTCACGACATAGGGCGGGATGAACTCGGTATATCCTGCGGCAATGTTATAATCCAGAAAATAATGAATCATGGCCCGTTGAAGCTTGGCTCCCTTGCCTTTGTAGAGTGCAAACCCACTGCCAGTAATCTTGACACCTGTTTGAAAGTCTACCAGGTCATATTTTGTGATCAGGTCCCAGTGAGGAACAGCGCCACCATGAAGGACCGGAATTTCTCCCTGTTGACGAATCACCGTATTGTCTTCTGCAGCTTTTCCAGCAGGAACCGCGTCGCTGGGCAAATTGGGAATCCGCAACAACATGCTTTCAACGATTGCTTCTACTTCTGCCAACTGAGCAGCATAATTGTCAATTGTCTCTTTGATGGCAGTCACCTCGGCTTTCTTGGCCTCTGCGTCTTCTTTCTTGCCCTCTGCAATCAGCATGCCAATGGCTTTGGAGGCTACATTGCGTTTGGCAAGCAATTCATCCGACTGAAACTGAAGCGTCTTTCTCAGGTCGTCTGATGTGATGATCCTGTCAATCAATTCAAGTTCCTGGAAATTCTTTTTTTTCAATCCTTCCAGCACTTTTTCCCTGTTGCTGCGTATAAAACCTAGCTGAAGCATCCTGCTAATTTTTAGCAAAGATAAGCAATCAGTACAGATGCACTAATTTTGCACCATGATGATCTCTGATGACTTACAAGCCAGGTGGTGGAAACTGGAAGAAAAATTGGTAGAACGATTTGGCAAAAAACCTGATATGGAATCCATCCTTTTCCTGATTGGTATACAGGAAGTGCGTGGGGTGGGCCATAGTTTCACCAAAGAACAGAAGCAGGACCTTATGCATGTGGCTGTTTGTACCATCCTCATTCCGGGTGGACACTATGAGTTGGAAGGATGGGACGAGGACGGATGGCCCCATTTTAAACAAATCAAGGAGTTGCCTCCCATGGAATTCATGCAACAGGAAAACTTCATGAAAGACCATGTATTGTTCTATTTTTCACAAAATGAATTTTAATGACAAAACGGCTTCCCTTTGTGGTGTTTTTCAGTTTCCTGTTTTTGGTGCTTTTGGCCGCAATGGCCCAACCCAAGGGAAAATTCGAAAAGCTGACCTGAGAAAAGACATCCTGGTCAGGACCGATTCTGGGAATATGGTGCTGAGGAGGACATAGGGTGGTGCACCGCATTGACAATGAAGTGCGGAAAGATTTTTCTTCATGGATTCAAAATATTGTAAACTTGCACAAAATATCTAATCATGAACTTTCCTGAACAATTGCATTATACCAAAGAACACGAATGGATCTCCATCAATGGAAATGTTGCAACCATTGGCATCACAGAATTTGCCCAGGGCGAACTCGGTGATATCATCTACATTGATATTGAAACCATCGGAAAAGAATTGTCTGCAGATGCAGTGTTTGGAACGGTTGAGGCCGTCAAAACCGTGAGTGACCTCTTCTTGCCAGTTACTGGAACCATCACTGAAAAAAATTCTCTGCTGGACAGCCAGCCTGAGCTGGTAAACCAAGACCCATACGGTGATGGTTGGATGATCAAGATGACTGTCAGTGATGCTTCACAGCTCTCCGGTTTGTTGGACGTCAATGCATACAAGGCGCTGATTGGAGCATAATAAAATGAAGTTTTTAAAGGCAAGCGTTGGGCCGGGTCTTCTCTGGACCGCTATGATTTTTTATTTGCTCAGCATGGACACCAGCGGAGCAGGAGAATTCAGTTTGTTGAAGGTATACGGCATAGACAAACTGATTCACTTTGCACTATTTGCCATATTGGCCTTCGTGTGGGGAGCTTATTTTCTCAGCAGAGCAACAATGCATGCCAACTTGATTGTATTGTTGATCATCATCCTGGCCTCAACTTACGGCATGGGCATGGAATACTACCAGCAATACTTTACCAACAGAAGTTTTTCATATTGGGATGGACTGGCTGATGCCATCGGGTCGGTGGCTGGGGCTTGGGCAGCAAAAAAAAGCCCCTATGGAAATAGGGGCCGTAACCAAAACTAACTGCTTATGAGAAAAAAAACTTGTTTCTAAAGATTGGATGAAAAGATTGTTTGCACAATATATAGACGACACAACCTTGATTAAGGTTGTTAAAGAGATTATAAACCAGGGAAATATTTTTTTACAAGAAAGAAGCCTCCTTTAAGGTTACTGGGAAAGCTTGCTGGCGTTTTCTGCAAATTGGAGTGCGTCAATCAATTCTCCAATGTTTCCGTTAAGTACATCCTGCAGGTTGTAAAGGGTCATCCCGATGCGGTGATCGGTCACACGACCCTGGGGGAAATTATAGGTTCTTATTTTGGCAGAGCGGTCTCCCGAACTCACCAGGGTCTTCCTGTGCCTTGAGATCTCATCTTCCTGTTTCCGGACCTGTTCTTCGTATAGCCTTGTACGCATCATCTGCATGGCCTTTTCCCTGTTGCCCAGCTGCGTCCGTTCAGTCTGGCAAATGACAACGGTACCCGTTAGAATATGGGTAAGCATCACCTTGGTTTCCACCTTGTTAACGTTCTGTCCGCCCGCACCACCACTTCGGGAAGTTTCCATTTTAACATCCGCATCCCTGATCTCCACATCCACCTCTTCCGCCTCTGGCATCACTGCAACAGTGGCAGCACTGGTGTGAACCCTTCCACTGGCTTCTGTATCAGGTACCCGTTGTACACGGTGTACCCCACTTTCAAATTTCATTGTTCCGTACACTTCATCTCCGGTCACTTCCAGCTGTACTTCCTTGTAGCCCCCCATGGTACCCTCATTTTCATTGAGCAGCGCCACTTTCCAACCCTTGCCTTCGCAATACCGCATGTACATGCGCAAGAGATCTCCTGCAAAAAGGGAAGCCTCATCGCCACCTGTTCCTGCACGGATTTCGAGAATGGCATTCTTGTCATCCTGTGGATCTTTTGGAATCAGCATGTTCCTGACCTGCTTTTCCAGGGTTTCTTTCTGTACCTCCAGTTCTGCCGTCTCCATCTTGGCCAGCTCCCTCAATTCCTCATCATCACCCATCAATGCCTCCCGGTTGAATTCAATATCAGACAAGAGCCGCTTGTATTGTGTATATGCATTCACCACTTTCTCAAGGCTTCTGTATTCCTTGGAAAGCTGGCTGAACCTTTTGTTGTTGCCAACAATTTCCGGATTGGTGAGGGCAACACCGATATCATCAAACTTGGCTTTTATGGCTTCTAATTTATCCAGCATGTGTTTAAGCGGACTGCATCCGGTATTTAATCTTTAAATTCGTGCGCAAAGTTAATTCTTTTCAACAGATGAATTACCGCAAGTTTCAGGCTGATAAGATCTTTACCGGATTTGAATTCCTCGATCCGGGCCACGTGCTCATCATGGATGAAGACGGAAAGGTCATGGAGATTCTGGCGGAGATGGATGCCGGTGAAGGGATTGGAAGATACAGGGGCACCCTTTGCCCGGGTTTCATCAATGCCCATTGTCACCTGGAGCTCAGCCACCTGAAAAATACAATTCCACCCCATACCGGACTGATTCCTTTTTTATTGGATGTGGTGAGTAAACGAGACCATGATCAGTCACTGATACTGGACTGTATTGAAAATGCAGAAAAAGAAATGGAGCTGGAGGGTATCGTTGCTGTGGGAGACATCTGCAATACAAGCATCACCCTTCAGTCAAAATGCAAGAGCAAGATAAAGTGGAATAATTTTATTGAAGTGCTCGGCATGAAAGATGAAAAAGCCGAAGCCAATTTGCTACACTATGAAGGCATACTAGATGCTTTCAATGGTGCAGCAACCAACATGAAATCTTCGTTGGTGCCACATGCTCCCTACAGCATCAGCAACAAAACCTTTGAGGGAATCAACAACCGCACCGGCCATTCCATTGTTTCCATGCACAGCCAGGAAAATCCAGCGGAAGATGAATTGTATGCCAAAGGAAGAGGAGATTTTATCCGACTTTTCAACAAACTCGGATTGGCTGAATCCCCCTTCCCTGTGTCAGGAAAATCTTCACTACAATCCTGTTTGCCATATTTCAACAAGCAGCAAAGGATAATCCTGGTCCACAATACCTTCACTGCAGCAGAAGACATTGTTTTTGCTTTGGACCATGCAAAGGAATATTTATCAGGCATCCATTTCTGCATTTGCGCCAATGCCAACCGCTATATTGAAAACCAGATGCCTCCCATTGACCTCTTGATGAAGCACAAGGCTGAAATTGTTTTGGGCACAGACAGTTACAGCAGCAATTGGCAACTGAGTATTGCGGCAGAAATTCGAACCATCAGAAAAGAATTGCCGGAAATCCCCCTGCAACGTATACTACAATGGGCAACCATCAATGGTGCAAGGGCATTGGAAAGGGACGATGCATTGGGCAGTTTTGAACCTGGGAAGAAACCAGGCATCGTATTGCTGGACAATGCCCTTCAGGCCAAGAAGATCATTTGATCATGATTCCATCAACACACGGATCACCGGCAAAGATTTCATGCTTCCAAATGCGTTGATGTGCATCCCATAAAATTGAAGACAGGCATCCAGTAAATCATTTCTCAGTTGCTTGTTCATCTTCACCTGTTCTAATTCTTTCAGTTGCATGACCCGCAACAACTGTGCGATGCATTCACTCTGCGGTGGAACAACCACCATTTGATGGATGGGCATTTCAGCCACGAACTGGCCTTCATGAAGATCCAAGATATTGTCTTTGTCACTGAAATTATCCATCATCCTGAATCCAAAAAAATGCGACAAATGCAATACAAAAAAAAGGGGGATGTTGGCTGTCTGTTGCGTTGTGCCGTTGTCCAATCCCTTGATGACATCCTCTATAAAATAAAAAAGTTCCGGATGGGGATCAGGCTCTTTCAGGCATTTCTGCAGCAGCTCAATCATAAAAAGCAGAACGGTATTCTTTACCACATCAGTAAACAATTCATTGTAATGAATGGCCTGCTTGCATTCCTTGATGCGTTGCAGCGTATTCCTGTCATTCTGATAAACAACCATCTCCAATATATTGCCCACTTGAAGTTGGGAAGCAGAAATGCCATTGGATCTTTTTGAAGTCCTCACGCCATTCACCATGTACTGTTGCAATCCAAAAAGTTCAGTGAATGCAGAAACCACCAAGGAGGTTTCACCATACTTGACCGTTCTGATCACAATGCCTTTTGTGGTGTGGATGACTGCCATGTTAGCGTATGAAAAATATTTTGGCTGCCACCTGTTGCTGGTTGTTCTCGTCTGCGGCATAAACCAGGTATACACCGCTGTTGACCCTTTCGCCCTTGTAGTTTCTGCCATTCCAAATGGCCTGCCCACCCAAAGACCTTGACTGGTGCACCAAGCGCCCGTCCAGCTCAGTGATGCGCACCCATGCATTCTCGGGAAGATCCCTGATGGCAATGGTTCCTGTAAAACCTGATGGGACGGGATTGGGGAAAACAAAGGGCTTCTTTTTTTCAGTAGCAGCTGCAGTTGCAGTACCCCTGTAAGAACAGATGCCATTGGCAGTAAAAAAGAAAACTTCACCGGTAAGTTGATGGATCACAATTGAAAAAACTTCATTGCTGAGCAAACTGCTGTTGGACACAGTGAAGCGCTGAATGGTTTTTTGTCCGTCTGCACTCAACAACCATACCCCATTTTTTGAGGCAACCCATTTGCGGTTGGCCCCATCCACCTTGATATCATTCACCATTTCCTCTGCCAGCAACAAGCCTGCAAAATTGTCTTGTTGTACCACAGGTAAGGTGGCATCACAAAGCGTGTTGTTGAAAAGATCATCACCACATTGAATGATGGCAACGCCCCTGTCTGTGCCTACCCAAACAAATCCGTTCCTATCGCTTTCCACACGCAAGACATTGGAAGATGGTAGGTTTCCATTGCCCCTGCCCTGCCGGAAATACCGCCATTTATCATCATTGGTCTGATCGATGGTGCCCCCATCGTCAAAACAAAA